>Ga0209781_1000433_pt1 | contig 10768 bp, 6 predicted proteins | sample WorMetHERISLAND1_3_FD_187386 | JGI IMG/M metagenome (GOLD analysis project Ga0209781, IMG submission 187386) | Marine gutless worms symbiont microbial communities from Max Planck institute for Marine Microbiology, Germany - Olavius albidus HERON... | ecosystem: Host-associated > Annelida >...
CATGCAACGCTTCTGTGGTCAACATCCATATCCATCCATATCCATATATTCGTATATAAGACGTTGACAAAACACAACGAAATACAACGGGAAAGCAGAAATTAGGACAAAGAAGAGAAAAAATGCAAATCTCAAATCGTAAATAATCGTCAATATGCGTCTTTGTACAACATTCTAATAAAAACAGTGAGTCATTGATATGGGTAGATTTTCTAGTTAATTGTCTATTATGTTGACATGAGCTCAGGTTATAGGTACAGTTAGTACAGTTAGGTACAGTTCCTTCCCCTACGCGGCCGACCAGCCTTTTTCCTCCCTTATAGGTGTAAACTGTCTATAACACCATCCCAGACCTCACCCTCGCTTCCCCTGTGGGTAAATTAATTATATATTCAACATGCAGATTGCAGAATTGTGTTTCGGTTTGTGTCAGCAGTAGGCTTAGAAACAGGATTGGGCCGGGCCGGGCTTTTCAGTCACGGGGCCGGGCCGGGCTGGGCCTGTATTTTTCTGCAGTGTACCGGGCCGGGCCAGGCCGAACCTTTTTCGGGCCGGGCTTGATATTTTCGGCCCGTGCAGGGCTCTATTGGGTACCTGTTGGGTTCCTGTACTATAGACATAGCCTTCCCAAAATGATTGTCATCTATTCTATGGACTGACGAGGATTAGTATAAGATGGATGAGACAATTAGTTGTCCTGTCAGCTGTTTTCCATCTTATTCTGTCCCACACTTCAAACTTCATTTGTTGTTTGTTTTTTTCCAGATCGGCAGGATGGCGAACATGGCTGTTGGTATCGCGTTAACAGTTTGAGGAGGCAAAATCTGCAGTTTACGACTTCTGTGAGTACACGTCACTTCTCATCCCATATGCACTGACATAAAGGAAACTTGTATATGTTTGCTTTTTAAATTTGGTTACAGTTCACAATTACTTTCCTTTCATGATCTCATTACATCCTGCTCTGAGGATCTTTTTGATAATGCCCACAAATCAAATCATTGTCTGTATGAATTGTTATCCTCCTATGTTAATCGGTTAGAGAGCCTGCGCCCGAGAGGTCATGATCTCATGTTGCCAGCCTGCATTAGTTACTTACATTTATAAACAGTCATTTTTAGTTTGGTCTTTATTTGAATTTATTTAGATTTTGTACATACTCATATATCCAATAATAGTTCTGTTTAGCTTTGCATTCTGTTCTTTGTAGTTTATGCTTTGTCACATTCTTTAATAAATACTGCGTTACAACTTGTGGACAGGAGAGCAATTCAATTCATATTGACTGTCTTCAACTGGAGAGCAATTTACAGTGACCTTCTTGAAACAACGATACCTTTTTATGCAGGTATGTGAATTTTCAGCCTCACTTCACAAATGTGCCATCCACCACCATGAGCACAGAGTCATTCCACGCCCATCCGGAGGCACCATCGTTCTCTTGAAATGACAAGCGAGCACTATTAGATGTTACCAGTTTCAATATTTCACTTCTGTTTGTAATTCCTTCCAACAAATAAATTTGATTACAGACAGATAACTGGATGTTTTCAACAACAAACTGATTTTCCGTTTCCACGGCTGTTAGTGATGGGCCCGTAACGTAATGTAGCAATACATATATGTAATATATCTCCCACGGGTGGGTGCACGATTTTTCCTATCGCTACTGCGGGATTCTTGTCAATTAAATTCCCATCCCGCGGGATTGCCACTAATTTTATTCCCGCACCCGTGGTATTTCCTGCGGTTTCCTGAGAAAAATTTCCCATGCAGATTGCAGTGTCTCTAGTCTGTAGTAAGGTAAGGCAAATATTCATAAGTGCAAACTGCAAAGTGCAGCAGATGCGAGGAACAAAAGAACGATTATATCGCAGTATATCGCAAAATTAACTCCGTTAGTAAAAGTTACAGTATGTTGCAAGTTAAGTGTTTGTTAATTTTTCTTCGTTTATATCGTCTTGTCTCGGACACATTGCTACGAGTAGGCTTGATACAAGTTGACTTTGATAGGAGTTGCTGTTGTGCAACTTTGCTTCGGTGTGACTTGATAAAGTACAAGTTGGCTCAGGTACGGCTTGACTTGCTTTGCCTAGCTGCTGATTGTGATGTTGAGCCACACGACTTGGCTATCGACAGGAGTGTTGTCAGATATGCCGGCGACTTTCCGCTCCAACGGCATTACCTTAGCTGACTTACCGTTACAGTGGTAGTACCATACACTCGCTGCTGTCCCCGCGGTATCACATCTTGTTCTTCCTACTTTGCTGTATTTAGTGATGACGACTGCACTGTATCGTGGAAAAATATGGACTGAAGTGACACAATGAGACAAATTCTATGAAGTTCCGTGGACCTTTTGACTTCCACTTGAGCACCGCATTGCATCTGTTGCAAGTTGTGGTTGGAAAACAATCGGTCCGCTATTACTTTAGAAAATGACGACCAGAATGGCGCTAGTGCCTTCTCCGGGCACGAAACTGATCTGGTCGCTCTTGGTAACAATAAGTTTGGTTATTCAGCTTTCTCCATTTTTGAAAAATTCCAACCACACAAAATATGTTGTTGTGAGTTGTGACAATAAATAACGCCACGACAAAGAATACTTAATCAGAAGCTCGAGGTCCAACTAAATACGGGTAATGCTGGAAACGCAGGCTGCAGCATCTCGCACAGAGGTATTCTGATTGCTCATGAATCCGTTGATTTTGCTGCAGAAGAATGCATTAAATTATTCCAGTTATCTCTGCGGTAATACTACTCCAATGGTATTACTGTAGCTGACGTACTGTTACTGTGGTAGTACCACGCACTCGCTACCGTCCCTGTGGTATTACTGTGAAATTCTACCCATTCCCACGGTAACCGCTGTATTTCCGCATTCCCTATTACCGTGTCATTCTCTAATGGAAAGGCTTTGGAAAGGTATTTTGATCATATTTTTGACTGCAACCCACTCATTCAGTAATCCCTGCAATGTGAGTGGCTGGCACTGCGGAAAGTCAGCAAAGACATGTTCAGTTTGTTTACTCATATTTTCAACACTGTCCATTCCATAAGTTGTCCACATTCACTAAAAATGTAATTCACTGAAGGTGTGCATTTGACTACTAGCTGTGCAACAATGATGGCCAACTCTCATTATAAGCACAACTACTATTATACTACAACAAACCGGCAAAAAACAATAGACAGCAATAAACCTGTTCTTAGAAGGCAGGTAATTATTACCTCAATGTTACTTACTGCCAGTCTTTGACCGGGATCGATCGCCTGTCGCCAGTTTGTATTTGAACGAGACAAACACGGTCCGATGGCAGTAAACAGTTCATGGAACACAGCAGGTGACATCCTGAACTGTCGTCGAAAACGATCACCGTCCAGCCGTAACTCCTGGATTGGTCGGTGATATTCACCATATTGTCGACGTCGTGTTATCACGTCATGAACCCAAAAGCGTCTCTCTCTGTCGCCTTTTTTTGCGAAATTGCGTACAGTCCTATTAACGCTAAATCTTCTTCGCTGTCCAACATTTTGTAATTCCAATTCCTGCCTTCTGCAGACCTAATAATTTGCATATTGCCTGGTAAGCGAGTACCTGGAAGTTGGCTTCGACACATGTCAACGGGTCTCTGGCCGACCAGGCGTCGACGTGCACACAGTGAGAACACAGCTTTAGCTGTAGTTGAGCAGTGGTTGGATGTATTTGGTGCCAGTGTGTGTTTGGTAATGACAGTAGCAGCTGGTGAACACATCGGAGGGCACTGTCGTGGTTGGCACCGACAGCTGCACTTTCCATCACATCGACTGCAGGGACCGGTACCTGCAGGACCATTTTTGCACTAATTTTAGTGTACCATCAGAGGTGGTGGTCCTGTCAGCTGGTATGACTGTAGCCAGTGCTGCAGCACTGAAGTCACATCATAGTCTGATCGAGTTTACTTGCGTGCAGCAAAGACGTGTTTAGGTCTTCAGCGTCGTGCTGAGGTATGCTACCATAAGTGTGTCAGAAACGCGTCAACAAATAAAGTATGTTAAATCTGTCCCGAGCAGCGATGAAGTTTTGCAAGTAACCAATTTACTCTGTGCTCTGTTCCATCTGCACCCGGCCGTTTGAATTAGAGATGGGAATCAAACCTTAAAATTCAAGTTCGGGTTCTGTTTGGTTCGGTTATCCCTAAAGTTCAGTTCAATTTGGGTTCGCTTAGTCTTACTGTTCGGGTTCGGTTCGGTTAGCCTTGAAGTTCGGTTCAGGTTCGCCTAGTGCTACAGTTTGGATTCAGTTCGTTTCGGTCCGGTCAATCAGAGTAATAAGTAAAAACATGAAAAACATTGCCTTCAATATTATTCAAAGCAAATCAAAGTCATAAATGGCATGATGAAGCAAAAACATAGCAGGTACTAATAAGTTAGTCACCTTGCACTCGGTTACACTCACTAAATAGTAAAACATGAATGTCACTAATGTTCAAGTTAAATCAAAGTCATCAATGTTCACTGTTCAGTGTGCACGAAATGGCAAATCAAAAACATCACAGGTGATAAATTACCTAACTTTACATATTGTACCTTAAAAACATTAGTATCTCCAGTGTTTCTGGCTGCATCCGTGCACGATGCTCACTCAAGGTGTTCCCACAAAGAGAGAAAACCCGCTCACTTGCCGTACTAGTTGCTGGTATTGCCAACAGCTGCTGGGCAATTGTGGCCATTATTCTCAGTAGTTCTTTCTCCTCAGTTTTCCAGAACTGCAGTGCAGTTTGTACCATCAAGTAGTAGTATAGGGATAAGACGAATAAAGTACATTTTACTTTATTGCACAGGGCAAGTACGATGTATTTCTGTAGAAAGCGAACCCATGGTGCTGGGTTCGGGTTCAGTTCGGCTCGGCAAGTCTCGGCTCGGTTCGATTCGTACAGTCAAACAAGTCCAGTTCGTTCAGTTCGTTTTAATGAAAAATAAGGTTCGAGTTCGGTGCGTTCGGTTCGGTTCGGTTCGATTCCCATCTCTGGTATGAATCAATTTGACGTCTTTCATTGCCATTGCCACTGCCTCTGGGTCTCTTGATGCCAAATGTTCTCTGTCAGTTGTCATCCTAGGTTGTTGTAAATGCTGTACGGCTTTCAGAGTCTGTATCTAATGTTGATAGCTGGTCAGTGATGTTTCGGTTTTAAAATGTATTTCAGTTACAGTTTCTTTGAGGTTTTGTGGCAATTGTCATATTTCTATATTACATCAGTATTGATATGAACAAAAATATTTCACTTTTTATAAGTTTTATGCCAGTCATTTCTGTTTGTAAAATATATCAGTATTGCCGGAAATACTTATTTCAGTTTTAAGTAGTTTCGACTAAATTATTTTAACATCATTTTGCACTCAAAATCAGCATTCAGCAGTCAACACTCAGCAAACTGCAAGCTACAGAAACTCAAATCCATTTTCTGTAAGTATGCATGAGTTAAGTTTCAAACAGGTGCACATTTCGAGTGACTTGTTCATTCTATTACGGTGTCCCGATGTCAGTAGCCCATAAATAAAAGCCGGTCATTTTCGCCAGGGTTTTGACTTGGATTCAGGTATGGATTCGAAATACGTCACGTTGCTATAGGAAACTGAGTCAGACTTAGGAAAGTTGTAAGAGGAAAGTGCACTTTGTTAGTGATCGTGAGAACATGCATATTTGTCTCGATCTGTCGACGGTGTTTTGTATGCATGGTGTACTGCTGCTGAGAGGAGTGACCATGTTCAGGCCAATTACTCCACATTGTGTGGAGTTATTTGTAGGCCATAACGGAAAAAATTTTACTTCCATAATTTTCATCGCATAATGTATCAAAAAGTTCACACACATACTGGTTGCAAACCAGGCACTATAACACTTCGTTCACATCTATTTTTATCTGCATGTTAGCATGGACAGATACGAAAACATTGGCTCAATCGGTGCATGCAGTATTAGCCCGGATTTGCCGTTGCTGAAAGTAACAGTTTGCAGAGATCTCTTAATCTCTCTGAGGGACTCCAGATAGACTTACAGACAGCTTCAGGATCCATGAGCATGACTTGTTCTCAAACATCTCCTGTAGTGGAGCCTTGATTTTACTTCTTTTTAGTGCAGTCGCAGCAGGGGGTTGGACACTATCAATAGATCAGTAGTCTGATAAGCGACCAGGTGGAGGTGGATGTTTTGCGAATGATTGACATTGTGAATATATCGAATTATCAATCTCGGATTTTGGAAACTGCTTGCTTGGAACACAGGAATAGTTGCACAACACACTGCCATTATGCCATTATCTTAACCAAAGAACGAAGAACAGCAACAAAACATATATACGTTATGAAATAGTGTCGTTTGTTATTCCGTCTTTCTGTGTGCCACTGTTATTAAGACGTATGTTATCATGTAGCTATGTGGCTTTAGGAGTGATCATGCAATATTGTAGGAGAAAACAGATGAGTCCGTCCGCATGTCTCTGTTGCTCGTTCTTTAGTACTAATATGCCACACGTTGCTGCACAGTTTAGCGCTGTGGTTATCCAGTGCTTTATCTGCCCAAAGTACTTATTTGCAAATGCCAAGTCCAGACGTAGCTGTCTGTTAGAAGTGGCATTCACAACTGGCAAGTACTGTTATTTGCCATTGGCAGAGACATGCCATCAGTGAAAGTGACTGACGGTGCCACGGTGAAGCCCCGCAACGTAGTCATATGATTGACTACGTTGTCGGAGACCGTGATTATTCCATGAACTTTGGAACACCTGTACTTCTCGCTGTAGACGTGGTGCTGTGCAAACAAGTCCAGTTCGCTGCCCGTATTAAGGTGACTGCTTCGTTCGAGCTCCCTGCAAGTTAGCAAGTTGTGAATATTGAAACCAGTCGCTGTGCAATGGCACTGTCAAGTGGTCAGATGAAGTGAAATAGTAGAATAACAATGGGCTTCTATAATCGGTGCTAATTGTAGTCAGTAGAGTATTGTAGGCAGCTATTGAGATGTCATAGTTATTGACAGTTTCTGTTTCCAGCACTTTATAACTTGGTACACAAGAAGCAGAACTTTACTGAATTCCAGTTAGTTATTGTAGGATCACCAACTGTGACTCAAAGCAGTGAAAATCGTTCCTGTCACTGCTGTTCCTTACAACCTAAATAACACCTGTAACCAGTCATTTCCAAAGATTTTGTTGCACTTTGCTTTGTCTGTCATAAGTGCAGAAACTTTATATAAACAGAGTAGTTGCTTCTACAAAGGCTTGTGAGGCACTTGCTGCCAACAATTCCACTGCCAAAATGGAATGATTTGTGAAACATGGTAATAGTTCATAAGGTACGGATATTGGAACACAAGAAGCAAAACTTGCGGTATGTGCTATTTTATCAAAATATAATATTCCTGGTGTTAACGTGACTGAACATGATATCAAAGAAAGACTTTGGACCCATTTCGTGGACAAATATATATATAGTTGAACCACCTTGCATGATCGTGTTAATGTAATCATGTATATAATTATTCTACAGACTCTTGGCTTTTATTATTTTTTAAACATTTTAGTGTATCATTTTAGGTATTGTGTATGATTTCATGTGTATTGTCTATTGTGTATTGTCCGCTGCCTATGGCATAATAAACGATGATGATGATAGTATGCTACTTAAAAGCACACAGCAATGTCTGTACCAGAACAGTTGGTGATACGGTCCTGTGCACTGGTCACTGCTTTTGTCAGTGCGACACATACGCTGCTGAATGCTTAAGGAAGTTTGCCATTGTAGTTGGATTAGCACCATGTGTTAGCAACGTCTCACTTGTCTGCTGCAACTCATATTATGTGTGCCGCTCAGTGGCATACAAGTTTTATTCAGATCAGTGTATAACGCACAAAAGACGCTGTATTGGCCGGTCCATTCTGGCACAGTGGCTTTTACACAGAACTGCTTTTATAAGTGCGACATGTACACTGTGGGAAAACTTAGCGGGTTGCAGTTGAGAGCTTGGTCATCGGGAGACAATTATCCACCATCGACTGCAGATAATTTCCCACTTTTCAACCCAGTAATGACTTTTGTAATAGGTCTTCAGAATTCAGAATGATGCTGCCAGAATTTTGCTCAGGCAACGATGCTCAATCTGTGTCTAAGCTCACAGTTGGTGGTTACAGTTTCACCTCTTTTTATTGAACATTGGGAAAGGCAGCAACTGGCCCACGACAACTGTTATTCGACCTGCCAGAAGGTGCTGCACAGTGTCAACTATCTCTGTGGCTATCCTGACTGCACTGTGTCCCTTAGCAGTATCGTTTTCTTCAATCTCAATATACACCACATCTGGTTTGTCCTGCAAGATTTCTGGCAAAAGAGAAATTTAGCATTTATGACCAGGATAGATTGTAGCTCGTGATTAGGTACATTACTGTTCGGGTAAATTCACAGCAAAGTATGCTTTTTAGCAGCACAGAATGATCTCCATGGCTACTATGCAGATTTGCAGATACAAATTGTGCACACATACACGGGCATCATCGGCTAAATGTTTAAACCCATGAACATTATATATTATCATACTGTTCCCATACAGATATCACGTTTTCAACAAATGTTACTGGCAAGCATTTTGCATGACGGAAGAAGGTATTGCACACTGCACAGTGTCAACCATTTCTGCAACAGTCAGAACTAGCATGACAACATTGTAAGCTTTGCATCGGCCGAGAATGACGGCCATGGATTTGCAGGTACAAATTGTGTGCAAATTCATGTGCATCATCAGCCCAATGTTATAAATTATGTACATTATGAAGTATTATATCATTTCTTTATGGAGTGGACATTTCATTATTTCAACACGTTACTGACAAGCCTTTTGTATAGTGACAATATGTTTCACTCAGCTTTGGTTTAATCAGCAAGATGATATGAACAGAACGCAGCAAAGACACTATATGCATCACTCCAGTGTGCCACAGTGGTCTTTACACGAAACTGTGCTGTGGGCAAACTTAGCAGGTTGCAGTCGATAACTTGGCCATCTGGAGACAAGTGCCGACCGTCGACTGCAGATAGTTGCCCACTTAAACCAGTAATGATGTTTGTAACAGGTGTCCAGAATCCAGGATGATGCTGCCAGAATTTTGCTCTGGCAAATGTGCTCAGACTGCCGTAGTTGGTGGCAACTGTCCTATGTCTACTATCTCTGTGGCTATACTGACTGCAGCGTGCCCCCTAGCAATATCGTTTTCCCCTATCTGAATATACACTACATCTGGTTTATCCTGCAAGATCTGTGGCTAAAGAGAATTAAGCATTTACGACCAGGATAGATTGTACTTCCTGTTCAGGTACAGTACTGTCCAAGTAAATTCACTACAATGTATGCTTTTCAGCAGCACGGAATGATCTCTATGGCCACTGTGCACTATGCAGATTTGCAGATACAAATTGTGCAGACATACACATGCATCATCGGCTAAATGTTCAAACCCATGAACATTGTATGCTATCATACCATTCCCTTGGCATACAGACACTTCATTGTTTTAAACACATGTTACTGGCAAGCTTTTTGTATGATGGCAGAAACTGTTGCACGGCGTAAACTATTTCTGTTAACAGTCAGTCAGCTAGTGTGACAACATTGTAAGCTTTGCATTGGCCAAGAATGATGGGTATGGATTTGCAGGTACAAATTGTGTGTAAATTCAGCTGAATGTTGTAACCCGTGAATGTTATAAACTATCATATTGTTCCTATACAGACAGTTCATGTTTTCAACACATGCTAGTGGCAAGCCTTTTGCGTGATGACATTACATTTCACGCTGCTTTTGTTTAATCAGCAAGGTGATATGAACAGAAAGCTGCAAATAATCAACATAGCAGTCTTGCACCTGTGTTGCAGTCTTAGTCAGTCAGTGTGGTATATGTGGACTTTATGCGGCTTTGTCTGCTCTTGTTCAGCTATGTGGACTTCATAGGATACGTGTTCTTGTAGAAGGATATAAAAGTCTACACAGTCACTGTACAAACAAGAGCACAGCTTCGTTGTCAGTCATCCAGCAGCTTTGAGAACTGTAGCAGATGTAGCTGGAACGGGAAGTAACTGCTGATATTTCACATAGCAATATCGTTTTCCCCAGTCTGAATACACACCACACCTGGTTTGTCCTGCAAGATCTGTGGCGAAAGAGAATTTAAGCATTTAGGACCAGGACAGATTGTGTCTCCTGGCAAACCACAAAACTCATCATTCCAGCTGACGCTTATTGCCACTGTCGGTCCAGTCATCGCTCCAGTGTGACAGCCAACGCTTAAATTAGTGTTCATGTTCACAACAATGCGAGATTACTAAGTTAATGTTGTGACAGGAGCAACCAATCCACGTGTTGCAGTGAAAAGCAGCTTTCATGTTGGCTGCGTTGTCGGTTACGTAGATAATGGTGGTGTAGAACTGTGGATAGCCTGGAACTCCTCCAGTATGTGCTCTACTGTAGTCCTTATGTTCTGCAGTGTTTCTTGTCACATACCCTTGTGGCTAACATGATGGACCACATCTGCCAGTCAGAGTCTGCGCCATGGTTTTGTTATGTTGGTTTTGTCATGCGTCCGCAAGTCAACAGTCACACCAATCTGCTTTACATAACAACATAACATATTTATTTGTTTCAGGTAACAAGTACCCATAGAAAAAAAAACGAAGAACACTGAAGGAAAAAAAGACTAGACTAAGAGACTAAAACTACACTACAGGCAGAAATGCTCCAGAACAA
>Ga0209781_1000434_pt1 | contig 10762 bp, 7 predicted proteins | sample WorMetHERISLAND1_3_FD_187386 | JGI IMG/M metagenome (GOLD analysis project Ga0209781, IMG submission 187386) | Marine gutless worms symbiont microbial communities from Max Planck institute for Marine Microbiology, Germany - Olavius albidus HERON... | ecosystem: Host-associated > Annelida >...
GCATAACTTCGTCACAGTTGGAGATAATTGAACAAAAATTTGCATTCTAGCGTATATGTGAATGTTTAATAGGCGTGTAAAATTTAGACTAAAAATTCATAACTGTTTGGGGAAAATGTCACAAAATGCGTTTTGGCTGATGGTGGACATTTTGCGCACATGATGTGAACTGGGTGGTTGCGCTAAATATGGCATAACTTCATCAAAGTTGCAGACAATTGAATAAAAATTCGTAGTCTAGCATATATAGGAATGCGTAATAGGCATATAAAATTTGGTTGAAAAATTCCCAGCGGTTTTAGAAAAATTGCCACAAGTCCTCAGGGGGGGATTTTTTTTACTCACACTGTATATATCTGTAGCACGTTGCATGTATGTCCTTACTTTATCAGAGGCGAGGCAATGAGGCATGTTTGTTTTTCTTATCATGATTGTGACAAAAATACTCAAAATATACTCTTTTGTTTGTTATAAGCCTGCTTTGCATTTGTCTGTATCATGAAAGTAGTATACTATTGGAGTAAATATGATAAACTGCTTAATGATGTCGTTATCCATGTATTAAGTCTGTCATATAACTGCTTAACTAGAGGTGTGTAAATTAATTATTTGTCTCATGATTAATCAATCACTTGAAAATTTTTAATGATTTAAGGCTTTTAATTGTTAATGTTTGTTTAGTAACACCATATTACTGCTGATTGTTTGCTTTGTCATCTAGACATTGTAAGTGTTGTCGATTTTTTTCCCGAAAATGTTTGATGTTACCTTTAAATGGAAAGTTTAACAGTAACATCTGTAAACCACAGTTATGCAGACAGTGAAAAATAAACATTGATCATGTCCGTTCTTTGGCATATGGCAGGTGACGCCCCATAGCTCTGTGATGAGGGTCGTCTCTTAAAGGGGAATTCAACCCTAAAAACAAAATGGCCTAAAATTAAAGTACATATTTAATAATATTTAGTGGCATTAATAAAAGTGATATAAGATGTTTATGGATAAAAATGAGGCCGGCCATCTTTTCTTTACCGTAGCGACATCTGACGGTCTTGGGACTACACTAACAGCGTTGTTTATTTTTTTATCTATGATTTTCCAGCTTGACGAATTTCGGCATGCAAATGCACTGCAGTAAAGAACCATTTCGATTAAACACCAGATGCGAAACAGATATTAATCACTAAATATGAAACAATTTCAGTCGAAATCGAAAAGGTAAACAAAACAAAATCATAGATTAAAAAATAAACAACGCTGTTAGTGTAGTCTCAAGACCGTCAGATGTCGCTAAGGTCATTACAAGTAAAAATGGCCGACCTCATTTTTATCCATAAACATCTCCTTTATCTGTAATCTTTTATCACTTTTATTAACGCCACTAAATATTATTAAATATGTACTTTAATTTTAGGCCATTTTGTTTTTAGGGTTGAATTCCCCTTTAAGAGCTATACGCTCCTTTAACTTTTTAACCTCCTTTTGGCATAAACAGCACGAGATGAAATAATGTCCAAGCTAGTCTGGTCACATATTTTAAACTGAAGTGTTAATGATGTAAAATGATTTAATTTGGAAAAGTTAAGTAACATAATTTCTTAATTATATGTAATGTAACTAAAACTAACGTGGCATTCAGCATCGTGTGAATGAGTTCGAGGAGTTAAACTTTGATTCAGTGTTGGTAGTCGTAACAGCTAATGAGTAGAAGTTTTTCTTTTAGCTTAAGTTTATCAGATCATACAAACTCACATGAAGTGCATGAAAGTCTGACTTTCACAACCTTTGAAGTTTGAACATTAAACGTTTTGTTTCATATTTTTCCTGATTCATGCCACTTATAACTTTACAGTTAGTCACAGCAAGTCTCAAAATCGGCCTAGGACAATTTAGTGTCTTCATATTATGACAATCCTTGGTACGTCTGGCAAACCAGAAACAATCTGTATTAATAAACAAAAAGTTATTGCTACGAGTTTTTGTGTTTTATCATTTCTGTATTTACTTGCACTAGGAACGTCCCTACTCTATGGGCGGGACTGTTGGCCCGCACCTTACCCTCCTCCTAGCAGGCAGCACCTTGGGGAAGGAAGGGGTCACATGCCTAAAACTTGTGAAGTCATATGCCGAGGTCAGGGACTGTGACCGTGCAGCATGGAAGGTGCCATAGGGGGATTACAGACAGACAGACACACACACAAATGGCCTATCCATTATATGATGATTTGCACAGTGGTAGTTGAGTGTCTGTGTTGAAATAGCATATCATGTAACTTGCAGCATGTAGAATTAATACACAACAATTTACTGTATGTCATTAGTGACATCGTTACTGACCTGTCATATTTTCATGCAATATTGCAGGCTTCATCATCAACCAGGGCATCTGAGGCTGCAGCTGCTGCAGTGGATGATGAAGATGAAGATGATGAAGATCCAGAAATCCAGTTCCTCAAGTCTCTGACTCCGAAGCAAAAGAAAAAACTACTCAAGTACGTTTTTGTATGCTTTTTTGTACCCACATCTGTTTCATTGTGATATGTTCATTTGAGTGTTCATGTGCTCGTATATCAAAATATCATGCTGAATATATATGATATGTCATTTGACAGTTATTTTGTGTATAACAGAAAGTTGGATAAGATGGAGAAGAAAAAGAAGAAGCACAAGAAGTCTCAAGAACTGAGTGAAACTGAAGACAAAAGACACAGTGGTATGTTATTTACAATAATATGCTAACTAATAACTGCTACGGTTTGTCATTGTTCTGAATTTTAATAGTCGTGCATCCACAGTAGTTCTTGGTCATGTCCGAATTAAGAGACTGAGCCAGGCTTGAAATTTGCTTTTTTTCTTCGTTCCGTATCTTTTAAATAAAATCATGAACGTTATTAAACCATTCAGTGCACTAATGCCGTTGTTGTGTAATACGACTGGCATATTCTGTCATAAATGCAATTACATCCGCCAGGAGCTATTATGATCAGGCGAGTTTGTCGGATGTTGGTTGGTTGGTGTTTGTTTGTTTGTTGTGATTCTTGAATAGTTTAAGTCCAGTTTTCATAAAATATGACTCGTATGTTAATGTCACTTTTAAAACTTTTGAATGGTAAAGGTCAAAACTGATACATTGAAAATCTTAAAAATAATCATACTCACTCAGCGTTGTATAACATATGTTTAAATTTGGCACTATACGACGGACACACCAGAGGTAATTTCAGCATGAAGTGTGAGTTTGACAAGAAAACTCTCGAAAAAATTCCTTGAAGATGGCGGCCTAGCGGTGGTTTGCGCTGTCTAGGTGCTTTTTAGTTTTGTTTTTTTTTTTTGCAGAACTTTATCGCCTGATGGCCTAGAAATAAGCTAGATGATGATTCCGCTTTTCAAATGTCTCACATAGTGTTATATACAGTGTGAGTCAAAAAATCCCCACTGAGTTTTTCTGGCAATTTTCCCAAAATGGTTGGAATTTTTAGTCCAAATTTTACACACGTATTACTCATTCCTATCTACGCTGGACTACAATTTTTTATTGAATTACCTGCAACTTTGACGAAGTTATACCATATTAAGCACTACCACCATAATGTCGCACTTAGTATGGCATAACTTCGACACAGTTGGAGATAATTGAATAAAAATTTGCATTCTAGCGTACATATGAACGTTTAATAGGCGTGTAAAATTTGGACTAAAAATTCTAAACTGTTTCGGGAAAATGTCAGAAAATGCTAGCGTGCGTTTCGGTCGATGGTGGACATTTTGCGCACATGATGTGAAGTGGGTTATCGCGCTTAATATGGCATAACGTCGTCAAAGTTGCAGGTAACTGAATTAAAATTCATAGCCTTGCATAGATAGGAATGCATAATAGGCATGTAAAATTTGGTTGAAAAATTTCCAACCGTTTTAGAAAAATTGCCACAAGTCCTCGGGGTGGGGGATTTTTTTGACTCACACTGTAGAAGAACAGCTGCTGAATTATGGGAGTTTCAAAGAAACATTGACCAACATGAATGATCATTTTATGCGCCATTAGGCAGAGGTATGGAACAAGTGTCAGCTGACAAGGAGGATACTCAACCTCGCTTCCGCATCAAGGACACTGACACACGACAGGAGTATCCTTTAATATAACATTTCCTCATTGGCTGCAATATAATGTAACTTTCAGTCAGTGCATGAATTTATACACAGCACTATCCTGTTTTGTTCTTCTGCATGCCTGTGTTGTATGTTTTAAGCTGGTTGTGGCTACATTTTATGGTCCGCTTAAGATGCCAACGGCCCAACGTACAACAAACCGGATTTGCTGTAAATTTATTATTCTAAAAGCTGTGATATAATATCCATTCAGTGTATGAATGTTTATAATGATGCTTTACTTAGTTATTGTGCCTAATGCCATAACATCACATGTTTTAAGCTGGTTTGGCTGTTTTATGACTGGCTTAGATGCTGAAGTAAAACGAGCAAATGTGCACTAAAAAGAATTATTGAGTGGGTCAGAATGAGCATAGAGTGTAATAGTCCTTGACTTTTGTCTCTGATAGCTCTCGCTATGACTGCGTGTTCGATGACGATGAAACGACAGCTTCTTCGGGCAAACAGCACAAGTCATCAAAGAAGCACAAGAAAGATCGCAGCCAGTCACCATCCAGCGACGACCATCATCATCGTAAACATCATCGTCGTCACTCGCGATCACCTGACAACAGAAAAAAGGTAGCTTTAGTAGTGGTAGTGATACTGGTAGTGGTAGTAGTTGTAGTAGTAGTAGTTATAGTGGTAGTACTAGTATGCTACGGTGCCTTGGAGAATGTGTGCTTTTCTGTGGTTACATTGTGATAAAATCTCAGCACTGTTGCTACTAGCTGCAAATTGCACAATCATGCAAATTATGATAAAGTCTTCAACTCCACTACCACTACTAAAGCTACATTTTTGCCGGTCATTCGAACAGTTTACATTGCGGGTGACCTGAACGTTCGACTGGATCGTCCCGATGATGCGACAGCCGTGCATCTCGTCCAAGTTCTTGGTGACCACGGTCTCGCCTGCCGAGTAACGTCGCCAACTCATGACCGAAGCGGCCTTCTGGATGTCGTCGCTACCAGAGACGACCTGCCGCCACCTGCAGTCGTCGTTCTGGATGTCGTTCTTTCTGATCATCATCTTCTTCGGTGGTCTGCTCCATCAACAGGCCCAGTCTGCCATACATCAAGGCAATTTCTCATCCATGGTGTCAGCTCGACCAAAATGCGTTCCGTGCTGCCATTCAGTCGTCAGCACTTTGCTGTCCTGACAGGTGGCGAGAATGCAACAACATCGACGAGCTGGTGCAGCTGTACGATGATAAAATCGTCACTTGCCGTTGTCGCCCGTCGGACCCTTGGTTTGACCAGGACTGCCGGACTGCCAAGTGAGAGTCCGGGCGTTGGAGCGAACGTACCATCGAGCTGATCCGATCGACGCCGCTGTGGTCACCGCCGCCGCCGATGCGTGGAGATCTGAGCGCCGCTGCTACTGCCAGCTACTACAACAGAAGAACGAGGAGTACTGGCGGTCAAAAGTGGAGTCTGAGCGCTGCTGTTCTCGTCATCTGTGGCAGTTTGTAGACACACTGCTCGGCCGTGGCCGAGTTCCTATGACCGACAGCATTGACGCCGATTCACTGCACAAGTTTTTCGAGGAGAAAGTGGACGGCGTCCGTACTGCGACTGCAGACGCTCCACCGCCGACGTTCGTACTACTAGGGATGCAGCTTGGATGCGTTCAGGTTAGTCACTGTGGACATTGTTATTGCTGCTGTCAATGCGTTACCTAACAAGCAATGTGCGAGCGACCCACTCCGTACTAGCTGGTTGAAAGGCAATGTCGACCTTCTGGCCCCATTTCTTGTTGAGCTGTTCAACTGGTCTCTGTCAGTGGGCTGTGTGCCGGCTGCTTACATCACTCCCCTTTTAAAGAAGGCAGATCTTGATTCGCCCGATGCAAGGTCTTACCAGCCAATCTCTAATCTATGTTTTGTCGAAGCTGCTCGAGCAACTAGTCGCTCGGCAACTGCTCGACTATCTGAATAGAGAGAGACTGCTACCTGAATTGCAGTTGGCATACAGAGCTTTCCACTCGACAGAGACAGCGGTTCTCAAGGTAATGTCCGACATTCTTTCGGCACTAGACCATGGCGACATTGCCTTTCTCACCCTTTTAGACCTATCTGCTGCATTCGACACTGTCGACCATGCAACTTTATTGAAGCAAATGGAAATTTTGTATGGTCTGAAGGGCACTTTGCTGGGCTGGTTTCAGTCCTATCTTACTGGTCGTAAGCAGTCTGTTCAGTGTAACAATGTCAGGTCACTACCCACCCTAGTTTGTTTGGGGTGCCACAAGGGTCGTCGGTCCTTGACCGATCCTCTTTCTTCTTTACACTGCAGGTCTGCTGCGACTAGTAGAACAGTTTCATCTGCACTCTCACCTTTATGCAGACGACACACAGATCTATGGGTTTTCCTCCCCCTCAAAAGCTTCAGAGCTCCAAAATAGGGTTTCTGCGTGTATTGTCGAGGTAAGTCTGTGGATGCGCTCCAGTAGGCTCCAACTTAATCCAGCAAAGACAGAGATCCTATGGTTCTCTTCGAGTCGTAGGCAGTTCCAAATTCCACAGGTTCCTTTTTGCGTGGGGGCAGCCACTATTGCTCCGTGCTCCGTTGTTCGCGACCTTGTTATCTACCTCGACTCCAATCTCAGTGTGACTGCACATATTTCCAAGACAGTGTCAAATTGCTATTCTGCGATGAGGTTAATTCGTAGCATCCGCCGATCTGTTTCCAAAGCTGTTTTACTTTCGCTCGTCACAGCACTTGTTTTGTTACGCATTGACTATGGCAATGCGACGCTCGCTGGGCTACCTGCTCGACAACTTTGTTGGCTGCAGTCCGTCCTCCATGCCGCTGCTCGGATTGTTTTCAGTGCTCGGAAGTTCGATCACGTGATGCCGCTACTCCAAGAACACAACTGGCTCCGGGTTCCGGAGCAGATCATTTTCAAGCTGGTGTCCCTCGTCTTCCGGTGTCTTAACGGCACAGCACCAGTCTATCTGGCAGACAGCATAACTCGCGCAGCTCACGTCGACACGAGGCGAAGTCTGCGCTTGCGTTCGAGCTCGTCAATGGCGGTAGTTGTTCCAGTGACTCGTCGGAGCAAGATCGGGGATCGCGCTTTTCCGGTTGCTGCTGCCCGCGCATGGAACAGCCTACCGTCACGTCAGCGAAGTCACTGTCGACTTTCAGGCGACACTTAAAGACGTACTTGTTTACGACGTCATACTAATGGCGCTGACTTCTACTCAACTGCCTGTGCTTCCATCTACCAAACACGTCGCTGTTTTCTTTTTTGTTTGTTACGTGTCCTTGAAGTTTTCTGACTAAATGCAACGTTAATCTGTTCATTAATAATAATAATAATAATAAAAAGCAACCAAACTTGTCTTCCTGTATATATATATTGTTAAATTTGGAAACGTAGTGTGTTTCTGGTGCTCTTAAGCTGATTACAAGATTTTATTTGACATAACTTTTTTGTTTCTTTTGTCTCTATTGTTTACTTGTGCTGCCGCTTGGCGAAATAAAGATGTATATATAAAAATGTAGAATGACTTTATACTAGTACACGTTATCAAACATTTTCGAACAAAGTGTGTTCCTGTTTAATTTATTTTTGTATGCATAAACATAGTAATTAGAACAAAACATATGTGATTTAAATCATATGATTTTTTACCAAAATATAAATCGGCCAGCCCTGCTTAGGGATGCTGATTGGTCAGGACAGTGACCAATGGAGAATGAGAGTCAAAGGGGAAACGGACGTTAACCTGGATATTTTAATGGCCATTAAAACAGTGTGTGGGTGTGTGTGTTGTAATGAATAATGCATGCGGTTCTAGCATTGTTTACCGATGTGCGCAGAGACAACACGATCGGTCGCGATCTCGTAGTCCTCACCCCAGCAAAGACAGTCACAGGGTTGAGAAAGAGCGAAGTAGGAGAAGAGATGATGAACAGACTGAACACAGCAGTAGAAAACACATGAGACGCAGTGATGAAGAGGGACGCAGTGCCGAGAAGAGTCATCGACGACGACGACATAGCAGCAGTTCTTGATGTAATGTGTCTGAATTTAATGTTAAATTGGGCAAAAAACTGAGATTTTGCGGTTTCTGTGTTAGTTTTGCCATTTTGACATAAAGTACTACATTCTGTAGTGTGTACTATGTAATGATATGGAACAGCTGTACTTCTGTTACGTTATTTACCATACAGTTATAGCAACTGATAAATTGCAGTTGGTAAACATTCATGTTTGTACACTGACGTATACAGTACATGTTTGTCAGCATTGTTCTAAATGCTGTTGTGCAACTTGTTTAAATACCAAATTAGTATTCTTCACTGATATATCCATTACAAAATGTGAACGAAATGTGGTACTGTAAAACTTATCTCTGCCCCTGGCTTGTGTTAGAGACCTGGCTTCTATTAAACTTTTTTGTGAAGGAGTATCCAACACAATAACACAACTCCACTTGTTAGGATGCGTTTTTCTGGAACTTGACTATTGGGCAAACAGGGTCAAATATGTTTTGCTGAATATCTCAAAATTTCCACATTTTTTCGCTGAAACTTTTTGTGCCGAAAGTACAGCCATCGCACTTAGCTGTGAACTAGAGTATATAGGGGCTTCCCGATGGATTTTGGCACCTTTGGGCCCCCCGAAGTGACCCACTATTTTGGCGACAAACACACCCACGACTCCGACCACGCCGAGTGTATATAGTGTGCATGATTGCATATACACTGTGACAGGGTTGTAAACGAGACGTAAGATGCCGAGACCGAGACGAGACCGAGACGTTAGTGTCACCAGTCCGAGACGATACGTTCAAAACCTCTCGAGATGTTCGGTCAAGACGTTCGAGCCGCGTGACTACAACTTCAACTGCATAATGTGTATAGACCTATATAGGGACACTCTTGTGAGTTTGTGTCCATTTGTCATGATCTGTGGTTTAATCAGCCACAGCTCCGGTGATTCAAACTAGGCCTACTAGAAGTGTCAGGTTCAGCATATATGGTATCAGCTATAACTCCAGCCTAATTTTAGTCATCTGGCAGTTTTGAAATTTGAACTTTCATTGAGTGTAGATAATAATCATGTTTCCACTTCAAAACATCAGTTGTTTCCAAAGCTAAAATTAATGCAAACCAATTCTAGTCGCATCCAAGACGTTCATGTTTCATGTTTTTAAGTGCTAGTTCAAAGTGTTAAACTGTTCATAGTTCAGAAACAGACAAAAATTTGTCAGTGCAGTAAACTTTTAACCTCAATTTACAGATATTGTATCGCTTTGTATCGGGTTTAGTGGACGAAGGTTGAGTCCACCATTATTGATCAAATACAACTTTGCACATTTTGGCTAAGTTATAAATTTGAGCTTTGAAGTTCTATGTAAACGAGACGTATGATGCCAAGACTGAGACGATACCGAGACGTTAGAGGCTCGAGACCGAGACGTTTGACTGACGGTATCGAGACGAGACCGAGACATTCGAAAAAACGTCTCGAGACCGTCTTGAGACCGTCTCGAGACCGAGACGTTCCAGACTACAACCCTGGAGTGTGAACCATAAAAAGGGCACCCTTTATATTTTTGCAGTAATTTGGCCAAATGTTGACCAATTTTAATAATTCTTTCACTGCTGCATTCTTTGGTGAACTCTCACCTCAAATCTGTTGCCACACTACCTCGTGAAATTTAAAGATTCAATTGCACAGCTGCTCATTCATATTAACCACAATAATGTGATGATGATTTTATTGGTATGGCAGCCAGTTGGCTGGATTAGTTAGTTGGACGTTCAGACGTTAATATTGTGTTAGGACGACAAAGTAGAAGATATTTATGTTTCACAGATTTATTTTTAGCTTACTACTTATTTTCTAAGTGCTGCTAATGTCATTTCACATCAATGCAATATTTTGCGACAGCACTTACTAACATCTTGCACTGCAGCATTTAACAATGCGTTGCTGGTGCATACATTGACCAATGGTGTGTGGTGTGCAGAACTCAAAACATGCATGTCTTCTGAGAATAGTCAAGTTTAGCACATGCTGCAGTATTGTAAATTAATCTGTTTCGATATATGAGACAGTACTCAACATCTCTGGTATAGGCAGATACCGTAAATAAATGATTTTGCATCACATTTGCATTGAATGACGTGCCGTAAAGTTAGAGAGTTGAACATTCAATTTTCACAAGGTAGTGCAGCAACACATTTGAGGCGTGGTAGTAGATTTTATTCCCGCTCTTTCTGCAGTTTATCTGAGATGCTGCAGTGAAAGAATGATTAAAACTGGTCAACATTTAGCCAAATTACTGCAAAAATAAAAAGGGACCCTTTTTATCCAATATCCGCGTGTTTACTTACTTATTCTATGACTTATCAAGTGGTTTTGCCATAAGCAGTCAAGACAGATGACTAATAGTTGACACCAGGTCTGGTGGACACCTGGCTTTTATTGGAGATTCAGTTCTATTAGAACAAGTGACCTAGACCTCAGTTTGTATTAGAGACCTGATTTCTATGAGAAGTTTTACAGTATCGACTAGAAATTTCAGTATGTTGTATGACTGGTCTAGATTTGAGCAGATATGTACATAAATGGACATGAATCTGTCAACCTATTA
>Ga0209781_1000435_pt1 | contig 10753 bp, 4 predicted proteins | sample WorMetHERISLAND1_3_FD_187386 | JGI IMG/M metagenome (GOLD analysis project Ga0209781, IMG submission 187386) | Marine gutless worms symbiont microbial communities from Max Planck institute for Marine Microbiology, Germany - Olavius albidus HERON... | ecosystem: Host-associated > Annelida >...
AGAAAGCCGCCTGACGGCGGCTGGGCATGGTCGGCGCTGCGATACATGAAGCCTACGCACCGACCATGCCCGGGAGAACACTCGGCTACATGGTCAACCTAATTGCAGAAGATTCTGGACATAACTCGCAGATCCCGTGTAAACTATCGGCAGCGTCCGAATCTCCGTCAACCTCGCGCAGGAAGTCGGCATCGAACGACCGGATATGCTCGGCGACGCCAAGCGCCTTGTCGGTGAGTCGAATAATGACGGAACGCTTATCGTGTTCGGCGCGGCGTTGTTCAAGGTAGCCGAGTTCGGTCAGTTTACGCACGTTGTAGGAAACGTTCGAACCCTGGTAGTAACCCCGCTCTACGAGATCACGGACGACGATTTCCTTTTCATTGATATGGGCAAGGATCATCGCCTGCACGCCGCTCAGGTCGCGGATTCCCTTTTTCTTGAGCTCCATGCGGACAACATCGAGTGACAATCGATGCAAGCGCTCGATGAGATGATGAGGTCTATGGGGCTCGAGTTCATTCTGGTTCGTCTCAATTGGTTAGCGGGCCGGACACTATGATATACGCATGGCCAGGCCTGGGTTGCTGTGACTTGTGTCACAATTTTTTTGACCAGGACGTTACCGCAAAATCGGAGATGGGACGGGTAATCGGGGCGCTCGATTCAGACATAGAACGCGGTGATCTCAGCTTTCGCGGAAGCTGCGGTCGATACTCTCGATCAACGGATCGATCAGATAGCTGAAGAACGTTCTGGTACCGGTAAAGATCATGGTGTCGGCCGGCATGCCGGGCACGAGATCGTCGGCAATATCCAACGTGGCGAGTTGTTCTCGGTCAATCTCGATGCGAGCCAGGTAGTAATCCTCGCCGCTTCCTGGATCCTGTAGTTTGTCGGCAGACAGATGCTCGACTATACCCTTGAGGCGAGGAAGATTTCGCTGTGGAAATGCACTGAGCGTCACATGCGCCTCGAACCCTTCCTTGATCGCGTCAATGTCCGTCGGACTGACACGAGCGTCGACCAACAGACGATCCGTTTCCGGCACAATATCGAGGATCGGCTCACCCGGACGGACCACAGCGCCACGCGTCGTCAGCCGAAGATCGATGATTGTACCGTCGTTGGGTGCCGTGATGACCGTGCGCGCAAGGACATCGCGAGAACTCGTCATCCGTTGCTCGAGATCCGCGATTTGGCTGCGAACTTCACCGAGTTGGGTCGCGGCCTCGTCGCGGCGCTTCGTGCTGAGACCGAAAATCTGTAGTTCAGTCTCACCGATGCTCTGTCGCGCACGGGCAATCGCCGCCCGGCTGGAGGCCAATCGACCGGCGATCTCCGCCTTGTTGCGTCTCAGTTCCAGTAGACGCGGTTTGCGCGCCAATCCCTTGTCCAACAGATCGTTCATCATGCCGATCTCGTCCTCGATCAACGCGAGTTGTTGATCATAACTCCGGTTCTGTGCCTTCAGGCCGTTGATCTCTTCTCCCAATTGGTCAATTCGCTTGTTCAGGATATTGCGCTCCGCGGCATCGCTCTCCGTTCGGGCATCGAAGATCGCCCTCTGGTCTTCGATCATTGCCGGTGCACCGGCGACATTGGGTACAGCTGACCAGTCCGGCGACGCTCGGCCCGCCTCCTCGGCCACGAGCCGGGCCTCGATAGCCATCAGCGATCCGAAGCGGGCCTCTTGAACGCGGTACGTGGCAAGGGCCTGGGTGTCCTCAAGGACCAACAGCACATCGCCTGCCGCGACGCGATCGCCGTCTTGGACCCTGATATCGCGGATGATTCCTCCCTCAAGATGCTGCACCGTCTTGCGATGGCCCTCGGGACTTATCTGGCCGGTGGCAAGCGCCGCACTGCCGAGCGGCACCAACGCGGACCAGGCGCCACCGATGCCCAGGAAAGCGATCACGATAACGGCCGCAAGCACCACGGGTCCGCTGATCGAGTGCCGCAGCAAACGCCGTTCTTCCCGGAGCCGAGTATGTTGTCGACTACTGAACATAACGGGCCTCCCGGGCGTCGTCGTTGCTCGGTACGATCCTCGCTTTGTCAGTCGCTTCGTTACGCCGCTCATGAGTCAAGATCTCTTCACGCGGTCCCTCTGCCACAATCCTGCCTTCAGCGAGGATCGCGACGCGGTCTGCAATTTGCAGGAGCGCCGGGCGATGACTGATGACCATGACGGCCGCCCCCCGGTCTGCCGCCGCCCGAACGGCCTTGGAAAGAGCCTGTTCGCCCTCTAAATTCAGGTTCGAGTTGGGCTCGTCGAGAACGACGATCGACGGCTCTCCATACAGCGCGCGAGCGAGGCCGATCCGCTGCAACTGGCCGCCGCTGAGCGAATACGGATCATCCACACGAACTCCCGTCTCGTAGCCCTTCTCGAGACGCCTGATCATCTGATCGACGCCGGCCGCACGGGCGGCCGCAATGACGGCTTCTGGATCATCGGTGCCGAACCGTTGGACGTTGTCTTTGATGGTTCCCGGCAGTAATCCGACGCATTGCGGCAGGTATCCGATGTTGCGTCCGAGATCGTCGCGATTCCATCCCAGGACATTTCGCTCGTCAATCCTGACTTCGCCGCCTGTCGGTTCCAACGCTCCGACGATCAGGCGGCTCAGAGTCGTCTTTCCGCTTCCCGATCGGCCAACGAGACAAAGCACCTCTCCTGGACGAAGGCGCAACGAGATATCGTCTAGGATCTTCGGTCCGTCGGCGTCGGCCTGGTAGAGAACATGATCGACGACGATCGAACCCGCCGGGTCAGGTAGGCGCATGGATTGCTCCGCCGAACCCAATTCGCGTAGGCGGGAGAGCGCCGCCCAACCATCTCTCCCCTGGACGAAAGACTTCCATGCGCCAATGGCCTGTTCCGCCGGCGCGAGACAGCGCCCCAGGAGGATCGACGCGGCAATCATTCCACCGGCGGATAGATCACCCGCCAAGACCAGATACGCGCCTGTCGCCAAGACCAATGTCTGAACGACCAGCCGGATTCCCTTCGCCGCGCCGGACAGTATCGCCGACCGTTCGGAGGCCTTCGCCAGATTGATCTGGACCAAATCCGCGGACGCCTGCCAGCGCTCACGAAGCGCCGACGCCATACCCATCGCGCGCACGGCGTCGGCATTGCCGAGCGCGCTCGCCAAGACCGCTTCGTTTTCACTTTGATGGGTTCTGGCATCGCGCAGCGGCCGGCGGCTGAGCATCTCCGTCAGGACGGTAATGATGATTAGTGCCGCCGCACCGCCGAGGGCGACCATGCCGAGCCACGGGTGCATCCACCACAGCAAGGCCGCGAATACAAAGAGCCAGGGGGCATCGAGCAGAGCGAAAACGCTCTGCGCACAAAAGAACCCCTTAACCGCGGAGATGTGCTGAAACGCCTGCGAGACAGGTTGACCTTCGAGGAGGGTCGCATCGATCAGGCGACCGCCCGCGTGTTTTTCCAACCAGTTGCCGGCCCGCGCGAGAACCATCTGACGCAAGGCGTCGAGAGCACCCAAAATAAATAATGCACTCATCGCGAGCATCGTTAGGCCGTAGAGCGTTTCGTGATGCGCACTCATCAACACCCGGTCGAAGACCTGCATCATGAAAACTGGGCTCACCAGCATCAACAAATTGACAACAACGCTGATCAATCCAGCGAAAAGCAGTGGCGTGCTTAGAGAGCGGAGTAGATTGTTCACTTTACTTCCTTGTTTTTATAAGGTTTTTACGCGTCATGTAACCAGGAGAGGCGATTTTTCGTCAATTTGCAAATCAATTATTTGTCGAGACAGTGCCGCAAGTTTGTCGATAAATTTAAGTGGATTTGGCGAAAATTTCAGTCAAATTGCCAGTGGTAATTCGGCTTCAACGCGTAATCGAAAGCTACAATTTGAACAAGTTTGTCGGCAAATAAATGATTCGACATGGCTCAACATAGTTCGCCTATTAATTGTATAGCGGGTTTCTCTCTGAGCGACCCACATGTGAGAACTGCGTGCTTGATCACGCGCTAAACCAAGGAGTCGAGTCATGGCTGACGAAAACAATCTGAACAACAGCCGAGATCATTTTGACCAGCTGCCCTTTGAGTCCGCACATGACGATACGGTCGTCGGCACGGAAAAGGCCGATACGATCTCCGGGGGCCCGAAGACGATCGAGAGTGCTGGCCTGCCGGCGGCGGTAGCGTACTGGTCGTTCGAGGGCGGCATTGATGGTGTGTTTTCTAACGACCAGACGGGCCCACCGGCGACGGCATACCGCGCGGAGGACGGCGTCGCCGTGGTCGCCGCCGAAACGCCGACCCGGCCGGGACCCGGAGAGCCGGCATCAAGTCGCGCGCTCGAGTTCAACGGCGAATTTGCGTTCGCCTTTATCGAACACGACACGGCAATGGAGATCAGCCAGGGTACAATCGCGCTTTGGGTACAGCCGGACGATCTCTCCGACGATGCCATCATTCTCTCCAAGGATCAAAGTGATGCCGGCGACGGGGGACACTTCCGTTTCGGGCACGAGGAAGACGGCCGTTTGTTTATCCGCTTTGCCAACGGCGACGGTGGTTCCAACAAGGCATGGGAGACATCGGCGTCCTACCTCAAAGAGGGCGAATGGACGCATGTCGCCATCAACTTTTCGGCCGAGGGCGGCATTCAGGTCTTCGTCGACGGTAAGGCGGTTCCCGACTATGCGTGGATTCGTCAGGAGGGCAACGAAGACCTGCCGAGCCTTCAATCCGAGGCTTATCTGCTGCAGAACGAAGAACCATGGGTTCTCGGCGCCGACACCTCGGGCACCAAGAACAACGACACGCCCCAGGCCTTCGTCACCGACGATCCGAGTCTCGACGATCCATTCGACGGCGCCATCGCCGACTTCGGCATCTGGGGCGGATCCACGGCCGACGACGTGCTGACGGAGGCACAAATCAATCGATTGATTGAACAAGGGCCCGATGCGGCGCTGACAGAAGATGCGGCGGCAACCATTCTTGCCGGCGCCGATACGATCAACGGCGACGGCGGCGATGATGAGATCATCGGCGGCAGCGGTGCCGATTTCATCGAAGGCGGCTACGGTGACGACAAACTAGAAGGCGGCAGCGGTGACGATGTCCTCGAAGGCGGACGCGGCAGCGATTACCTGCTCGGCGGCGACGGCGATGACGTTCTCGTCAGCCGCTCGGACGCCGGCGAGCAGCGCATCGGTCAGCGCGTCGTCGGCCGAGAAACCCGGGGCGACGCCAATAACGAGGTCAACCCGGCATACGACAAGCTCTACGGCTGGGAGGATCAGCCGCTTGCCAGCGACGACATCATGTTCGGCGGCGACGGCGCCGACACATTCTTGTTCAATCCGCAGATCAACGGCAAACGCGACATCATTATGGAGCATGTCAACGACGACCGGACGATCGACTGGGCCGGCGTCGCGGGCGAGAACGACAACCAGCATGACCACTGGGTCGACAGCTTCGGCATCGACACCATCGGCGACTACAACGCCGACGAGGACACCATTGCGATTGTCGGCCACACGGCGGCGCCGGAAGTCCGTTACAAGCTGATCGACAGCGACGGGGATGGCGTCGACGACGAACTGGTGTCGATCATCGATGTTTACTCCAATCAACACGGCGGCGGCGGCGCGCACAATGAAGACCTGATCGGCCAAATCGTCGTTCATGGCGACCTGGTCGAAGAGGATGATCTGGTCGTCGAAGCGAACGTGACCCACGGCATTGTCGAAACGGTGGACGAACTCAACGAAGCCCTCGCCCCGACCGGCGACGAGAAGGTGTCGACCCTGTCCGACGGGTCAACGTTCAAGGGGTACGATTCCCGAGACGACCAAGGCAATCTGGGCGAAGTCGTCGAGAACCCGGACCAATTCATAACCAACGGCTGGCTCGAGGAAGCGTCGGCGAACTTCGCAAGCAACGTGCCCGAAGGCACACCGCCGCCGGTCGCCGTTATCGACGATGCGTCCCATCCGGTCCTCGCTGCCGTGAGTCTCTCGGGTGAACCGGCCGACGGCGAGACCGACGGGTCGTCACCGGGCGCCTACGCCAATGTTCCGCACACACCGGGCTTGGCCCAGACTGCCGGCACGATCGCCTTCAACTTCACGGCGGAGAGCGTCGACGGATTTCAGACTCTGGCATCCAAGGATCATAGCGGCTACGGAGACGGCGGCCACTTCACGGCTTGGCTCTATTCGGGCGGCGTCAAGGTCCGTTACCAATCCGAAAGCCAGAGCGTCTATCTCTACGCCAGAGATACCGACCTCGAGCCTGGCGAACAGTACAGCTTCGCCTTCACGTTCGATGCCGGCGAAGCCGCGCTCTACATCGATGGCAAGCAAGCGGACGTCGAAGGCCTGACCGACAACGCCGGGTTCGAAGACGGCATGTCGGGGAACACGCAGAGCTTCGTACTCGGCGCCAGCACAACGACCCGGACGGAGGATCAGCTCAACAATCTGAAGGATTTCTTCCAGGGAACGATCGAGGACTTCGTGGTCTTCGATCGGGCGCTGTACCCGGTCGAAGTGGCGAAATACGAGGCCGGCGCCCTGCCGACCGTCGGGTCCGACGAGCCGCTACCGGACGCAAGCGAGCCCGCTGCGCCCGAGGTGCCGGTCGATTTGGCCGTCGCCGAAATTCCCGTGGCGCCGGGTGTCGACGTTCCGACAGCGACCAGCTTCTGGACATTCGATGACGGCGTCGAGGGCGTCTTCGGCGACGCCATGGGCGGACCCGACCTAACGGCCTATCGGAACGAAGGCGGTGTCGCGGTCCTTGCGAACGAGGCGCCGACCCGGCCGGGACCCCGTGGCGCCGGTGACCAGGCTCTGGAGTTCAACGGTGACAACAGTTTTGCCTTCATCGAGCACGATCAGTCCTACGAGATGACCCAGGGCACCATTGCGCTCTGGGTGCAGCCGGCCGATGTATCCGACGACGGCATGTTCCTATCGAAGGATCAAAGCGGATCCGGCGACGGCGGCCACATCCGTTTCGGTTACGAGGACGGCGGCCACTTGTTCATACGCTTCGCCAATGGTGACGGATCGGGTAATCGGTCATGGGAGTCGTCGGTACCCTACCTCAGCGACGGCGAATGGGCCCATTTGGCCATGTCGTTCTCGGCCGATGGGGGCGTCACCGTCTACGTCAACGGTGCAGCGGTTCCGGACTACGGCTGGATCCGCCGGGAAGGCAACGAGGACCTGCCGAGCCTTCAGTCGGAGGCCTATCTGTTCCAGAACAGCGAGCCTTGGGTATTGGGCGCGGATACGTACAAGACCGGAAACAACGACACCGCCGCCGACTTCGCCGCGGATGACACAAACCTTCGCAATGCCTTCGACGGCGCGATCGGTGAAATCGGTATCTGGGGCGGATTCGACGCTGACGATGTGCTTTCGGCGGACGAGATCATGCAGCTTTATGTCGATGGGCCGGGTACGGCTTTGTTGCCTGCAGGTCCGACGGTCGTCGAAACGGTTGCCGACATGACCGGAACCGACGGCCACGACACCATCGAAGGCGATCATGGCGATAACCGCATCGACGGTGGTGCTGGGGACGATGTGCTGCACGGTGGTTTCGGCGCCGATCTTCTGAGAGGCGGCGAAGGCGACGACCTGTTGGTCAGTCGCTCCGATGCCGGCGAGCAGCGCATCGGTCAGCTCGTCACCGGTGAACCGACACGCCCGAACGAACCGGGCACCGTCGACCTCAGCCGTTACAAACTGGTCGGCTATAAGGATCAGCCGTTCGTCGCCGACGATATAATGTTCGGAGGTGCCGGCGCAGATACGTTCCTGTTCAATCCGCAGATCAATGCCAAACGCGATATCATCTTCGAACACGTCAACGATGACCGAACGATCAACTGGGCCGGCGTCGCGGGTGAAAACACCTACACCCACGATCACTGGGTCGACAGCTTCGGTATCGACATCATTGGCGACTACGATTCGTCGGAAGATTCGATCGCCATCGTCGGTCACGCCGCCGCGCCGGAGGTCGACTATCGACTCGTCGATACAGACGGCGACGGCGACGGGGATGAACTGGTCTCGGTCATCACCGTGTACTCGAACCAGCACGGTGGCGGCGGCGCTCATGACGGCGACCTGATCGGTCAGATTGTCGTGCACGGTGATCTGGTGGATCCAGACGACCTGCTGATCGATGCTGGCGTCACCCACGGCATCGTCGAGATCATCGACGAGATCGACGACGCACTGTTCATGGACCCGATCTATGACACCCTCGATCTCAAGACCTCGACCCTTGATGACGGCTCGGTGTTCGTCGGCTATGACTCGCGTGACAACGCAGGCAATACCGGCGACGTCATCGACAACCCGGAGAAGTTCGTTACCAACAGCTTCTATGACGAAGTTAAGGGCGACTTCCGGGGCAACGTGCCGGACGGAGTCGAAACCCCGAACGCCATCCTCGACGGCGTTTCCCACCCCGACCTCGGGAGCCTGACGTTCACCGGCAATCCGGCCGACGGCGAGACCGATGGCTCGACGCCCGGCGCCTATGTCGATGTTGCGCACTTCGACGCCTTGGCCCGGGGCGGCGGAACCTACGCCTTCTCGTTTACAGCCGACTCGGTCGGTTGCAACAATCGGACCCTCATGTCCAAGGATGCGCGGACTTATGAGGACGGCGGCCACCTAACCGGTTATATCGATGGCGGCAAGGAACTCGTTTTCCGCTTCCAGTCGACGAACGAGAGTATCTACCTGAAGACCCGCAACACCGACCTCGAAGCCGGCCACAAGTACCATGTCGCCTTCACCTTCACCGCGACACAGGCGGCACTTTACCTTGACGGCAGGCTTGTCGATACGGAAGACCTCAGCGACAAGCCGGAGTTCGCAGCGGGTATGACGCGGAACCTCGAGAGCCTGGTTCTCGGCGCAAGCGCGCAGACGCGGTCGTCCGGTGAACTCGACAGTCTGAAAGACTACTTCGACGGAACGATTGACGACTTCCTGGTGCTTGACCGGGCGCTTTACCCGGCAGAGGTCTTGAAGCTCACAGCGGGCGCATTGTCGGTCAACCCGGCCGAGGCGGCGCCGGACGACCCGGAACCGGAGCCCGAACCGGAGCCCGAACCAGAGCCCGAACCAGAGCCCGAACCAGAGCCCGAGCCCGAGCCCGAGCCAGAACCCGAGCCGGAAGACCAGGAACTGATCGGTACGTCCGGTGCGGATGAGCTCGTCGGCGGTGCCGGCAATGACACCCTCGACGGCCGCCGCGGCGGCGACATGCTCGACGGCGGCGCCGGCAACGACACGCTCCCCGGCCGAGGGGGCGCCGACACACTGAACGGAGGCGAAGGCGAGGACGTTCTTCGCGGCAACACCGGCCTGGATGTACTCCGTGGCGGTGAAGACGCCGACAAACTCTACGGCGGTCGCGGCGATGATGATCTCTCCGGCGACGGTGGCGACGATCGCCTCTTCGGCGGGCGGGGCAATGACCTGCTCGAAGGCGGCGCGGGCAACGACGTGCTGCGCGGCGGTCGCGACGACGACGTTTTGATCGGCGGTGCCGGCGACGACGATATGAGAGGCGACGCTGGCGCCGATACGTTCCGCTTCCTGATCCCGGACGGGGGCGGAACCCTCGGCGCAGACCGAATCCGAAAGTTCGATGCCGATGACCGAATTGAGGTTTCGGCGGATCTATCGGTAAGCCGGCAGGAGTTCAGGAATCGCACGGAACTGACCCTGACGAAAGCGGACGGCGAAACGGTCGGAACAGTCAAAGTCTTCGGTCACCGTGTCGAGGACGATGACATCTTCGTCTACACCCCGGACCTCGGCGGTGATTCCGTGATCTGACCACACACGACTCTTATCGGGGGAAAGGTGGGACCTGAGTGTCCCACCTTTCTTGTTTCAGCCGCAAAAAACGCGACAACGGAACGGAAATCCCGATTGGTCCATTGGTCGTTTTCGAGCGAATCTCCCGCTCCTGGCACCTAGCGGCTGAAGAAATCGCGCAATGCTTCGCCTCCGTGCGGCCGATGGCTCACGTCTCCTTTGGCCTCCTTGCCGCCAGTGGCGTCCCAAGATCGGACAGCGGAGAATTAACAGCGCCTTGCGGACTCCGCGTGAGCATGGGCGCAAGGCCTCCACTACGTTTACCGCCTCATCGACGCGGGGACCGAATATCAACCGGACCTACCGGCCATTCTTGATTTGACGCGGATGATGGGCTTCGCCGGGCTCAATGTGACGCATCTCCATAAGCAGAGAATTCTCGATCATATCGATTGGATATCGGATGACGTCCAGCGTATTGGCGCATCGAACACCATCGCCTTTTATGGAACCGGCATCGACGCTCACAATACTGATTGTCTGGGTTATGCCGCTGCTATTCGAGAGGAATTGGCGGACGCCGAAAAGACGGGCGGACCGCAGAGGTCGTCGGTGGCCCGCCGAAACAAATCAGGACCCAGCGAATATCTCGCTAAGCCTCAACGACATGGCAACACAGTCAAACCGCATACGGGCTGTGGGGCTGTTTATTTGACCAGTGCCTTGTCGCGCGGTTTTCGCTGTTTGCCTGCCAAGATTTGCGTTGTCCAGTTATGTCCAGAATCTTCTGCAATTAGGTTGACCATGTAGCCGAGTGTTCTCCCGGGCATGGTCGGTGCGTAGGCTTCATGTATCGCAGCGCCGACCATGCCCAGCCGCCGTCAGGCGG
>Ga0209781_1000436_pt1 | contig 10723 bp, 7 predicted proteins | sample WorMetHERISLAND1_3_FD_187386 | JGI IMG/M metagenome (GOLD analysis project Ga0209781, IMG submission 187386) | Marine gutless worms symbiont microbial communities from Max Planck institute for Marine Microbiology, Germany - Olavius albidus HERON... | ecosystem: Host-associated > Annelida >...
CTACAAATGCTAAGCGATGTAATCAGCAAGTCCTATGAAGAGTTAAAGAGAGAGGTTGAAGACAGAAGTTGGTGGAAGAAAAGGGCGTCATAAACCTGCCATACAAGGCAGAAAACCGAAGAGAGAGAGAGAGAGATACACCATTACTGTCTACCAAAAATTTTCATTTTTGATTTCACCCCATTTTCCCAGAATTTGCCCCGAAATTGGAGATTTAGTGTTAAACTATTCAACAGGGGGCACCACCATGTAGAGCGGAGGGGAGATCTATGGCACCTGCCAGCTTATTATTGTTATTATTAAGCCACTTTGAGAATCATAATTGCCTCATTGATTTTATTGATTGATTGATTGATTGATTGATTGATTGATTGATCGGTTGGTTTTTTTTTTTTTTTTTTTTTAAATAAAATATCGGTTGGTTTATTTGTTTATTTATTTTTAGTGCCCAAGACACTCAGTTCAGAGGACTGAAATATTAAGAAAAGAAATAAACACCTGGAAAGGTCACGGTGCGGACTCGGATACTGGGAAGGTGTCTGCTAAGCAGGCCGCATTGAATCGCTGGATGGCGAGAGACAAACATTGGAAAAGAAAAGCAGTTTATTTGTTTATCGATTATTTAATTTCTTTATTTGTTTATTGATCAGGGTTCGCCGAGGACCAGTATCGACGGCGGAGACCCACATTCGACGGTCGCCGTGAGCGGAGTAACGCCGGCCGTGGTGGAAACGTAGCACTGCGCTCCGGTCGGCCGCGTATCTCTCATGGACACAAACACTCATGTACTGCACCAAACTCAGCGAGCTATGTGTACTGTTCTCAGCGACATAATTGTGTTCTCTTCTCAGGGTTAATTACGTTGCTCGAAACTGTTAACTACTACGGCAGCATGCTCTCGTCCGGTGCTAGACAGTGTCATGGCAGGAACGATCCCATCTCGGGGTCACAGCCAGCCGCCTTCGTTGTCGGATATTATGTTATCTGGTTTCTGTGTCGACCCCCGAAAGTCCTTGGGGACTCAATGCGGCTCACAGCCTTCGTCGCATAGTACTTTATCTTGGGTTAAAAAAATTTTAAATTTTTATTCTCTGAGGCTTTTAATGTTGTTTGTGATTGGTAATGACTTGCTGTACTGACGATGTAATGCACCCGTGGTGTTTTTATGTAATGGGAGTGCTAAAATTTTAGATATGATATGATATGCTATGATATGATAAAGTACATCGGCCTTCAAAAGCTGAAATTTACGGCCTCATAAAAGCCGCAAAAGTTAACTGGAGTCGTAGACATTCTTCTACAAAAGTTGAATTTACGAGTCCACAGTTCTGGAAAGGCGTTGGAAATTTATTGTTTTTTTTCGGAACAGGGAAAGTCCTGAAAAAGCACCGAGGCTGTTCGGAGGAAGCCGGACTATCAACAAGCGCTGTTCGGCAGCCCCGAGCCGTCGTTTATCCGACTGACCGACCGACCGACCGACCGACCGACTGACACTTGCCATTCGCTGACGGTATCAGGGATTCGCGCTCTATCATAGTCGCTGCCGCGTCGAGACGGTGCGCAAACCACGGGCGTCTGCTGCGCCGTGGAACATTGCAGAGACGATGCTTTTTGACGAGAGTATTACGTACTAGATTCAGGACTTATCGTTCGTATGTGTATGTCCGTCTGTATGTGTGTGTGTCTGCCGTACCACACCCTGTCAGGTCCTGCGTCGGGCGCAGAGCTAAAATTTGTGCTTGCGAATGCCGAACGAGCTTTTTAAAACTTGCAAATTTTTAACGGAGATGTTTTACAACATTGCTGCTGACCAGTGCAGTGATGTGCGGTCGCGACATTTCGGCGTGTTAGCGAAAAACGGGTTTCCTTACTTTACTAGTCGAGAAACACGAATGACGTTTGTTATTTAGGCTTGTTGCAGTATCACACCGAACTCATGAACCACGGTGAATTCTTGCTCTGTGCACGCAGGGGCCCAACTCCATACGTTGGCGATGCTGTTTTACGGGTATTGATGTTTTGTTATCACTTTCGTTTAGCGTATCTTGTTAATTTTTATTTAATACGTTGCGTTGTCGCCGAGTTGTCGTCTGGTCGGCATGGGATCTGTTGACTGTTGCAGTTTAGCACCGACGGTGAACGCGTGTCGGAAACGGGTTTGTCTTGTTCTGATTATGGTCATAGTTTTTGCTGTTTCTGGCAGGAGCGGACTAGCTATCTTGCGGACCCTAGGCTTCACACTTTTCATGGGGTCCCTCCTTCCCCTTCCCCTCTTCATCTCCCCCCTCCCGTCCCATCCCTTCCCCTTTCCCTTTGCAGTTTGCTTATTCCTTTCCCTTTATCCTCCCTCCTTTGCGAAGTAGGCCCCTAAATACAGCTGGGGGTTTGGGGAGCACTGTAAGCTCCCCCATCAGGGTCGGGGGCTGAGCCCCAGCAGAAACCGAATTTGGTTCATTCTAGCATTAAATCTGACATCTGGTGGCACTAGTTTTACTAGTTTTCCTGAGAATTATTTAAAAATCTGGGCCCCCTAACATCTATGGGCCCTAGGCAGCCTAGTTACGCTAATGGCTAGTCCGCCACTGTTTACTGGAACATATTGGTGGTTGATTAAGTCTTGATTACATTTGTTTGTAATATCACTGTTGTTTGCCGGTGTAGCGTCTCCAGTTCAGTCGTTTGTTAATGCTTCGGTTGCACATTACAACTCCTGTGCATTTTGGTTTAGACGTTGGATTTTGTTGAGTATTTTTCGTGCATTTTTCTGAACTAGGTCCATTATATATGTCACACGGTTATTTTGTGTTGCAGTTTGTTGCAGATCTTGTTGTTTATACCAGTGTGGTCGATTTCCCGGAAAGGCTCGTCTCCAAAACGACCCAATATGCCGAGAGGGACTTTTAAGCTGACTCATTGGTCAAAAATACAGTGTGGCAACAGTTAGAATTTGCTACAATTTTGTCACTTTGCAGGAATCAATTACTATTAAGTTTAATGCGCTCTGATTTCCGTTTGCCTTTTCTTTTCCGTTAAAGAAATTATGTCAGTTTGAATTTCCAGTGACAAATATATGACTGCGTAGACCCGTATGCAGCTTGTAGCGCGCTCGCAGTTCGCTTTGGTTGTATGTGTGATCATGTCTTTAATTACAGTGGCTGTTATGTCAGGTTTACTGTGCAGAAGTTGCAGTTGTTGTTTCTGCAATCAAAAGAAACATGTACTGCCGAACCACTGATGGGCAAAAGTTAACTAAAAAGTTTCGAAATAAAAGTTAACTAATTTTTTTTTAGTTAGACCAATAGTTTTAACTAAAAAAAATTTAGTTGCCAACTAAATTTTTTAACTAAAATATTTTAGGTAGATTATCGCAGTAAAATCTGCAATTATTTGTAGTTCATGATTGTTCTCTAATTGTGAACTACCAGATCTGTTCCTAGAAGCCTGGAACCATAAATGTTCTATGTAACTGTAAACTGTTTTGACATTAGGAACTCGGAAAAGTCAGAAGTCTTGAGTATTCTTGACGTCGAGAACTCGAGTTGATATTGAACATGACAGTCAGCATGGCAGTTTTTGTCGGAAAATGCTACAGGCGATGAGCATAAAAAAGTTGAAAATTAGTTGGAAAAGTTTAACTAACTTCTTTAGTTTAGTTAACTAATTTTGAAAATTAGTTGGCAACTGAAAGTTTAACTAAAAAATTTTAGTTAAAATTTAGTGTAGTTTAACTAAAAATTTTTAGTTAGTTGCCCGTCATTGCTGCCGATAGGTTTCGGTGTATGTTTTCGTTGTTTTTTATACATAACCTGCTAAATTGATCTATCTGCGTTAGTTTAAGTAACGGCTTGTTTTTTGTTTTTTTTTGTTTTCTCCAACCAGCTTTATTGTGGGAGGTTACTGCAAGTAGTCTGCGGCCATATTTTTCACATATTTAATGGTACTGTCTCCCGGATAACCTATACTGTGTTGGTGGAGACGTTAAACCCTGCTCAATCCAATCCAATCCAGTCTGTTATTTGTTACTGTGTGGAAAATGTTAGGGAAGAATTTATGCCGCACGGAAGAGTTTAACGTTGTTTTCTTAAGTACGATGGTTACTGTTTAACGGTTTTATTTGCTTGAAGCGAACTGAGTTTGGGTATTGCTTGGGGATTTTTGGCTTAAATCTGGGGATTTTGTGGCAATGCTTGCATTTGGAGCTGGTAAAAATTTTTCATGCCCACGACGATATGATGCGTTTGTCTTGGTATTGAATATATTCTGTTTTGTGCTATGTGAATTAATAATTGAATTAAATTTTGTACTAAACTGTGACAGAATTAAATTAATCGTTGATTTTGTATATAAGAAAACTGAACTGCCCGATTATAATTTCATGCTAAATTAAGTTAAAGTGCCGAACAAAAGAACGGTAACAATATACTGTTGTTTATTGATCAAGATTGCAATTTGTGTAGTCGGCCTAATTATTGCAATAAAAATTTTAAAATAAAATTTTAATCATGGAAATATTTTTTTACAAATTAGCAGCCTAGTTGACCTTACTGTAGTTAGAACAATTCATCGGGATTAAAAGATCGGGTCGTTTTATTCAGGTTGTGTCTTGGAGTCGATGCATTGGCTGCATTAGCGATGTGACGCATGCATGGTTAATAAATTGTGTCGTTTTCTCCTTTAATTTATAGTAAACACTTGTCACTTGTCATGCTGTTTGTGTCTTCGTCATGACTCGCAGTGATGTTAATTGTTAAACGTTTTTTTTCAGGACTGCAGGAATTTGTTCGCCATTCGACGCCAGTTGCCATTTTATATACAGCCAGAAGGTTATTTTTGCACAGTTGCTCTTGCATTGCGCAGATGACGGTGACAGAACAGGTTTTTTATACGACACAATCGTCCCCTTGCCCGTACTGAGAGACATAGCTAGTGTTCCCGTAGAAAGTATTGTTCGTTGTGATTGTGAAAGATGAACTGTGCCGACCAGCGATTTGAACTGCGTTTTAAGATAGGGTACACGTTTACAGTCGTATGCATGGATGCCACCGGACGGACAGTGAAGGCCATGTTCCACTATGCAGATTTGTCGAACTGTCGCATGAGTCTGATTCAGGTGTGTCAGAAACTCAGCCTTGTGGGCTTCATTGGGAAAAATGTGCCAGTCAACGAAGCTATTGTACATTTAACGCCATAGTGGAGTGTGGCCTTGATTCTTCCTCAGCCCATATGCCTATGTACAGGATGTGTCAGAAACGATCCCCAAGGAAAACTCGATAGGCCCCCTAATTTCTACAGACGATGTGTTGGGTGTCTATATTTAGTGGTGAGTCAGTTTCAAGTTTGTTGAATTTATTAAACGAATTTTAAAGTTTAAATCGATGTAACCCATGCTTCATCAAAATATTACTGAAATGTGCGACGGTAAACTCTGAGAAAAATTCCGCGAAAATGCCGAATTACCAAATTATCCAGGTTTTCATACGGGATGGGTTGTTTTTGGCACATCTTGTAGATTACAAGTCATACGTACTATGGAATCTCAGGAATAAATTCGTGTCTTGCATACACACACGTCTGTGGAAGCTTGTAGTCATCTGTTAATGTTATCTGTGTGAAATATGCTAATTCTACCTCCGTCTCCGCCCACTGCCAGCCAACTCCACGCCTTCGTCCACAAACCGGGCGTGTCTTGTTGACAGTGCTCCGCCCACATTGCCATATTTGGAAACTGTTGACTGGGTCGACCGTAACCAGTACGTTCTTCTGAAAATCTGATTAACGATGTAATCAACAACTTGCTATGTATTCCAAATGTAATGATGACATAAAATATGACGGATTTTAAAAGATGCTATAAGATGTTATTTTTCACTCCTCGCACGCTACGTTAGTATACGAGATCAGTGTAAGAAGAAGTATATACTGAGGACCGACCGACCAACGACCGACCTCACATTTGGGAAAATTTCAAACGGCCATATCTCTGCGAGGGGTCATCCGATCCACTTTATGTTTGGTTCTACGATGGGGTTTTCGAGGTCGGCGGATCGAATGGCGCTAATTCCGGTTTTACCAAATTCAGTAGGTATGTGGGAGAAAACAATGCGCGAGGAGTAATTAGATCGGTCACAATCTAAAGTATTTCTTGTAATAAAGATGGACGGTTAGCGTGACATTAACGGTAATTTAAAATATTTATGTAAAAAATGGGAAAAAAATCCAATTGCTGCTGATAAATTAATGGCGGGTTTTGTATTTAGATGTACATGTAGTTACTTTTACTGCTGAACTGTAAATACCATTGGTCTGCATCCAGTCACGCAGAATAAAGTAAAAAGAGCGCAACATTACGTTTTTTTATTCACATTTACGAATGTTTTTTTTTTTAATTTTTTTTCACAAAAAATGTACTTTTTAAATTTTTCCAAACATTTATTACATCTATGCTACAAACTGAAGCTGCGTGAGTTGAAGCTGATGTGTTAACTTACATTGTACGCACATGTCTGTGTGGTTCATGCTAGTGATCTGTGACCAACTACATGTAACTTAGCCACATTTATTCTGTGTACTCATACTTACGTGGATGTAGACCTCGTAGGTGGCAGTTCTGTTAGTGAAGTATTAGTAACAGAGTCCTGAGTTTGAATTTCATCCACTATTTGTCCAGGTGAATTTCATAGTTAGCATTTATTTAATGAATAGCCTGATAGTTTAGTGAAGGAAAATTATTGCACATTTATGCGAGATGTTACACTGCAGTATTACTTTGCTACATGAGACTTACTGTTAAATGCATAGTATGTGGTAATTTAGTGTGTGTTGTAATAGTGGTTAGATAGATAGTTGACAGTGCATGGATATGAACGAGAAAACTAAAGGAGTCCTATGTATTGTCTGTACTGATCACAATCCGAAAAGAGTACATCTGTCAACCCTGTTGTGAAGTGTACTAAAAACTGCTGAACTGTAAATACCATTGGTCTGCATCCTTTTAGTTATAGCTTGCAAATCTATATGTAGCTTCACTGATTCTCTATGATGTTAACCATTCTGCAGTTATTATTAGGGTTGTAAATTTTCCGGAAATTTAGTACTAGGAGGAAATTTCCGGAAATTTTCCCTAATTGTAAATATTACGATAATCTTGGAACCAGTGTGGATCTCAATAAGACCATGCATGCAATGCCTATGAGATTGAGATTGAAGAATAAAAATGTGTAAATGTGTAAATTAATCACGAAAACAATGTTTTAGTGTTACTATTAGTGCACTACTAGAGACCGGGGGAGCTATAAAAGCCGATAGAAAGTGAAGATGTAAGCAAATATACAGTTATTTGGAAGGTTTGTACTGTATTTTTAGCAAAAATTTCCGGAAATTTTCTGGCCGGAAAGATTGGAATAAATTTCCGGAAATAACCCTAGTTATTATTGTGAACTATTGTCTGTGATCATATGTTTATGGAGCACGTAGTTGTTGAAAATACTAGTCGTTAGTCATGTCCATGTGTTGACATTAGCCAGCTATGTGTAATTGACAGTTTTGTAGTGGCATTGGCTCAGATATTGGTGTTTATTTGCTGTGTTATGCATCATACACTTTGTGTTTTTTTATGTTATCTGCAGTATTTACTGATATGTACTTTACACATGCAACTTGTGCTTCTGCAGCTGTTTAACTGACTTTTAGTTAGCAGTTTTATCATAATCTTTGTACATGTTTATGTGGGTATTTGTGTTTATGGAACCTCAGACGTTATATTTAGGGTCCAACATAATTTACGAGTTCACGGCCGTGACATTTTGTGTGTAATTGGGCGTCGTCCATGAAAATAATCACTCTTCCGTGAAATTTCATGATTTCCGTGAATTCTGCCAATATAGAATTTAGTTTTATTTTTGAAGATTTTTACAGGTCTTCCTGTAGTCGTAAATGGCGTCTTAGCCCCTATTTACTTCCTAATTGTAGCAATTGTCACTCATCATCCGCTCATCTGCATGAGCCAGCCTGTCGTATGCGGAGTTTGTTTATTTTCATTTTCATATTTTTAATTGTACGTAGGTGTCAGAAGTGCTTGACAAATATCGGAAAACATTACGTGCAAATATTTTATTACTTTATAGGGGCAGAACATATGAAAAAGGTCGGTGAAATTTAGACAATCTGTCCACGAGTTTTCCGTCAAATTTGGCATGTTTTGAAAAAGCCCCCACGAAATTTTACATTGTCTGTCATGAATTAGTTTGTTCCCTAGTTATATTCCAGTCATTATTGTAATGCAGAGTTGTTTGTTTGTTGAGCCTCAGCTGCTAAGCTGTGTTCATATTTAATGTTTTATGTGTTCAGATTTATTGTGTTAATGCATTGTTTTAATTGTTTATTTAAATATATAGATGTGTTACAGTTGCATCAATGCATGCTTGACAAATACCTTATACTAGCAAGTTGATGTAAACTTCTATTGTTTGTTGTTTGGTTTTTCTTTAGAAGCAAGTTTTATCGTTGTAAACTGTAATTTACAAGTTTTGCTTGAAGTGCTGTAGTTGCATAATTATTAATTAATTGGTTTGAAAGTTGACTGAAAATATTTATGATACTTATACATTTCATTGTACATACAGTATACTAAAAGTGCCGTTAAGCCTGAACCAGCCAGCCAACATAGCCTACATTGTACATGTACACCGTTCAGTATACACGGCAAGTCAAAAAAGTAGCCCTACTACAACTTTCAACGATATTTTCGCTTTGTCTGAGTCTTTTTGCATAGAATTTTGTACATTTATTGGCCGTTTATATCCACGTATGTGTACCGATTTTTGTTTATTTATCTTAACATTTAATGAAAAGGCATTACTTTTCTTACGAGCACCCGTCATTTTTACAATTTCAAGTTTGGACTGAGTTTGATTGTTATGAGTTATTGTTATTAATAATTAGGGCTGCTAACGATTAAAATTTTTTCAATAGTTAACTTTTTAAAAATTAACGATTAATTAATAGTTAATTTTAGTTAATACAGATGTTGAAATTCTATGTCAAATAGTTAATTATTGTTGAAACTTGAAAGTACATTTCAAGTTTCAAAAGGTGTATAACGTGCAAATTATCAAATGTATTCAAATTTCAAATGTTACGTCACGGAATTCAGTTCAGACTGGTATGTATGTTGAAAGTTCAATGTCAGCGATACCGGTCTCGAATGTACACGGGCATATTAACATTATGTGGATCGAGTAAGTAACTGTGAAATAAGTAAGTAACAAACATGCGCGATTAATCTTTAAAAATAATTTTAATCGTTAAAATTTTTTAATAGTTAACGGCAAGATTAATCGTTAATATCTGCAGCCATATTAATAATTATCATATTTTCGTTACTTATGGTAAAACTTGAGAATGAATCAGTTTACATTATTTACAGTAGTGTAGTTACGAAGACTGTTTTCCATGCATGTGTTCAGTTTGTGTATGTCGAGTGTGTTTAGATGTGCATGCGCAGTTATACTCAGTACGTAACATACAAGTATAATACACCTGTGTGTGTATGTGATTTCCTTCAGTGCTTTCATGCTGTTCATTGAGTTACAGGATAGACCTAGCCAGTATAAATCTGCTGCCACAATTCCCAAAGATTTTGCCTTGAGCATGCGGCCTGACCTATAGAAACTCCACAAAGTAGGCTGTCTTCCGCCATTTAAACAAAAACGAAAAGTGGTAATGGTAATGTATGCACTTGCACATTGTTTTTTTTTAAAGTTACCATGAATTGTCTCTAAATTTGATACATCTTGTTCAATTTCAATTTTTGTTGATGTGTTGTGCATTTACTTCTGTAATATAAAAAATAAACCATACTTTGCAGGGGGATTCTGTGCTGGGTCACCTGCCCCCAGATTTACCTGTGACCCCAGTCAAAAGCTGGAATTGGAAATGTTCAAGCTACTAGTATTTAAAATGCCTTTATTTCCACTTTTACGCCATATTGCTGTTATTTGTAATTTAATTCTTGTTCAACACATACACGGGTCCATTCAGCGTTTAGTTTTGTTTTCTGCAAGTTATAAAGTGTGATAGGGTTTTTCTTTTTTTCAAAGGTTCACTTGTAACACGGTGGGAGGCTCCTGGTGGGTTTGGAGCCTCTTCCGGTCTGTGGCTGGCCAACTTTTCCTTCAGTACTTTGATGCTGTTGGTTGGGTCTTTGACCTGTAAAACTGTCTCCCAGATAACCTATACTGTGTTGGTGGAGACGTTAAACCCTGCTCAATCCAATTATAAAGTGTAAACATTACAAACGAACAGGACAACATCACCCACCACCTCCTCCTAGGAACCACCCTCACTGCTAGGAACCATACAGCGCATCATTCGCGGCGCCTCGTCCACAGCTCATCCCCACATTAACAAGTGTTCCCTTCTTGCCTATTCAAATCCAATAAAGCATTAAAGTTTTCACACCGTCTACGTGAGTGTGTGTTATATACCGTGTAATGTGCTGTTTTTGCTTCAAAATGCTTTTGATGGCTTAACAGCTCTCCCCAGATTCCCAGCTGAATGAGTTGCCGCAGAGAGTGGGGCAGGAAAGGTCAAGGCGACAGAGATAGGGAGGAGAACCTCTCATTTATGATTACCGCGCAATGCACTTTAGTGCAAATGCGCGGTCTTGGGATCGCATGTCGTCCGTCCGTCCGTCCGTCCGTCTGTGACGTTGGTGATTTGTGAT
>Ga0209781_1000437_pt1 | contig 10718 bp, 3 predicted proteins | sample WorMetHERISLAND1_3_FD_187386 | JGI IMG/M metagenome (GOLD analysis project Ga0209781, IMG submission 187386) | Marine gutless worms symbiont microbial communities from Max Planck institute for Marine Microbiology, Germany - Olavius albidus HERON... | ecosystem: Host-associated > Annelida >...
CACAATGACGTTTGCTTCTAGCGTGCCATTCTCGACTGAGCTTAGATTTCTTCGATAGCGGCCTTCATACATGCACTGCTGTCGCGCGCTTAACGTTGGCGTTAGCTAAACTTTCTTGTCAATCACGTGATCATTCGATTCGCGATCGATAGGGACCTAGTGCCATTCCTAGTAGTGGTCCTTTGGAACCGAGCCTCTATCTCTATTGATTTGCGATGTATTTTCATCTAAGTATAACTGGAAAACGGCCTTAACCTTTTAGCGTCACTTTACGTCATCGGGAACGTGACCATTTGATACTCCATGTACCATTCTTATAGGTGCTCCATTGTAACCGAGTCAGTATTTGCAGCCGTTTTCTAGATAATGGTCCCAAATGAACGCGATCGATCATGTGACCATTCGATTCGCCTACGCTTAACGGGGCTACAATGACATGCATAGCTGTCCCTGCTTTATACGGAGATTCTTGTCGACTTTGTTCAATGACCGAGCCAGTGAGCCTACACCAGTCAATAAAACCGCCATTCAACAATCTAACTATGCACGTATGTCAGCGAAGGTATAAAGGGGGCGCACCACATAACCGGAAATGTACCAGTTACGACACATTCATTGGGGGATTTACTCAACTCACGCCCCTGAGACAACAATAGTACGGTCTTATGAATAACGAAAGAATCTGTCAATCAGATTTATACATAATAATCATAATAATAATCATAACGACGACAAATATTATTATTATTATTAATATTATTATTGTTGCTCTTGTTCCTATTATTATTATCATCATCATCATCATCATCATCAAATGATCGGCAGTACCAGCAGCCCAGACTGCGGTTTGTAACAGGCCGATGTTTCAGAGCCGAAATCTCGTCGACAGTAAGTTGTTGTCATAGAAATCCTTACAGTGTTTTAGGCCTATTTCTAAACTACTGTATCATAGTAATCACATAATTTTGATTCAGTTTCGTAGTATTCAAAACTATCCAACTCGGTTAATATTTATAGAAATTACATTGCTATAATGTAGCCTATACAGTCAGAGTAGGACCAGTGTGCAGTTAGTCTGAAACTCGTCATGTCTTCGCTAATGTGTTCTTGGTGTAGCCTAAGCCTACAAGCCTGCAGCCGTAGCCTATCTCGTAATAAGAACCAAACTTCTTGGTTTGGCATTATTGCTGATAAAAACCTATCTTGCCAGCAAGACTTCATACCAACGTAACAATCTCTAATGACAGTGACCGACCGACCGACCGACCAAGAAAGTGAAAACGCATTGCAGCGATTAGCCTACTGTCGTGCTGGTTATAGGGTATATAGGCTAAAAAATGAATTAAAACTCTAACGTTCATAAAAACCCCTAGAATTGGCAAGTAGCCAAAGCGTCACTGCCTCATCAAAACATAATTTTACGTGTATATTTGTAGACTTATATTGTGGCATAAATGGTAAAACGGCGCAGTCTATTGTCATAATGAAGTATCGGTATTCGTTTGTTAGAAGGCGAGATAGGAGGCCACACCTGGCCGATCAGTATCACGCGACACTCGATCACTGACTAATACTTAGACTGCATGGCAATGGCACCAACCCGTGTAGGCCTTTCGCTATAGGCCTATGCCGTTCCCGTCAAAACGTCAAATTAGTCAAAGAGAAACGTGGGAATTAGATGAAGTAAGATGACCAAGCACAGATATCCCATTGCACAAAAATTAACTGAAAAAAGACTATATATACTGCGTCCTAGTCTGCGAGCGCAATATTGCAATTTGCGACTTCTATTTCATATCTGTTCGTCTTTATCTGTTAAACAAGTGAAAAAGACTCCGCTACGCATATTACATCTATAAGAGCTATGTTTGTACTGGTCTGGATATTTATAACATATTGCATGCAAGGTAATATCTGCTAATAATTTGTTTTAACAGTCTGTATCATCGTGTATTATTTTAATATCGCTATTTTGTGTTTTTGTGGGTGGAAACTGGATTATAATTATATAAATAAATTTATTTAAGGGATGCAGAGTTTAACGATTAATCTTATTCGGATAAAAGGATCAAAATAAAAATAAAATAAAATACTTATTTCAATAAAATAATAAAACTGAAGAATTACCTAATGCTGTATTACAGAAACGTATCAAACTATATATATTTATGTATGAAATTAAAGAAAAATGTTGCCTCTCTTCGTACTTGTGCATTTTATGGTTCTCGCAGGCATTTCTGATTGTCTGACTCTGAGTGATTGTAACTTGGTCTAACTAATTAAGACTTAACTTCACCGCATAGTATTATTTACCCAGCTTCCGATACTATCCGGGACGTGGTATTGTTTTCAATTCTTTGTTTGTTTGTTTCTTTCTTTCGTTCTTTCTTTCTTTCTTTGTCAGCAAGGTTACGAGAAAACCGCTGGACCGATTTGCATGAAATTTTCAGGGAAGGTGTGGAGTGACCGTGGGACGACCTGATTCAATTTTGGATCAAATCGGAGAAACCGCGAGATGTCGCGATGCGCAACACGGGGGCGGGGTTTGTTGTGCTTTCGCAAACCACATCTTGTTTTTTTCCTTTTACCGTGTTGTTATTATTGTATTTGCTGCATATCGTACAGTGAATGATGATTCTCAATACGGCATGCATGACACAGATACTTTGATATCACAAGATCCTCACGGATAGTTAGCGTGTTAAACGGCATATACATTGCAAATTTATTTGCTACAGCGAACTGTATACGGATTCTCATCTATCTTTGAACACTTTAGCAGTTAGTTAAGTAAGTAAGTAAATGATTTGTAAAGCGCCAAAGTATGAATGAACAGAATCAAGTTAAGATGACATTACAAGAGTGCTGTTCCAGTTCACTTTCCTACTTCACTAATTTTGGTTACAGCCTGTCTCATACTCACGGATTATTTATGGAGACGTCGTGATTATAGAAATAATTATGATTGCAAACATCACCTGATTAATGATTAACTGCTCGTTTATTTTCTCAGAGTTAACAGTCGAATATTTATAATCGTTACCAGCCCTAATAACTTTATTTAGTTACAAAACAAGTTGGATAATTTATGCAGAAAATTACTTATGTATCTGACTGATTTAACTGCCATTTAGTGCTCTTGAAGATTTACTGTAATTAAAATAAAACAGCGACCTGATCACAGGAAGGATACGGGTAATCCGTTACAAAATGGAACATGATTGCTAATAACCAGAGGAGATTAACCAGACCGTCATAATTTATTTTATTTTTTACTCCTCGCGCGCTACGTTCCTACGTAGCCAAGAGGAGTATACGACCTCAGTGTAAGAAGTATATATTGAGGACCGACCGGCGACCAGCAACCAGCGACCGACGACCGGCGACAGACGAGCTCTCACTTGAAAAATTCAAATAGCCATATCTCCGCAAGGGGTCATCCGATCCACTTCATGTTTGGTTCTAGTGTCGGGTTTCCGAGGTCGGCAGATCGAATGGCGCTATTTCGAGTTGGACCAAATTCAATAGGTATGTGGGAGAAAACAATGCGCCAGGAGTAATTAGATTGGTCACAATCTAAAATATTTCTTGTGTAATAAAATAAAAAATAGCCTATAGGCCTATATAGTCTGCTTTTATTTACTTGTATAGCATATTTAGGCCTATAGACATTAATACCCTACTTAATTTTTGGACTTAGATTTTGTCCATTTTGGCATTGCATGATATTTTATGCCTGCTATATGTCACTGTACTGTTTATTGGCATGCCGCGGTGCGGTGTCATATATTATATTATATTATATTTTATATTATATTACATTACATTAAATGTATATGTATATATGTATGTATTATATTATATTACACGTTTTATTAGGCGTTATATTATATTGTTTATCTGCTTTGTTGCTCTGATAGTCTAGCTGTTCAGATAAGCATGCTCTCGTTAAACAGATAAAAAGTGTTATTTTACGTATGGCCCAGAACTTCAGTGATTATAACAAGACTTGTCAGGGCTATCGGCCATAAAACATGCATAAAGTGATATGATATGATATGATATGATATAACTGATAAAAGCAACAAAACCTCCTAATTATGCCATATAGTCTTTCGGCAGGTTCTCCAAAAAGGGGAAGGAGAAACCGTTTTGGCGCATGCCGTGAAACGCCGAAGTGTTGACGCACTGTGCACATTGAAGGATTGTTGCCTCCGTTGGCGCACGATTATGTTTTTCCACATTAAAAATTACTGTGTTCGGACATATTCAACCTTCCGCACATTAACCGTGGAAGTTTTATCTGCGCCTCACTGTCGCCATAAATTTACAACCAAGTATGTAACTAGTATATGTCTGTGTGACTGATTATGTATAGGAATGGCGAATTCGCTGGCGTGCCCGCCGCTCAGAGATCTCGGTATGTCTGATTCAGAGCTCAGACATCAAGTTCTGTATCACCCATGCGGCTTCGACTGCGGCAGCGCACCTGCTTCTAATGACACGTCAGTAGTGACGTCAGAGACGATGACCAGGCTGCGTGTTAGTGTCGGTTTAATACGCAGCTGTGCAACTGACCTTCGTCAGCACATGGTCAGCAAAACAACAGTTATATATCTACTCAGTGTCTTCAGTCACCAGTCTGTTACATCTACAGACCAATACACACCGCCGACGCCGACGCGACTCAACTGTCGGGTTGAGTCACGCGATGTGTATTGAATTCACGACGACTGCCGACGGATTTAGTAGAAAAATTGAAAACTTAACATGTTTAGTCGAGTTGAGTTGTGTCGGACGGTGTGTACTCACCCGTCGGCAGTCGTGACCCAGTTTCTAATTCTGCAGCCAACTGGAATGGATAAATTCTTAACATGTTTAGTTTCAATTTTTCGACCAAATCCGTCGTGCACTAGTTGTGAATTCAATACACACCGCCGACGCGACTCGACTCGACAGTTAAGTTGCGTCGGCGTCGGCGGTGTGTATTGAGCGACATAATTATAGCGCTGGTCTTATGTAGTGCATCGCTTTCTCGCTCGTGCTATAAGTGACCTGTATGTGATCGTGTGTGTGTTGTGCGCAGATGAGTTCACGACGTATAGACCATCTGGTCAATGTTTGCTGGCTTCCAGTCCACAGAATGCCACGACACAACAACACCAGTACTCGGAACGTATGTCAAACTTAACAAATATTGAACTTTGTACTTGAACTGCACGCTGACATTGTATACGCTAAAATACACGCACATCATCATCTTCATATTGTTAGAAGCTGATGCATAATTTCCCGGTTTTACGCTAATTATATTTACTATAATACTAAGAGACGGCTGACTGCTGTGCGGTTGCAGGAGACGTTTCAGGTGATATGGAGTGTTGCTCACCGTTACGTCACTTTGTTGTTCCACCTGGTGAAAAATGAACGACACCTGGCGAATGAACATCCTCACCGAGAGACGTTTGTCAGACAGTTGCAGACGCTGCTCGACGGCCGAGTGAAACAGTTTCTCTGTCATCTCAAGATGACCATGACGGCCGCTGGATTTCCGCGACACACACACAGATACAAACCTACGTCCAGACAACCGGCTTGTGCCATCAATGAAATACCGAGGTCCATATTCGACAAAACACAGATGGCTTACATGGTTCTTACAGCGTTCATCGACGACTTTCTGAACTTCTGTCTAACGTATTTCGTGTAATATTATTATTATTACTGCATATTAATATCATCCTTATTTATTACACGAGTATAGACTTTGTTATATTTGTTGAACGTTTATTGCCTCGATCAATTCAGGTTACTTTAGTTGCGTAGTTTGTTTTTGACGTTTTGTTCTGCGTATATGAACTTGCGTAACGCACAAGTGTGACGACACTTGACGACACGAGTCACACGACCCGCTGTTGTATTGCACTACACTTCCTGCTATATTTATTCCGCATATCCAACAACTTACGGGTTGCTGACGTGACAGTAAGATGCAGGCTATGGATTAGCACAACTGGACTGGCATTGCCATCTTTATTTATTAGGTGGAAATTCAGGAATAATCAATTTTTGTAAAAAAATATCCAATCAAAGAAGAATCGATGAGCAAAAGAAATGTGCAAAATGTTTAAAAAAATATCCGTCAGGAGTCCAGACATAAAATATAGTAAAGTAACAAATCGTAAAACTTGCAGGCGTTTATACATAGTGTCTGTTTGTCGTTTATATTTACGTTGCAATGCATTATTAAGTCAGCAAAATTGTGTGGAGAATGTTGTATGATAGGCCTAACCGTCTACTGTCCACATAAAGAGTGCGGATGGATTGTGATGAAAATGTATACACGCAGGTAGGCTGTAAGATAATCGCGTTCACAGTGCTTACGTGATTTTGTCGTGTACCGTGATTTTCGTCCATCGCCGTGATTTTGCATCACCGCCGTGAAATCAGCGTATGCAGCCTACTGTGTGCAATTTCAACATTTTGAACGGTCGCTGATGTATAAATTATAGACTGAAGCTGATAATACTTGAAGCACATTGACAGTCTGACTGAATGTCAACGTGCTGTTTTCTAATATCACATTTAGACTATAATAATTATTTGCTGTTTTCAGTGTGAAACAACGTAGAATCACGTTAAGTAGGCGATAAACTACAGTTTATTTTTTATTGTATTTGCTGTTTTTGTACTTTCGAGTAGTTTTTGTCGTCTAACAAGATAGCGTTCGTATATGAACACGGACTTTTGCCAATGCCACTCCCCAACAGTCTCTTAAAATGCACATTGTGCTTCATTGTAACCCAGTCTGTAGTATCTCCAGCCGCTTTCGAGGTAATGACAGTTTAAGGTCACGTGACGTCATCGATCACGTGACCATTCGATTCGGCATATACCAGTTCCTATTGGTAGTCCTTTAGAACTGAGTTTCTCTCTCTCTCTCTCTCTCTCTCTCTCTCTCTCTCTCTCTCTCTCTCTCTCTCTCTCTCTACAGAGATATTTTCTGTTGTTTTTGTATGATTTTGCAGACTTTACCATCATTATCTTGCAGCCCCAACGACAAACTCATGAGGAGGAAGTAGTTAACATTTGAAGTGACGTGCTTATGTAGATAGATGTCAATTCTAGTTACAACATTAAAGTTTGTACACTGTAGGCCTATATGTACAGTGCAAAATTATTCTCAGTAAATCAGCGATATTAATACGTTGTGTATTTATATATTAATTTATATTAATTTATTGTTTTGTGTAATTTAATAATGTAATTTTAATAATGCAGTATTTAATATTTGTATAATATAATATTCTTTAATATTTTAATAATAATTTAATAACACTGCAGCCTGCAGACTGTTGACTCCGCGCCTAGCCTAGAAGTCTATTATGTTTGTCGTTGACTCTGTCTGTCTGTCTGTCTGTCTGTCACGGTGATCGTTCAAATTGCTTCTTTTTTGTTTCTCTGTGGAATCGAGCCATTTTTTGCCGTCAGTTATCCATATGGCACTCTACAAAACTTTTTCTTCGATTTTTGATTTGGGCCCCCTAAACCCCAAAATTTGGCACAAAATCGCCTATAAGTCGGCTTGTATGGCAGATAGACCAGAGATGTTTGCGCCTAATTGGGGGTTTTCGTGGATGGCCGATTCACTGGAACTATGCAAAATGTTGTAGGGCCGACCTTAGTTGCCACGGCAACGAAATTTTGGCAAATTTGGGCTATTTAAAAATCGCCTATAAGTCGGCTTGTATGCCAGATAGACCAGAGATGTTTGCGCCTACCAGGGGAGACGACCATGGGGACAGATCGTTGTTGCCATGGCAACGACATTTGCGCTAGGCGCGGAGTCTAATCGCCTACCGGCTTGTATTATTATTAGATTATCATTAAAATATTTGTATTGTGATTGTTATAACCTGCGCTGTCGTTTTGGATTACGGTATCCTACTGTAGGCCTATTTTCGTTTGTTTCCTTGCTAAACTGTTCTCTCATATTTATTTACAGCAGTATTGTTTGTTACCGCTAGTTTACTGTTTATTTTGTATGACATCTGTAGGGTTCTAGTTTCAAGTCGGTTACTTTTTACAGACTGTATTGTTCAATCTGTTTATCGATTTAAATTGATTAATTAATGATTCATCAGACTCGGTTTTCTTTATTAATTCTGAAAAATGTACTCGATAGAGCAAAAGTGGGCCGATTTTAATTCTTCCACGTTGCGTTCAGAGATGAACTGCACTACCTTGCGAATTTTGAATGTTCAAATATATACATCTTACGGCATTCTATTCAAACACGACGCAATTTATTATTTGTTCATATGCGTAGCTAGCCTATACAGATTATTATTAATAGTTTTACAGAATGAATGTGTCCGTAAAAGAAGGAGCGCATGGCACATACTTTGAGTCATGCATGCCTGCACTACTACAGTCTATGCTGGCGCAATGACACGTTATTCACTGCTGTGCCACGCCTTTACCAGGTGGCGGCGCTGCGACAAATGACGTCAACGGCACTCAGAAATATTCACTAAGATAAAGTGAATCTACAAGACCTTCTTACTTCCTAGTTTTACTTCCTAAGACGAAACTGACATGTGATGTGCGTATTATTCTGGCTAATATTCATGGATGTGGTTTCGGCTTCGAGACAGTCGAGACGTAGGCTTATTACGTCTCGTCTTGGACAAATAGGCCTACGCCTAGTGTCTACGTCTGCAAAGACTGTAAGTGCAAGCCCACCCATGGTGCCAGCCAATATTAAATGTGACAGGAAAATGGCAAGAACATACGCCTGGAAATACCATTTGTGACATTTAAATGTCACTTAATGCGAACAAAGATTAAACAAGATATGCTGAAGGCATTATATTCTCCGTTCTCCGTCGCTGCACCAGCTCTATGGAACAGTCTGGCGGTCGACGTCGTTGATGCAAACAGTTTACTGTCGTTCAAAAAACACTTAAAAACTTATCTATAACAACGCGCCTACCTCACGTAATCCACCCGCCAAGCTCCTCTGAATCTGCATGAACATAATATGGCGCTATATGAATTTTATTTTGATTTGATTGATTTGACATTAACGTGACACGTCACATTGGTGACAGAATGACAGAATGACAAGTCAGCATAACACCGTTTAATCGACGTGACAAGCTGAAGTTGTCGAAGTGGACAAACCGGCGCTGCGTCTGTGTATAGTAGAATGAACAACCTGGAACTTGGCTCGTTTCTCTGCAGTCGATCCTGCGAGTTAACCACAACAGCAACACGTAGACCATGACTGACGATCGACTAGTACTTTAGCCATGTAGCAAAACCCACCACATTATACAAATACAAAGTGCTTATACCAGTTCAGTTCATCCATATTATTTTGTGGTGCTGATGGTTTTCGTCAATCGTCGTGGCCAAGGTCTCGAGAACTGCAGACGTCTCCGGTCGGTCTCGTCTCGGGCCCACAACGTCTCGTCTCGGTCTCGAGTCTCGGACAAAATGCCAAACGTCTCGGTCTCGGCTTGAAAGATCCCTGCTAATATTGCCGTAACCGTAACGTTGTATAGTTCAGCGTTGAACTTCGCAAGGTAGTACAGCAACAGATTTTGAGGCAATTCATCTATGAATGAAACAGTGAAAGAATCATTAAAATCGGTCCACATTTGTGAGAGTTATTGTAAAAATAAAACTGACAGCAATTAGGGCCCTAGATGTGTGCTAAGTAACGTCAACGTCTGTGTGCGATGTATCATATTGATTCTCACTTCAAGCAATGATGATGCGACAGACAGCTGTAGAATACACAGCAGTCAGACACTCAACAACAGTACAGTAATAATTAAAAAAACACGCAGAGAGTGTAAACCTCCTGCAGGCCGCCATCTTGAATTTTCCCCGAAGTTACATTTCTTGCCGAAATCACTTCTGTCGGATCGCCAAATTTGGTGATAATATCTTAAACCATGGCCCAGCTATTATGATTGGAAGATCGTTACTCGTTAGTACGAGGTTTTGACCTTGAACTTTGACCTTAACCTCTCAAAGTTTAATAGGAAAATTTGGCACAGATGCTGAACGTCTATGTCAAATTTCATGAAAATCGCGTGTTGTACGTACTATTGGAGAACATCACAACGAACCAACCAACCAACCAACCAACCAACCAACAACATGATCTTTATTAAGCATACAGACACACCGCTGTATCATACATTATAGTAAAAAGTTCGATAGGCTAATCTAGAAACAGTGTTTATATAACACACGAAACATATAATTACAGTCAGTTTACCCAGTTCATACATACAAGTGCAAGTGATGACAGCGACGTTGACAGATGGTAACATGTGTTGCATACAGTGCGAGTGCGACGATGACATGCTACTAGCCTACGTCCGAGTAAATTAATAACGTTCTGTTGTCAAACGACAGTCTTTACAATCACTGAGACGACAGTAAACATCAGCATCACCGTACCTCGTAAACACCGACACTGAAGTCCATCATTGCCTACTTGCAGACATGGAACTGTTAGCATTCTGGTAAGCAAGTGTACTTTATGCACATTCTGCAACAGAATCATAAAATCAATTAATTAGCGAACGTTTTTACCGCGCGAAGCTACGCGTAGCGCGGTATTGCCATGGCATGTTGTCCGTCCGTCTGTCTGTCTGTCTGTGACGTTGAGGTATCGTGATCATATAGGTTGGAATTCT
>Ga0209781_1000438_pt1 | contig 10717 bp, 8 predicted proteins | sample WorMetHERISLAND1_3_FD_187386 | JGI IMG/M metagenome (GOLD analysis project Ga0209781, IMG submission 187386) | Marine gutless worms symbiont microbial communities from Max Planck institute for Marine Microbiology, Germany - Olavius albidus HERON... | ecosystem: Host-associated > Annelida >...
CATTCATCAGCCCATGTAACCAGGGCAGCCAGTGCTTCATGCAGTACAGTGACATCAACAGCATTAATAACTTTAACATATAGACATATTGTACATCTTTTCAAATAATTCAAAGGATTTTACTGTGCATTAATTTACCATTACTAATTTGACCTTCTGCTGTATGATATTGTTGATTTTCAGATATTTATGTTTTACAAGGTAGTGTAGCGACATAGTAGGTGTGGTGTGCATGCCAATGAATAGCAAATTTCTTAGAGAGTCTACTGGTGAAAAAATTGTGAAAATTGGTCAATATTTAGCGAAGATATGGACAAAGTACGATAGCTTACTATTTTTTTGAGCCACCCTGTATATATATTGGCTTTCTTTCTACTGTAAATAGTTTAAATTTGTTGGCATTTAAATATGTTGGCATTTAGCAACAAAAGAATATTTTGTGTCATGCTGAATCTTGTTGCTGAAATACATAATTGTTGTAAATGCACTCAAGGTTTCATGATGCAGGCGTTACTGAATTGAACCTGAATTGTTATATTTTGTAATTCTACAAATGTGCTGATTGGTTTACATTTATAGTTTCAGTAGACATATTGCCTGTTGACCATTTTCTGAAGGCATGTTAATGTGCTAGCTTCTTGCATCCTGTGTATGGATTTGCTATTATTTCTTTGCACTGTTGTGGCATCTTGTACCATGAAATAATAGATATTTTTAAGTAGCATTTCAGCAGCATGGATTATAAAAATAGAATTTTACTGCATGGCATTAAGAACATAGTCTGTGTTACATTTGTCACTGATGTTATGTTTGCTTTGCTGTGAATGATGATGCTCAGTGTCAGACGTGTTATTGTTCTGTGTTTCTGTAGAGTGTCAGTGAATCCAGTAAATGAAGCAGGAATGGTGGAGCCACCTGTTGGCAGAACGCTGACTGCAGCTGGCAGAACGGTTAATGTTGTGCAGACTGATGATTCTTCAGCTGTTGCTGCAGATTCTGCAAGCGTCCAGCAGGAGCTGATGGTTGTTGATAGTTACTATAGTGACAGGAAACCTGTCCAGGACGATGTCATTAGCAGCAGTGAAGCTATGCAAACTGGTTGGTTAAAGTGCTGAATTTGGGATAATTTGGTGATATTTTTTAATTATTTTACTGTAAGAATAGCTTGGCTAGGAATATATAACGTTTGATTAGACTGGCCTTTCAGTGTCTTGACATTGTTGGAAGAGCATCCAGGCTGTAAAATTTCTGCTTTAGAAATTCCCAAAAGTTTACCGGTACTCTTCGGGACCATTATAACCTTACTGGAATAACTCCAGAATTCCCAGAAAAGTAGGCGACTAAACAAGAACCAAATGTATTAGTTTGACTAGCAATAAGGTAGAGAATACAGATAGGCCTACGATATTGTAACAGAACAAAGGGAGCTGGCCGTGGATCGCAGAAGCCTACGACTGGGCAACCCAGGGGGCTGCGAATGCGCGGAGGCTTATGGCTATGTTGTGGGCTGGGAAGTTTGAACATACTCCACAGAAGGCGTCATGACGGATAACCAAGGAACAGACAAAGCGAAAAGATCTAGAGGTGAGGGGTGTTGGGGTGGGTGGGAGCATGAGCCGTCTGTACGGGAGGCTCGCAAGCCTTTCCGGCTGCGGCCGATGTAAAGTTGCGTAAGGGCTGGAGCACGGCTGTGGCTGGAGTCTGACCCGCTGGACCGTCATGTTGTTTACGGCCAATAAAGCTGAGACGGCTGGTCATGCGGCAGCTGGATAGGCCCTCGATGGATAGCAGCAAGCACGCGTGCCTGCACGGGCGACGGTGCTGATTCACCCCTCCATCACGGCATGGCGACAGCAGCGGCAGAAGCTCTGCGGCACACCCACGCCAGGCCATGGCCCTCTAGCCAGGCCCGGCTCTTTGCATTCGCTAGTGTCGCTATGCAAAAATCACGTTTTTCGCTAATAACTAATTAAAGATTTGGGGGTGGGTGGGGGAGGGGATGGAGGTCACACCGCCGGGGCCCATGTTATTATAGGGCGGAGCGAAACGCGACGCATAGCTATAGGCGCATGGCGATTGGCGCGTAGAAGGACTGGCCGGCTAACGATATGCGCGAACCCAGGGGGTCCGTGGGAGCGAGGCATTGGGATGTTGGAAGCCGGGTCGGGAGCCCGATCCCTGATGTCGGGATAGTCGGCGATTGAGTCGTCCGACAGGAACTTTATATTACGTCGTTATTATTCGGACGTTGGGAGTCTAGAGAGGACTGTCCATTCTGGGAACGTGTGAACGTGGAAATATTACATTCTGTGCATGTCGATTAAAGTCGTCGTATAGATCTACGTCTGCATGCTGGATATCGTCGGATGAATAATAATAATAACCAGTGCCTTGACCGCAGAGAGTTGTTATACTGATAACTATCAATACACAGCAGAGTCGCAAGGTTGAAGGCCAACAGGGGGGTCAAGGCCCGCATCAGTGCAGCAGGGAAGGCGTAGAAGTGGATGACCAACGGACAAAACTATCTGCATTATAGATAGGTGAGACTTTTTATGGTCAGTGTAATACAGTTGCAGCAACTGTTAGAATCTTAGATTACTCTAGTCACCAGAAGTAGCAGTAGTTGGTCACAGTTTCCAAAGAATGGCGTTTGTTTATATGGTGTAGTTGATGTGGATAAGTTTTTTTGGCAAGACTAACTTGACCAGTGGCCCGTTAGTGGGCATGTGCAGAAAACCAGAAGACACACAACCGAACTGTGCATAATGTTGAATTCCCTCTTTTTAGCTTTTGCAGAAGCTGTGGGCAAGATGCAGTTTTGAATGCTGAGTTCTAAGAGACACATCTACATTGTAGACTGTAAAAAGTTGTGCCACTTTTATTGTTACAATGACCGGCAAAATGTCAAGACTGGTGTTGTGCAAATGATGATGCTTGTGCTGTTACTGTGAATTATTGATAGCAAAGCCAACTGCTTTGAACCACATTGTCTTTGACGAGTTGGAGTTAAGCTACAGTCGAGATTGCAGCACTCTTGGACGTAATGTGCCATCATTGATATATGATGAGCCGTCTGTTCCTGACGTAGATGCAATCGCGCAAGTGGACTATGGTGCTAATATAGTAGGTTGGTTCATTGCCATATTGTCTTTATGTCTTCTCATTTTCTATATTTGTGAATGTTGACAGTTGGTTTTTGAAAATGTGAAGTCTGGTTATTCTCATTAAAATGACACATCGAGCCATTGCAGATGTAATATTTGATCTCTCAGATGGTTGTTGACAGAACGAGAACGTTTACAGAATGATGTGTAGGCCTGTTGTTTAATTCTAATTATTTACTTATATTCATGTGGTCTGCTGTTAATTTTAATTTCCGGACCCAGTCTTAAAATTATTTTCGGGAGATGGAAGATGTCTACAGGGAACTTAACATAGTAGTGTACTTGTTTCTCAATTTTAAATTTGAAATTGAAAGTATTTTTTAAAAATTATTCCGTTAAGTTTTGTGTGTGCTCGTTTTATAGTTAAATGATTGTGGATGACACAATCATCCACTTATTGGCGAATGTTATTCTGTTCTTTGTATGAGGTTCTATAGTTACCAGTACATGTATGCCTCTGCCCACATCTAGGATTTATAAACCTACTTCATTGGCAGAGCATTGACATTTTGCAGTAACTATTATAGCTTTAGTCGCATCAGAAATCATGCTTTCACTCCACATTTATTGTTAAATGTGTGTAATTATGTTCTCAGGTGAAGGGTAACCATCAAACGTTTGTTTTAAAACAAACTGTTTAGTGTTTACTGTTGTAGTTTGTTTGTTAATTTGTTGTTTAATTGTTATTTATTTTGCATTACGTCACAGCTGGTGTGAACTTCTTTGGTAAGCATTATTGTGGGTGCATGTGACTGCTGTGTTTTTATTGTTTCATGTCAACAAAACTACACCTGCACTCAAGAATTTTTTCCTTAAATGTTGTGTCTTAAGCAGCAGTCAGAAACTGCTTATACTGTATTGCTTTCACTGTAAATCAGCTGCTTGAATATCTGTTTATGGTTCTGCTGATTGTTTTCACTAGTCTGCAGTGTTTCTGTCCCGTGTGACTTGTATGCACTGTTGATATGCCGGTGTTGGTTTTTCTTTGCTTCGTAACAGCAATTTGCCTTTTGTCTTCACTTGACCACATCTAATTACATTGCTAATTACTGTAACAACTATTAATTAATTTTAATCCTCTCAGACATGTTGTTTGTTATTTTCTCTGTGAATTAAATATTACTAACAAAACTTATACACCTACTCGAGGCACACTGTGACCTGTTTATTTCGTTGCTTGAAATATCATTGGCAGTTTGACAATGACATGCTGCCAATTTGTTCTCATGTCATTGCCATTGACTGCTAGTGTTAACACTGATATATTAAGTGATTTCACTTCCCATATTTGGCATATATGGTGCATACATTTATTTAAGCACTTGATATACACCGTGGTCCATAAAAAACGTGCAAGTTATATTTGTAGGATAACTTTGGCAAATATGGACCGATTATAATAATTCTTTCACTGTTGTACTCTGATATGAACCACACAAAAAGCTGGAGTAAAACTTACCACCTCCCCTTAAATTTGTTGCCGCACTACCTTGTGAAAGTTGAATGTTTAACTGTACATTCATACGTGCATTGGCCAAAATAATCTGCACAGCGTTTGAACTTAATTTCGGTTCAAGATGATAAATTAACAAGTACATTTGTTTGATATATTTATCCTTAGCTTACTTGTTCTTTTTTCTGAATGCTGTAGCTGTCATTTGATGTCAGTGTGATATTTTGCGACAGCGCCTGCTAAAGGCTTCGCTCAGCATTGAATAACGTGTCATCAGCGCATCCATTTACATGTTGAGTGGATGACTCAAAGCACGCGTGCTTGATAAAAGCAGACAGTTTAAAAGTATGCTGCAGTTAATCTGAATGAAAACATACCATCTCTCATACATTTTTACTGTTGATAATGGATTTTGCACCACTTTTGAATTGAATAACTGCTGAAGAGGTACATATTTTGAACATTTAAATTTCGCAAGGTAGTGTAGCAACAGATTTAATGAGAGGTGCGACATTTTATAATAACTGACTCTGCAGTTCATCACTGACTGCAACGGTGAAAGAATTATTAAAATCGGTCCATATTTGCCAAAGTTATCCCAAAAATAAAACTTGCACGTTTTTTATGGCCCACGGTGTATAAATAAAAAGTCAAAATAATGAATGTGTGCTTGTACAGTGTTTTCTTAAGTCACCTAATCTGCTTTCATAAGTTTTTCTCGAGTTGCATAAGTTTATTGTAAGTTTGTTGTAACATTCTTTGTAAATCGCATTCTCCTCTTAAGATTTTCAAGCGTCTCTGAAGTCTGAGCATTCTGACACTATATAAGTTAGTTTTTATTATAATTATTATAATAAATCTTGACTTTGTGCTAAGTTTTCCGAAGTTCAAGTTCCTGCTGTATGTTTACTGCGTTTGTGCACAGCTATATATACAGACATCTGCACAGCTGTTTGCAGCTGAACTATGCCCTGTTGATTTAGGCTTCGAAGTGGGTTTTATCTGTGTGTTTTTGCATGTTTTTTCTTGCATAGTGTTAGAGTTGGCTTTATGTGTTGGGGCTAGATACCTTCCTAGTGTCCTGCAAACAGTGTCAAAACTCTGTGTTTTGTGTATTTTCTATTGGTTGTTCTGTACTCAGTTGTCAGTACTAGTGTAATTGATTGCGTGGAACGACTCGTCCTTGAAATGACCCGTTGAGTTGAGTCGCTCATTAAATTCTACTCACTGTCTCTCGCACTCATTCTGTTCATTTATTTATATGACTCTACATTGTCATGAACTTGGTGAACTGCTGACAAAGGAATTTGTCTTTAGATTTTTATCCTGTTGATTTGTTGGCAGTTTGTACAATGTGTTACAGTTGCACTGTCGCTAGATGTGTTTCACATGGCTTGTATTTCAGGCAGTATTAATCATAAGTGCTTTATCAACACAGTATAAATAGAAATGTCTCTGTAATAATGCATCCTGTATATATGTTCAGTCTATAGTTATGAAGTTGTGATTGTGCTGCAGGCATGAGTCATGAAGTGGAGAATCTTATACAAGAAAATACTGAGCTCTTGGCTACAAAGTTAGTAGAGCATGACTGTTTTGGATGGCATTATTTGTTTTAGTGTCATTTCGTAATGTGCACTGGATACTTTGTATTGACAAAGTGTGGAAGATGATCATTGCCAGTATGAGTAGTAAACTCAGTTTTGTGAATATAATGATTGTCTGCTGTCCTGAGTCATGGTTTAAAAATGTGATGGTTTACTTGTACACATTGTAATGTTATGTTTTCTGATAGGAATGCACTGAACATTGTTAAGGATGATCTCATTGCAACAGTGGATGAACTGAACAGGTCAGCAGTTTTTAGAAGCATTTAAGATTTGTTTAATTGTTTTGAAGTAAGAATTATTGCTAACTTTTACATTTGATTACTGATTAGTTCTGGATATTAATTTACTGCCAATTTTGGTTTAAGTGTATAATCAAATCAAATCAAATCAAATTTATTAAAAGCAGAGGGACCAGATGGTCACTAACACTGCCAAGTAGCATGTTACAAATGATACACAGTAGGGATGTTAATTTTCGAGAATTTTATTTCTCGATACGAGAATTTCAAATCTCGAGACTCGACGAGCACTCGAAACTTAATGCCGCACTCTGCATAGACGACGCACTTTATGCGTGAATGTTGCAACTCAGTAGATATCATGCCACGCGGCTGTGGTTGGTTGGGCGGCGGCCCCTGGGAAGTGCAGTGACGTATGGGAAGCTGTGGCGGTGTCAAATTACAAAGTGCGCCCATTTCTCTCATGTACTCGTGTCTTGTCAGACCCGACCGACAGACCTCTGTTATCCCAGGTTCATCACATGCTGTGGCTGTAATTGCCCAACAATGAACAGCCCGAGTCGCACTGACAGGTTGGGCCGTGTGTACAATTTAGAGTGATTCAGCAAATCTTGATCGGTTACAAATGCAGTGTTGATAAGGCGGCGGATTCAACGTGCTTACTCTTCGTTGAATGACGCCACACCCGCTAGGCCTACCGACCCTCTCACATTGCGAGTGGACCTCCCCTCCCCTCACCGGTGGACCTACTCGGTTTACTGACTCGACTCCCAACTCGTGCGCAGGTTGCCAGCAAGTGGATTCACATATCCACCGTCGTAAACAATCGTCGATCGTCGGTCCAGCTGTTTATTGCACTGTCTTAAATTCTTGACAGCGAGAAATTCAGTGCCTGATACCGAGAAATTTTTTCGAGTCTCGAGTCTCGCAAATCTTGTTAACATCCCTAATACACAGTAAAAACAAAACACGTGGTACATAAAAAAGTAAAATAATAAAACGGAGAGAACTAGTGTAAAATAGGAACCTACACTGTATACATAATCAAATGAGATGAGATGTCATTTTAGCAACCGTGATTTGAATGTATAAACAGGTAAATGTGAATATTCATCATAACGTTCCTTCACAGTGTGATTTCTTGATCAGTTGTTTATTTAAATTTTCAATTGTGAAAGATGTAGTAGCAAACTGTACATTTTCGCGTCTGTCTGCAGTGAAAAAGAGATACTGCATGAGGAAATTAATTCTCTGGAACTAGTGAATGACAAGTTAAAGGCGAGAATAGCCGAACTTGAAGATGAGGTGCACAAGACTCGAGGAGCTTTGAGTAGGAAGTCTGACGACGCAGTTGCAGCAACTGATGCTGAGGTTAGAGCATCATGATGGCTTGATTGGTTCACACTTGTTCACTGTATGAACTCAGCATTATTTCTAAAGTTGCACATTTTAACACGTGGTAACTTATGGCTGTTATGGTGATAGTGTATGCAGTGGTTGTATTTGCAGTCTTGCAATCATAGCATCCACATTCCATCCTATTATTATGACTTTCTTGCTTGCAGTGTCATTTTATTAGTGAAAGGAAGCCGAGGCTACTGAGCTTGTGTTATTGTTGCTATACTTGAATGCTTGGCCATCAGACATTTTTTCCAAACCTTTTAGATGCAGTTCGCTAACATGTTAAACCTAGAAGATGGCCATAAAAAGTGGAGGTCAGTGGAATAAAAAGAGGTGCTGTCTGAGAAAATTTCATGTGATAGTGCCAGGGATAATATGAAATGTTTTGGTTTATGCCAAGAGGCCACACGATTGTTGGAGAATGGCAGATTGTAATGTGTGTATATGTGTGTGTAGGACGAGTGCCTGGTAGCCCAGAGGAAGAAATTCACACGTGTAGAGATGGCACGTGTACTGCTAGAGCGTAATCAGTACAAGGAACGGCTACTGGAGCTGCAGGAAAGTGTCCGGTGGGCGGAGATGATCCGAGCCACTCGTGAACAGTCCGGTACCATTGGCAGCAGGAAAAAGTCATCAATATGGAACTTGTTAGTAGCGATTTGTTGCATATCGAATATTGCTGTTATCTCTTCTTTCATGTCATCAGTAAAAAAATGTTGCTATCTGTTTTTTTTTGATAAAAAATAGTTAAATAGTTCAATTATGTTAATTAGTTACAGATTTAATAGCAGAACAAATTTTTTTTAACAGAGTTTGAGAAAAGAAACAATTGAGGCATTGTTTTTGTAGCAGTCTGCCATCAGTGTTTGAGGTGTAATGTCTTGAAGCATGTGCTGTCAGCTTTTGTTTATTTTTAAGCTTTTGCTCTGTAATGTGGGCAGTATGTGTACAAAGTGATGAAAGTGTCCATGGCGTTCATGTATTAGTAAGCAAGAAATTTATAAGAGAAACATTTAAGCTCCATGGACACAGACTGCAGCCAGTTGACTGTGATGTTAGAGTGGATCATGTCAGCCATCATGAAGACTGTTTGCTGCTGATATAGGGACGTTGATCTGGTTATAGTTGTGTGGAAGTAGAAGTAACTAATGATTAATGTTGATTGATTCCTTATTATTGTCGTCCTTTAGTGCTTCAATAGCAGGAAGAGACAGTTGACTTTTAGGAACTGGCCTTACCCAGCCTAATCCGGCCTAACCTAAAGTAACCCTTGGAAAATGGGTTAGAGAAAACCAAGCTTGTGTACATGTGTGTGTTTGCATATTTGAATGTTCATTTTCTGCACTGGTAGATACTGCTTATTGCGGTATTGCCGTAGTTGCAAAATGTCTGCTTCTTGCTGTTGTGTTTGGGGTCGTTAGTTTAGGTGCTTAATTGTGAAGAAATACTATTTGTTTTATGCTGTTTGTAGTTTTATCAGACTTTTCACTTCCTCCGATAAACCATCAAAGAAGCCGAGCACTTCGCCAGCATTGTCTTACAAGGGTAGCACAAAACAAGGAACTGTTCGTCCCGTCGGTGATCCAAACCGGTCAAGTCGTGAACGAGCAGACGGCCAGACCTCAAGAGCCTTCGATTTTCTTCAAGATGATTTGTACGTAGACTGTTGTGATTTGTGGCTGTTTGCATGGTATGTTCTGTGGTTGGTGCTTGCTGAATCTCTGTCGTCTGTTATTTTAGTTCTTATTTATGTTGGCACTGACTGAGAGTGTTTAGACTTACTTACTTACTTTTTGCCTATTATTAATGGATGCACCCACATCACAGTGTAGTTTATACAGTGTGTTGTGCACAATGTCACACATAACACATGATAATTTTATTCATTTTATAGTTACATAGTGTTCTGGGCAGTATATTTCTTAATTATTTTATGTATACTTTCTGCACATTTTTGGGTTTATGTTATTATACTAATTTATTTGGTGCTCGGAACTCTTTTTATGTTATATGCCTTGGCTATTGCATACTGAATTTTTTTTTAATCTTTTGTGACTGTTTGAAAATAACCGTTAGCATTTTGATGTGATAGTGCAGTTGTGAAAGCAGTGGGCTCTTACATGGCTGACTCGGGTTCACTTACAGCTGAAACCTATACAACAAATCCTATTCACAATAGACCCTGTGTACCCACAGTGTATAACAAATGTACTTTCATGGAGTATCAGACCTTTTCCGGTTTTTATTTGTATATTTTAATGTTCCATCTTTGTTACATGCACTAGACTAATCTGCTTCCTGTCAGTTTTGAATTTTTGTCAAAGCATTATTGTAATGTATTGTACGATGCATTGTCAGCATCAGGAAGTTATCTGGCAAAAATTGCTGTAATGCTTCGGAGAGTAACACTTTTGAAGTAGGATTGGCCAAATCGTCAAACTTGCGACTGCACAGCAATAAAGACATCCTTTTTCTGTATTTTTTGTAGTAACTGGTCACAAACAGCAAAAAACACACCCCGACATTTGTCTTTGTTTATGTGTATGTGTTGTGTGTACTAATGTGTGTTTTCAGTTCTAAACCCGTGTTGGATGATAAAGCTGGGTGAGTTTATGCTTTGCTGAATGTCAGCCTGCTAGAGCTTTGCTTCTAACCTAGTTTTGCTTATTCCCAGTAGTGTTTTTTTGCACTAGCTTTTGCAACTGCCAGCCCCGGACTATGGAACAGTTTACCATCTTGTCTCAGAGATGGGAGTTATCATACAGTCAGTTCCGGCAGTCATTGACATAGGCGTAGGAGCTCAGTCAACTTTAGGGGGGGGGGGGCACAAAATTTTTGCCTGAAAAA
>Ga0209781_1000439_pt1 | contig 10710 bp, 3 predicted proteins | sample WorMetHERISLAND1_3_FD_187386 | JGI IMG/M metagenome (GOLD analysis project Ga0209781, IMG submission 187386) | Marine gutless worms symbiont microbial communities from Max Planck institute for Marine Microbiology, Germany - Olavius albidus HERON... | ecosystem: Host-associated > Annelida >...
CTGATAACGACCGTCGCCTTAGGGAGACCATCTGTCAGTTGCTAATTAGCCCCTTTGCTTCATTGCTAAGAACCAATCAAGCGGTTAGCCTTTCGCAAAAAGACAAAAGACAGATCAATATTGATCCGTTGTCGCTATCATAAATCAAAATAACCTTAACTAGACCATCAATAACGTAATAGCCACTCCAAAATTTAGGTAATTGACAAATACTTATACAGTCTAACATTAAACTGTAATGACGCTAGTGAGCACCCATAAAAAGATCGTAAATCCATATCGTCTGTAACAAACATGTGACCAATGGGAATTTCACAACGTACAACAACTCTGACAAATGTATGATAATAATAGTCAAATCTGAATCAAGAATTTCAAAAATCAAATCCAACAAAATAAAGTAATTAACTCTTACAGCCGAAATGAAGAACAATTATAGTTATTTCTTCCAAAACTGACATATTCACAGACCATAATTAAATATCAAAACCGCCAAAACCTCAACCCTTTTTTTTAAAAAAACTGTTTCATAAAATTATTGATACCAGTAATCAAAACCAATCAAAATCCCATCAGACCTTCCAACCTTTAAAATAACGAACTGAAATAAAATGTAAAGTGATAAATGTAATAAATAACACTAACTACCTATGCCTCCATCATAAAGGACCTTCGGGGTCAAAATATCCATCCCCCAATTTAGTCTATTCGCTTAACCCATTAGTCCATAACAACTCTTGAGCACTTGCTCAATCATTCCGAACAATTAGGTCTATGTAAAACTTTCAGTCCACCAAAATTAATGTCTTGAAATTTCCATTAATTATTATTATTTTCTACCTCGCTAGGAGCGCATACTACCAATTAATTAAAGTATTATCATTATAACTGTTATTTATCACTGCAACTAACAATCATTTAATCAGATTGAACTCAACAGGACAAGGAGGCAAATGCTTTTTATAATACTGGTACCCATTGTACTTAACTCATTATCTATTATGTTAATTGCTTATTTAACTATTCGTTATTCATGCCCTTCCTGTTCATCAATATCGTTGCGCTCCCAGCAAGCCTAGCTAGCTCACTCAAGCTTCTGCACTCCAGCACCTACAACAGGCAGCATTCCAGTATAGTTACAAAAACAGCGACAAGTTCACCTTCAGCGTCTGCCGAACACAACCACACGTACAACCTACAAATCACTTGAGCGCCTTAGGCTAGTAAGCCAAGCTCGCCTAGCAAGCAGCGAAGTAACCAAGGCCAGTCCTAAAATGGTAATACAACAGTACCGTACCAGCCTATGTACCTCACCGTTACATAATCGTAAAACACTGTACCGTCCACTGATTTACATCACCGTCTGTACGTTCCCTTCAGATATCACCATAGTAACCGTCCATAAACTACAAAGCTTACTGCTAAAGCCAGAGTTACTGCTAGGCCACACGCCACGAACTAATTCAAAGCTGCTGCTCTATAATTGCAGTAGACTGTTGAAACTGCTGCAGTTGTGACACTGGATACAGTGAAAGTCCACTTGTTGGGGGTATTGTGAAATTTTTTAACAACAAAATTTCTACAGTTTGCTCCCCTTCCAAGACATGAAACAACGCATAATAACGATCTGTTTCAGTCATCAGTCTGCGTAAGGTACGCAAATCATTGCCCCACACCTTTTTAACATAATCCAAAGAAATTCTAGTCTCCAGTAAGGTATGAGTCACAACCAAACCAGTCCATCTCAACTCTCCGAACAAATAAAAATCCTTAAGCTGAAGCAAAACCTTGTCCAAGAATATATTTATACGGTAGTAACTAGGCGTATGTTTCAAATGACCAACCAGCAAATAAACACTGGTATTATTATTCCCAACTTCAAGATACAATGAGGTCATGAATCTGCCGCGATTCACTCGTTTCACCACTACCCAAATTGCCAACGTAACTGCAACAAGAATCATAAGAGAAAGCAGTATCAGTTCAACTGGGACATAAATTTTGAGAACGCGTAAAATTTCCTTATAATCAACACTGTCATCCTGTGCATTCTGGGATGGTTCGGTTGGCAGGTAGTAGATTAACTTAGGATAAGCTGCTGCTCGAGGGATTGCCGGAAGTAATATGCAGATCGCTCGAACTCGGAAATGTATAATTATTGTCCAGATTAAGTTAACAATTAAAACAAATCCAATAATGAACTGCATCCACGTCAACCAAGAGAAAACATTCAATCCCTCTCCAATATTTTTCGACCTTGCTACCATATCAAAAAGATAATCACTCATAGAATTATAAACAGATTCTGATTTCAATGTGTGATTCAAAACTTGTTCGAGGTCAAAATTCAGATTGCCATCTCCTATCATCAAGTTTTTAACCCGCTTGCTGTTAACTAACAAATCAGGAATCTCCACTATCACACTCTGGTTTAATAACAAATCTGGGTCAATGTTCACAACCCAATGATTGGGGAATAACACCGAGAGATAGGGTATATTGAGCATAAACCAAACAGTCACCGCATTAGTCCCATTTGCATCAGTCGAATTTTCACAATTAAGCGCTTCATTGATGAAGACAAACGAACCAACTTCTAAACTACAAAAACAATTAATATGTACAATATACTGAATCTGCGTCTTATTCAGACGTTCAGCAAAGTTCAACGCATTGCATCGCAACATGACCCGCTTTTCATTACTGACTAATATTCGGTCAGTTGACAGTCGAATAGCACTGGATGGTAGTAGTTTATACACCACTCTATAACCACAAAGCTTTTTAATATCGTTTAATTCAGCAGTTAGCAATGATGTAGCACATGTTTTTACACTTCTAGATTGCAAGTTAAAACTTGATTCCGGTAATAGCCAAATCAAGTCGTGAATCTGTTTTTGCCCCTGCTTTATCACTACATACTGCGAAGACATTGGAGAATAAACAATAGATGCAATGTCTGTTTGTAACTCCGTGTAATGGCTATCATTTATCTCCGGTCCAGCCAACGGAACTTTTATTAATTTGAATACTGAAAATTTATACGCCAATGTTCTTGTGGTTAACGGCACTCGCAAATTGATCACCAAATAATGTCTGTAACGGAACACCTTAAATTCACCCCACGTAAAATAAAACCACGCGTCTAATTCAGCAACTTGTAAATCAGGCTCAAAATGGGTAAGGTGATTTTGCAATGCATACAGCGCACGAGTTAAATCTGAGTGGGAGATGATATAGTGAGACAGCTGGTGCCTCACTAAGTCCTCGATAGCATGATACAGCGAATCCAGTTGTGACACCTGAAAAATAGTCTTTTTTAAGGTGTTCATTACCAGACCAATTAAAGATGTCCTCAGGTCTTCCTGTCCGATAATATCCAATAACTCACTATTGAACGTTCTAATGTCTGCCCTTGTGATATTAAGTAATTCAAACAATGTGTTGACTCGTTGGCGTTGTATCTTAATGGCTGTAGTAAACTGGGCCGTACCTGAAGCCCACGTCTCACTTGCAGTACGCAAGGCCGGTGCTATAGCATCCAACTGCTGCTGTAATTTATTGAGATCTTCCCTTGATGGCAAGCCAGTTACCCAAGCCCACCCGTCTGACCACGCCCCTCGCCGCCGACGCGCCTGAGTGGGCGTGGCCTGAGTGACTTCAGGGACCATCTCATAAACTTGATTCATGGTTCGAGTATACAAGTTTAGTGCGTCTAGTTTCGCCAGGTGAAAACTTGACAACAAATTCGTAACATCTGGACATACTCTTCTCCACAACATATCTGTCGCGTTGCCTTGTCTACGTAGTCCGTACTGCTCCAATGCTTCAACACTAGTGCAGTTCACCTGAACCGAATCTAAATTTGGATTTCTCTCCGGCAACGCATAATAAAATAAAATCTTCCCCGTGCTTACTGCCAACTTAATCTGACGCGTCTCTCGCAATAAATAACCATAGCTATGTCTGTCCTTAACAAGATTAAACTTCTTACTGGCATAGCGAAATTGACTGAGTTGTGCCGTCGCCAAGAGAAGGATCGCAGCCAGTGCTGAATAGACGAACAGACCAAGCGCTCGACTAGCCATCTACAGTGTGACAAAATACATATAAAATATCTATAACTACATTATGCTTAATAAAAAGCGTCCCTGTGGACTAGTCTTGTTATAATTAAGTAATAATAATCATTATCACACTGCAGACACGCAAACCGCAACGCCCGGCCAGTAGTACATCCGCACATACTGAAACGATCCCCCTTAGCGTTTCCTGCGGCGGCTACGTGATTTACTTCTCAGCCGCCAATCTTTCAAGAGCAGATTTGTGATCTTATCGCACCAGTACACATGGTTGTCTGGGAAAAGTACTAAAAACTCTCGCTTGCCAGCATTTCTACGCTCCTTTATAACTCGTATAGCGGGTTCCAAGACGCCCTGCGTTAATTTCTTCTCGTCTTCTCCTACACTCAACTGCTCAGTCTTAGGTTCACTCTCCACTCCCAGAACAGGTCTATTCATCCGCGCCTCCAAATTCATGCGTCTATCATCATATGCTTTCAGCCTATCACCTGTAATTAAAAACGGATAAGTGCGCCCTGTTTCAACGCTTATCAACCTATACGACATTCCTATAGTAGGGTCGCCCTTCACACATTCACTAATGAAAAATGGACCAATAAACATTTTGTGACTTAAAATTACATCAGAATTTGCACGTGGTTTATTATCCAATAACAAAACCTTTTGTCCTACGCTCCACGTTGGAACCTTCACCCTATGTTGTTTGTCATAAGCTACCCGCTCTTGTTCTTTCATCTCAACCTTATCATTATAAACTTCTTGTCGTATACGATTCATTTCTGTTCTCAAAATATTCAAATATTGTTCAAAATTACCTGAAAACGAAACAGGTGGTTTTATTTCTTCTAATTGACACAACCTAGGTTTTAGCCCAAAAAGTATTTCAAATGGCGAATACTGCATTTTTGCCTGATTTGTCGAATTTAATATAAATTCGATTAACGGAATTATTTCTTGAATTTGACTGTCGCAAGTACATAAACGTCTTATTAATTCATTAACACGTTTAACTTGTGCTTCAGCAATCCCGTTCGTCCTCGGAGCCCTGGAAGCCGAAATTCTATGTTTAATACCCATGAATTCCATCATATATTGAAAAATTTTGGATGTTAGATTTGCCCCTCTGTCACTTAACAGCTCTAACGGGGCCCCGAAAGTACAAACTACCGTCTGAACAAAAGCCTTACAAATAGTTTCTGTTTTTTCATCCTTCACCAAACACAATTTAACATAACCACTCAAACATTCGACACAAACTAAGATAGCGACATGACCATCAGGTGTCTTTCTAGGTAAATTTTTCAAGTCAACAGACCATTTAATGAGTACAGTCTCTGGGACTGAAACTGGATTTAATGGAGCAGTCCTAAATGCAAAATTTCGTTTAGATCGCTGACATAAATCACAAGTCTGGACATAACGCTGAATATCTGCATACATTGTTTGCCAATAAAACCGTGCATATAAAACTGCATAAACACGTCTTACACCAAAGTGTCCACCAATCTCATCGTGATACACGTGCAAAACCTGAAGGCGATACAGCCTAGGAATACATAAACGTTCTTCTATCACTTCTGTTGCTCCCCTCTTGCGTCTTGGTAAACTTATTCTGTACAACAATTCATTTCTTATAAAAAATTGATCTGCGAGCAACACTGTCTTCTTGTCCGTTGTCTGGTTACCAGTTAAAATTCCATCTGCTAAGTATTGATAGATTGGTCTGAACTCACTATCTGCATAATAATCATTCGCCGTTATCTTGTTTTCGGCGCTACCGTGTAGCATCTCGGCTTTCACGTCTGCGGCTGACGTTTGCACGTCGTCAATCAAGTCCTGCGCCGCGAACTGCTCAACGCCTCCCTCAGCCCCACTCTCGGGCTGCTGCTGCAAACTACTCTCGCCGTCGGACGGCTTGTTTATTATCTCTGCAGCGCCGCTTTCCACATCGGCGCTACTATCCAACTGTTGCATGTTTTCCATGCAACATTCGCTGTCCAGCCCTTGCTGGTTTTTACGCGGAATAAATTCAGCAGCCGTCGGTCTTAGCTCTGATGCTTGCTGCTGTGCAGTCTTACTTCTGGTCCACACATTTAATTCTCCATCTCGCTGCTGCTGCTGTTGCTGTAGTAACTGCTCCGTACCGCCCCGTAGAACGTTTTCATCTACAGTCGTCACCTCACTACACTCGGGCGATTTTTCTGGACACATTGTATTGTCCTCAGACAATGTGACAATAAAATCATCATTCGTATCGGCCACTGGTATCAGTTCTTGTCTTTGTTCTTGGGTCATGTCTTCGTATATTCTTGACAGCGCATCTGCAGGCAAATTCCTGGCACCAGATAGGTAACGTAAATCAAGATGAAACTGCATTAAATATAATAAAATCCGCCGCTGCCTATTATTTACAGCTGTCCAACTATTCAAATGCAATACACGTGAACTGTCGGTAAATACCGTAACCTTTCTATGACGTGCAACCCATTCGATTGAATTAAGGGCTCTTGTCAGAGCAAAAAGCTCCAATTCTGCACTGTGATAATGACTTTGTGCTGCTGTCAATGCCTGACCTCCATAACAAACTACATGCAACCTGTTTTTATCGTCCCGCTGTAGAATAATCCAGCCCAACCCCATAGAAGATCCGTCTGTCTGGATTACGATGTCTTTTGTTGGGTCTAATGGCTGGAGGGTAGGCCTACTCAAAATTGCTGATTGAAGGTAAATAAGCTCCCTTTGACAGTCCTCTGACCAATAAAACGGTGTGTTTTTCTGTAACAACTGCCGCATGTGATAAGTGTTTTGAGAATAATTCCGAATATGTTTCTTTAAATAATTAAAGATCCCTAACAATCTCTGGACAGCACGCACAGATTTTGGGGGCTGAATTTTACGTATAATATCAAATTGGCGTTCTGCAATGCCTATACCTTCGGAGGAAAGTGAGAATCCGAGAAATACAAGCTTACTTTGTGCAAACTCGCACTTACTCGGATTTGCACGTAAATTATTAATGCGCAGTTGCCGAAAAACATTTATCAGGTTATTGATATGACCTTGAAAATCCCTCTCACACAACAATATATCATCCAAATAGCAGTACACGTTCTTTCTTAATTGGCCCTTAAATACGTTATTTATCACTAAGGACATCGCCATGGGAGCAGTGGACAACCCGAATGGGGTACGCACATATCGATAGCGTTGACCTGTGACCGGTGAAGTAAAGGACAAGAGATCACGTGACGTGGGATGAATTTTTATACAGAAAAATCCTGAAAAAAGGTCAAGGGCTGTCCAGTAATTAGCTCTCTTTAAAGTGGCTTCATCAATTAAGTCAGAGATACGCGCGAGCTGAATAGTCCGTCCCCTTATCGATGAATTTAATAGGCGTAAATCTATGACGCACCTTTTTTGGCCTGTTTGTCGTTTATTTACGAGGAAAATGGGACTATTGAAGTCTGTATTATCGGTCTTTTCAATTATATTGTGTTTTTCCATGTCCTCAATCTGCCTTTGTATTTCAAAATTATCATCTGGGGAGAGACGAAATTGTCTCCGATAGACTTTGCGATTCGATGTAAGCTCGATGTCTAATTCAAAATTTGGATACGTACCCAATTCAGACAAATTTCTAGCAAAAATGTCTTTATTCTCCCAAAGAGTTTGCAATAATTGATATTTTTGTTCGACCGACAAATTTTCATTAATTTTAAATTTATATTCCGCAAGAAATGCGTCCAAAACTTCTCGTGGTTGCAATTCCATATTTTCAATTTTTTCGAGGCCACCCTGTAGCTGTTCATCCGAGAGCGGCGTACAGCTACTTACGCACGCCATACTCTCTATTTCGGCCAATTTTTTGCCCTTATGTAAGGTCAAATCGCGTGCCTGAAAATTGAAAATCCGACAATAACTTCTACCGTCCTGACACTGCGATAGCGATCGCGCCGTTGCAAAACGCGGCGTAGGCGTATTTCTAATCGGTTCCATTATTACGGTATTTCCATTGTAGCGGCGTGGCACAGTCACCGCGACTAACGCTTCACAATAAGCACCTATGCATGCAGTTTGCGCCGCTACCGCGTACAGCGGCCTTGACACACGATCAGGAGTATACAAATCAGTCTGAAACACATCACTGTCACTAGCAAATACAATTTTACGCCTACCATAATCCAGGATGGCGCCTGTACGACGAAGTACGTCACATCCTAATATCAAATGATGACTTAATTGACGCACTATATTAACATCATGTACAAGCTTTAATCCAGCAATATTGAAATCAACTCGCGCTTTTCCTATAATAGCCAATGCATTACCGTCTGCCGAAAATAACATAGATAAATCCCCTGTAGTTAATGGTTCGATTTTTAACCCTAATTTCTCTGCAATTGTCTGCGACATTAGTGTTTTGGTTGCTCCTGAGTCCACTAAAGCCCACAACTCAAATTCATTAACCAAAAGGGTAATAAAATGTTCGTCTAACAGTTCCTTAGTTACCACCATATTGCAACCCTTCCGCCCCATCCTGGACCTGGTAGGCCCCCGATGTCAATCCGATCGCGGCGGCGTATAACGTCCCCTCATGGCCGATCTACACACAACTGCAAAATGCCCGCGCCTCAAGCACAAGTTACAATTTTTTCCGGAAGCAGGGCAATATAAAATATTGCGATGTGGCCCTCGCCCGCATTTTGGGCATCTTGGGCCCTGCAACTCTTGTGGCGCACCACGTCCCGCACCATCAAATCGTGGTGTCCTTTGTCCAATATTCCTGGGTGCAAAGCCTCTCGAACCACCACGCCGAAAGGCTTGAAAAGTTTGACCCACGTTTTGTCCGTAATTTGCTCGTGGGAAATTACCAAAATTTCCTCGATCAAAACGTGCTGGTTGTGATGGTTGCGCCAAATTATACTCCTGCGCTAACTGTCCACTTGCAGGATATTTAGAGTCCTGCTCGGGAGCGAACATCACGCGTTTTGGGCTCTGCGGCGATCCACCTGGGGACCCCCGCGCCACCGCTGGTGCAGCTGTAATCTTGCTTGAGAGGCGCCTGATCTCCTGCTTTAATTCCTCAAGCTGGGAAGAATTTTGTTCCCCTGTTGTTAACTCGGCTACTCTAGCATGCTTAATTAGCTCGTCGATCGTGGCCGGTTTTCTTTGTGTGACATAGTTTGAAATATTAGGTTTGAGACCTGCCAAAATTGCGTATATAGTCATATCGTCAGAGCTACCGATATCCTTGCAGAGTTTTCTCATCGACTCAATAAATATGTCCACTGTTTCAGTTTCACTCTGTTTACGCGTAAAAATTTCCCGAGCCGATTTGTACCGTACCATATCCGGTGATTTGAATCTTGTGTTGAATGCCGTCTTAAACGCCGCAAAAGTCGCTAAGTCCGCACCGGCTAACGACTCTACCCACACCCCAGCATAACCCGAAAGCAATACTCTTACTAACGCTAATTTTTTGTCCTCGTCGAAGCCCTTGAAAACACAATAATTTTCCAAACGTTTTAACCAATCCTCTGCATTTTCGTCAGGTCTTCCGTTAAATACCCCCGGATTGAAATTGTCCGCCATGTCGTCTTCCGAATTTGAATCGTCTTCAACCGGGTCAACCAAAATTTGTATAGGGTTTGCTAAATTCTGCACTGGATTGCCGATTTCTTCTTGTTGTTCTTGTTCTTCAACTAGGTCAGCTAAATTTTGTACTGGGTTAACTAAATTCTGCACTGGATTGCCAATTTCTTGTTCTTGTTGTTGTTCTTGTTGTTGTGGTTCTTGCTGTTGTTGTTGTTCTTCTTGTTGTTCTTCTTCTTGTTGTTGTTCTTGTTCTTGTTCTCCTTCTTCTTCTTGCTCTGCTTCCGAGCTTGAAATATCTGAATTATTCTGCGCGGGTGTAAAATTTATTTGTTGTGGTAAAACTGCTGGAACCGTCGGATTATCAGGAGTAGTCGGAGGTGTTGGTTCTTTTTCAGGTGCTACTTCCGGAATCTTAGGGGAAGGCTGTGGCTGATTTTGTATTGTACCCGAATATGAAACTGATGGTTTCGAGTTAGACCGCAACGTTCTAAACATTAATTAATGAATACTAGTGTTAAGGTAATATTTGTGATTAACTTACTTTTTGGACCACCTTTTAAGTTGCCGACGACTTGTGAAGATGTGCGAGCGTGGATACAGAGATGAGCAGCAGAGATGTAGCCGTCCCGAGACAGTGCCGACAGTGCCGCCTTCAGTACCGCCGCAGAGAACGAACAGAACGCTCAGTTGTTTTGTATTTTTGACTTCTCAATTTTGATACAAGTTTTAATTTTAATTTTCAATTTTCAATTTTGTTTCTCCACCAAGTGTTATGGTGGGATGTGGATTAATATAATAAATGTAATGCAATAGAACACGGTAACGGGTTCAACAATATATATTATGTTCACAGCTAAGCGTTCTCACAGACAGACTATGCACACACTCCCCACGACTAGCGCGCAACCCTTTTATATACGTCACTGCGCCGCTCTAGCTACAGCATCGTTACGCCACGGAGCCTATGCCTTATAAATATGCATTAGGGCTACACAACACTCGGCCGTTCCCTAAAAGCGAATTAATACGATAG
>Ga0209781_1000440_pt1 | contig 10709 bp, 11 predicted proteins | sample WorMetHERISLAND1_3_FD_187386 | JGI IMG/M metagenome (GOLD analysis project Ga0209781, IMG submission 187386) | Marine gutless worms symbiont microbial communities from Max Planck institute for Marine Microbiology, Germany - Olavius albidus HERON... | ecosystem: Host-associated > Annelida >...
GAATGTTCGTACCGGAACATTCCCCGCAAACATTCCCCGAATATAAGCTAAACATTTGGAAATGACAGAACACTCGCGAACACCAGACGAACATTCGTAAATGTTAATTGCTAGCTGGGTTCAGCCTAGGTTGTCATTTCCACGTTCATTTCAGCAATCCTTGGCATGCTTTCGCGTCGCACGGTCTCCCGGCAATAGCTGAGCTTCTTGTTTTAGTTCACTGTTACGATTTAAGTGTTTTAAAGTCTCTATTTTGTGTATCTTGCTTAGTGTCTGATGGCGAATAAAGATTATGATTAGTGTTTTATATCCCTGGTCCCGGCAACAGGGGGGGGGAGGGGTAAAAATACCCCCAGTGCAGTTTTTGCCAAAGATCGCCATGTAAGCAATGGAATAAGACAGTTATTTTTGTGACATTGTCACAGACCCTTTTGGCTTTCCGAAGCAACTGAGTGTATCTACTTCCGGTTTTACGTGGCCCGTCGGGATCTAGCGTCCACGAAACTGGTTTTGCGACTATCAGCAATGAATGCCTATGAAACAACGTTATAAACGTCACAGATGTAACGTTTCTTGAATATTAGCGATTGACAGTGGTAAGATGACTATGCAGGAATATAAACAACGGTATTTCCACATTTTCAAGATGACGGACAAAACCGGAAACAGTAATAGGTCGTCATCTAGAACCCATAGTCGTAGCGCACAACCGAATAAATCTGAGGTAAGTATTACTGTAAGTGCACCGCGAAAAAAAAACAGTTTTCGACCACATCAAACTCAAAGAAAGTGTCCACCAATAAATGTGTCATTGACAGACAACCGGAAACAGCTGTGTGGCCATCCAAACCGGAAGTACTAAAATCTGCGATAGTATGAGAGATATCATTACAATTCCGACGGCAAACCTTCTATCAGAGCGAGTTCGCAGAAAATATCAACAAGTGACTTTAACATCAATGACAACCGGAAATAGCGACATGGCTGACAAAACCGAAAATAGTTATACCATTGGAACTACAACTCATAGCGTCGAAATTCCAACGGCAAATCGGGTATTTTTGACCACGGCGAGTCCGAATAAAGTGTCCCCAAGTGATTACGACAATGTTCGACAATCGGAAACGGTATTACGGCCGCTAAAACCAGAAATACTTATATCTCTTGAACCATGAGAGGTAGGATGACAATTCCAACGGCAAATATGGGGTTTTCGGCCACGCCCAGCTCGAATAAACAGACCCCGAGCGATTGCGACGACGACCTACAACCGAGCATGATAATATTGACATTTTGGGCCCGCGTTTGCAATTTCCGGTAGTCGTTCGTTGTCGAAATCAGTTGGCTACACTTCAACCGAGCTCGTCATCATCCAAAATCCCGAATTTGTCGTTGGAATTTCGACGCTATCTGTCATAGTGCCCGAGATATAACTACTTCCGGTTTTGGCAGCCACATTGATACTTCCGGTTGTCGATCGCTATGATACTCACTTGTCAACACTATTTTCCATCTCTACAGGGTCTTAAACCTCAGATTTGTGGTTGGAATTTTAACTGTACCTGTCCTAGTTTAAGAGATATAAGTACTTCCGTTTTCCGCCGCCATTTTTAATTGTCGGCCATATTTAGAAACGTTTAGTTACACTTCCTGTGAGTTTGCCATGGTCTAAAACCGTAGGTTTGCCGTTAAAATGTTGATGGTATATGTAATAGTTTCGGAGATATTAGTACTTCCGGTAATTTGGCTGCCATCTTGGATTTCTACTCAGCGATGTCCTATGACATCGGAAGTACCACTACTAAAAAGCTTGACCCCGAAAATGTAGGGATGGCCGTTGGAATTTTCTCGCTATGTGCTCTGGAACTCGAGATATGCCTGGGGGTAATTTTACCCCATCCCCGTTGCCGGCAAACGTCGCAAAAAACCGTTGCCGGGACAAGGGATATAATATGCTATTGTAAGTTCTCCTATGAAGCCTTGTAAGTCTTGTTGATCTGCTGACTATATTGAGTATACTTTAACCTTGTGGCATTCTGTCCCATGGCATTTTGTCCTTACACCGTCTTACACGTGATACAATAAGTATATGCAAAACCATTAGTTTACGTCGGCAACTAGAAACAAGTCTAATCTAGAGATATCTAAGCACATATTCTCTTTCACTGCCTGGTGCAACATTTGACGCTCAGTTACATTATGTAGCAGTGTCATTTCAAGTCATCTGGATACCCCCAGTTGCAGCAGCTGGCTGGGATTCTTTCTTGCACAGAATCAAACCTTTCAGGATGCGTCTGACAGGATCAAACTTTAATGCGTAGATGCACGGGTTGGCGCAGATATAGAGAAATCCCAGAAACATGGCCACATAGTAGAGGTAATTATGCAGTACACTGGGATATACATCGAGGCCCACAAGAAAAATGAAGGATTTCTCAGGCAGCCATGCGATGGTGTAGAGTGCACAGACAAGAATCATCGTCTTGATCACGTTGGACTGCATCTCATGTAACTGTACCTGAGCGGCGTTTGGTCCACCGGAATTGTGGCTGACCGATCCACCGAGCTGTCTCCTGCCGGTCCACCGTTACTGTGGCCTACCGATCCACCGGGATTGTGGCCGGCCATTACGCGTGCCTGGCGACGAATCACGATAAGAATTTTCCCATAGCAGAAGATGAAGACTATGAGCAAAAAGACGTAAGACAATGAGAAGTGGTAGATGGAAATGGCCAATATGGTTTCCTGAGTCACAACTACGTATCCGTAGCAAACGCCGTCCATTACAGCGCTTGTCTGAAACACGAGAACCATTTCGTTGATAAAACTGACAATCCATGCGCATGCTATTGCCGCATACGTCATCCACTTGCGCAGTTTCTTCTTACTCTAGACAGCATGGACAACTTTTAGATAGCGTTCAATGGAGATAAACATCAGGTTGAACAACGAAGCATAGAGTCCATAGAAAAGAAGGCTATCGCTGAACAGAAACATACAAAGCCAATAACCAAGAGATCCAGTCAGATGGATGTTGAAAAACTTCAATCCGTAAAGTATGACCAGAAACACACAACAATAAAGATCAATGGCATTCTGATTGAAAATCAGCGCTTGCTTCTTGTGCTGTTTGGAGGCCACCATGGCGTACAAGATTAGGCCATTGGCCGCTATGCCTATAATTCCGATGATTACAACAAAACACGCAAAATACCAAGCGGCACCATCACGTGACAGTGATGACGTCACACCATTTTCACCTGTAGTGTCGGTCATGTCACCTTGATCCGTTGTCATGACGTCGAACAGGTGCGACACGGTTGACTTTTCTCCGCTCATCTCTCAGAAATCTGTTATGTGAAAACACAATAATTTTAATATTTTCTCACTTTGTTCATAGACACTGCAGCATTTTTGTTTGCCATGGAAGTGTTGATTTCAAGCAAGTTTGTCGGATTAATCGTTTATCTGATCAAATTTCTCAAAACGTAAAAGTCTAGTTATTGTAAATTTTAACACTTACAGTATGTTTAGAACAATGAAACTTAGAAGTGTTGTGCTTTTGAGATGTTACAGTCAAAGTTTGAAGTCAAGACACCATGTTCAATGTCTTCAAGTAGTAATAGCTCAAACAAATTTACTAGATAATGAGGTGATAACTGCTTATTCGAGGTCTTGACACATGTGTACAAGTATATGCAAAACCATTAGTTCCCGTCGGCAACTGAAATAAGTCTAAGGTAGAGAAATCTAAAGTCTAAACACATATTTTATTTCATTGCTTGAGTCAACATTCTCAGTTATGTGATGTTGCAGTGTCATTTCAAGTCAACTGAATACCCCTAGTTGCAGCATCTGGTTGATATTCAGGCTTGCACAGAGTCAAGCCTTCCAGGATGCGTCTGACCGGATGAAACTTCGACGCGTGTATGAACGGGTTGGCGCAGACATACATGTACAGAAATTGTGACCATGTTGTTCTGGATAAAGCTGATTTAGTGTCATTACCGAACATCGTCCACTTATACACGTTCCGCTGAACAGCGTCTGATGGCGATGATCGCAAAGTTGGCGCCGGCAGATGTACAGAAATCCGAGAAACATGGCCGCATAGAAGGCTTTATTCAGTAACTTAAGAATTTTAATTCATCCAGACCTACAAGCAGAAGTAGAATGCCCAGTCAAGAAGCATGTTGTATTAAATCTGACCCGATAGGCCTCAACGGCGCTTCATTCAACGGCCTTGCAAACAGTAGATGCAGAAGGAGATTGAATGATATGCATGTATTGAAGCAGGAACACATGGTTCTGTGAACCAAATTAGACCAAAATCGAAGGTTCATATACTCTCAGAGATGGAAAGAAATAAAGTGGACGGAAGCCGAAGATCGCCGTCTACTGTCAACGAAGAAAAGGAACAAAGCTCTGCAAACGACACAAGTAATTTGATGTTGAATGAATGCAGTTTCGAGGCGAAAAGACTTTGTGTGTGCTAGCAAAGTAAACGGATATCCAGAACGTTCTTCCGTTTTACTGCCCAAAGATTCCAATCAGTTCTAGTACGGATGTGGGTTGACTGAAACATTTTCAATCTAAGGTCTTCGAACTGGTATATGTGAATAATGTGATGTACATGACGACTGGGTTACATCATAAACCACGTGAGAACAATGGTAGTAAACCTACTTGAGACCAGTGGCATTGAACTTTGCCAGAAACACTCCACTACATAACGGGAAAGTGACTACTTCACAGACGGTTAGGCCTACAGAAACTATGTACAAATCGATCATAAGAAAACAGAAACAATACACGAAGTCTACTATAGCGAAATCATACGTCAAATTGCAGAAAACTTCTTCTACATATACTTTGTGGAACGAGGCAGATTATCATTGCCGCACTATATGTGACTATTGCAACTCTTTCGGTCGATATTTTCACAATGTCGTTGCGGAATACGTGACATTTAGACATTTAGACACTCTGAGAGAACGTGGCCATCCAGTCGGTTTACCAGATTTTAGTACTAGTATCCACAAAAAGTCTTTTGTTGTTCGCACTTTATATAAGCTTATTTAGACTATATTATTCCATTTTAGATCACTGCCGGTATATTTGTGTTTATGTGTTTTATTATTATGTTTTTCTGCACTATCATTCTCACTGAACTTTACACTGTTTTATGTGCGTTTGTCACATTTAATAATAAAGATTGATTGATTGATTGATTGATTGATTGATTGATTGTAATCTTTTACTGTGGTTAAAATAACACCTAACAGTCACAACAACAAATAGAAACAAGTCTACTCTGAAGAAATCTCAATACACGTTTCCTTTAGTTGTATGACTCAACGTGTATGTCGGTAAGACTGCTGTTTTGCGTGTTGTGGCTTGGACATTTTGATTGACCTGTGCGCTTCTAACAGTTATCTGGATACCCCCAGTTGCAGCAGCTGGACCGGATTCATTCTTGCACAAAATCAGACCTTTCAGGATGCGTCTGACCGGATCAAACTTTGTGGCGTAGATGAAAGAGTTGGCGCAGATATAGAGAAATCCAAGAAACATGGCCACATAGTAGACATTATTCAGTTTATTTAGACTTATATTCAGTCCGGCCAGTAGGATAAAGATTTTCTCAGGCAGCCATAAGATAGCGTAGAATGCACAGACGAGAACCATGGTCTTGATCACGTTGGTCTCAATCTGATGTGATTGAGCCTGAGCGGCGTTTGATCCACTGGGATTGTGGCCGTCCGATCCACCGGACTGTGTGGCCTGCCGGTCAACCGTCATTGTGGCCTGCCAATCCACAGGGATTGTGGCCGGCCATTACGCGTGCCCTGCGACGAATCGCCACCAGAATTTTCCCATAACAGAAGATGACGATCACGAGCACAATCAAGTAAGTAACTGAGACGTGATGGATGCAAAGGAACAATCTGATTTCCGGACTCGTCACCACGTGCCCGTAGCAAACTTTATTTATTACAGCACTTGTTGGAAACACCATAGCCATTTCCTGGATAACACCGCTGATCCAGGTGCATGCTATTGCCGCATACGTCATCCACTTGCGCAGTTTCTTCTTACTCCAGACAGCATGGACAACTTTGAGATAGCGTTCAATGGAGATAAACATAAGGTTGAACAAAGAGGCATAGATTCCAGAGAAAAGGAGGCTTTCGCTGAACAGAAACATGCAAAGCCAATAGCCAAGAGATCCACTCAGATAGATGTTGGAAAGTTTCAAACCGTAGGTTATGACCAGAAACATACAACTATAAAGATCAAGTGCATTTTGGTTGAATATCAGCTCGTGCTTCTTGTGCTGTTTGGAAGCCACCAGGGCGTAAAGTACGAGGCCATTGGCCGCCGTGCTTATAATTCCGATGACTACAACAAGAGCCTCAAAATACAAAGCGCCACCATCATGTGACGGTGATGACGTCACACCATTTTCACCTGTAGTGTCGGTCATGTCACCTTGATCCGTTGTCATGACGTCTATCCGGTGCGACACGGTTGCCGTTTCTCCGCTCATCTCTCACGAGTCTGTTATGTGAAAATACAACAATTATTTTTTTAATATTTCTTACTTTTTATAGTAGGGAGACTGTAACATTTTTACCAGCGCGTGACACGGCAAGCTGTGCAAGCGCTGGTATTGCTACAGCACAGATGTCTGACGGTCCGTTCGTCTGTCGGTCACACTCTGGTATTGTACCAAAACGAACAAAGCTATAATTATAGCGTCATGATTTCTTCACTGACGAAGAGCCTGAAGACTTTAGTTATTGCACATCACGGTCATCCCGAAAATCGAAGGGGGTCACCCCGAACGAGGGCCATGGATATGAAGTATGAACTGGCGATTTTCGACCTTTAAGTCACTGTATCTCTGAAACCGTTCAATTTACGACCATGGTTGCTATTGATCACCAATAGGAAGTCGCATATATATGGCTTTTAATTGTTTTCTCTTAGTGGCTTTACACTGACACCGAAGTTGATGACCTTGAATAACCCCCAATGCCTTCGAATGACGACTTTGCGCTAAATTGTTTTGGAAGAGGTATGTCTTAGGCCTGCACGAACTGGCCTTTATAGGGGCCTACAGTCTGTAAAAAGTTCCACTTCAACAATTTTCGAAAGGCGGATATGAGCCTTTACAAAATTTTCGAAAAGGGATGTCGCCAGGGTCACATGACCCCTAAATGTTTGGGCGTTAAATGCTACTTGCTCCAACACGGTTAGAGATACTGACTTCAGATTTGATGTGCATGTTCCCAGGGACAGTCCGGTCATGGCTCATTATAAAAATTCCGAAAAGGGGCGTGACCAGAGTCACGTGACCCCTTGTATTTTACTCGGCGGATATATGCACTCTCTGAGCGCGTTCTAGTTGTTTTAGTATTTGAAAGTTCAGTCCTATGTGTTGTGCCAACGCAAGCTACACTGTATGTGTAGTGTAGACGGAGCAGAGTGGATACAGAGCAATAGAGGTGTACTTACCTGTTACCGATTCTTTAGCCACATACACTTTGCAGATTCCCATAGGTCTTTGATATTTACTGCAGCCTAATTGTTCGTTATCGCTGCAATCGTCTGTGGCTGTTGCATCTGCGTCTGCCGCAGATTTCAACGCCTCTAACGTTGTCGCTGTGGGCAGGTGCGCCTGGTGGTTATACTCAGTCATGCACCGTGTACGTGCGTCAAGTTAAATCCGGCATTCAGCATTCGAAAAAAGACCGCACACACAAAATTGGACAAATAACACCTATCGATATTACGTAAATCCCGATAAGGACACGCCAATATGCACAAATTCTGTACTATAATGCCGCCACTTCCGATATATGTGTACTAATGTGTGTACAACGTTTCATTTCGAAAACGCTGCGTTTAGTAAACAGAAATTGCCAAAGTGCAATCACTGCAAGAAGCATTTTTAAACTTTCCTGATGAAAAACCGCGGAACCCAATTCACTGATGGACGTTTGGTGCCTTGGTCCTCATCAGGAACATCGCTACATAGGAACACGAGGCTTTCACCCTCAACTGTCTACCAAAGAAGACTTGGATGTAAGAGGCATCTCATGTAACTCGCAGCTTGTACGTTTTATTGTAGTTGTTAGAGTGGTTTTAGAAGGTCGTTACTACTCTCCCCGAGAAATACCTTACGTATAGTCGTTAAACTGTCACTGTTAGTCAATAACAGCAGAAACTACTTGAGTACTTGGAGGGAACCGTCTTAACTGCGCATAAGCGCGAAATCGCTACAACCCACTTTATAGTTAACTGGAAGGAATATAAAGTGGCGGCAGATTATTCAAATAATAATTATAATCATCCCATTAGGACAAAATGTGACTTGACTGCTTTTCTACCAGGGGCGTATTTAGGGGAGGGGGATTGCGCTTGCCCTCCCCCCGTCTGCCATTGGAGGTAAAAAATGTACTAATATTTTAATATAAACATTTTATGCTAAAATTTCAACACACCTGAAATGTACGCCAAGATTCCGCTTTTTCAGATTTTCCAATGGTCTCTGCTAATGTGACCAGGTTTTTTTTAAAAATGACATGTGCTATATTAATCTATGTTTTACTCACTTCCGCAGCTGCTTACTTACTGATTTACTTCAAAAACTACAAGTCGACTGAGTCGACTCAATGGCGGCGACTATTTTACCACGTCTAACACCTGCTCGTTAGCATGATGTCGACTGACACTTTGTGTAATTGCTAAATTTCCGCTTCGCTCTGTTCTCGTGTCAAGACGCCAAGAAATTGGGAGGAGCGGATGAAACACGTTTCAGTTTAACTAAATTGTTACTTACATCATCCAAGCCAGCAACGCCTCGTTTCGCATAAATTGAACCAAATCAAACTAGTGTCACTCGCAGGATCATACTGCGCCTTTTTGGGCAGAAAAATCATAATGATCTCCCAATTTTCGACGTCTTAACTTTACTCTTAACTGGTCAATTTTCGCCACGCCCACGATCCAACGCGAAATGTTTTTTTTGATTGACAGTTAGTTAATAGAGTTCGACAGAGAGACGCTGTTGGTTGCCTGCTGCTGTCAAGAAATCGTAATTTGTTTCCGGTAATTCCATTTGTTTCTTTAGTAAGCTGCAAAGAAGATCAGAGGCAGACAATGCAGCAAGTAGACAGAGAAATGAGGCACAAAAAACCGTCCCTCCTCTGCCTCTTGTCATACTGCATCTCCCCCTCGTACAGAAGACGAAAAGTGTCACACCATTCCAGACTTTGTTTTTAATCTGGTTCTTTACAACCTATAATAATAAGTGCCGTTTTGGCGTTGCTGTTTCCTGAAACAAAACTGATTCCGATATGTTATTTTATTTTCAATGTCTGTGTTCATGTATCCTAAATTAACTGATGACGGTGGATAATTGTTGATGACAAAAATGAGAGTGGCCTGCCGACTGTTTTTGGACCCGGAAACGGGTACCCAATAGGGCGTGTAAGTAACGTTACGTTATGTCCTCAAGTTCCGAACATTAGTCTCGTGTTAATACATTTCCGGTGAGGTCCCGTCTCTGGCGCCATCAGTGAAATTTGTTTCGTTGTATTGCAGTAATTATTTGCCTGATTAATCCACTTGAGGGTTTGTTAGTGAGAAGTTACTACTGTACTTGTACACCTTGCGTATCGTTTGTAAATGCATTCAGACATTGCAGAGTTATTACAGCGTATTGCGTACGTAGTTGGGCACGTCTAAAATGCGTCTGGTGCGTCTAGCCTGACGTCTATAATGCGTCCAATAAGTGCGTCTAATATTATTGCGTCTGCATGCCTAAAATGCTGCATCAGTTCCTCTGGCTGCTATGGTTGCAGCCGAATACAAAACAAATCACCATTTTGTACGCCGCGGCTTCTCACCGGAAGTGAAAATGAGTTAATCTAAAGTGCGACTTCAAATGGCAAACGTAAAATACAACTATTTCCGCTTACACGCCCTATGGTCACGAACGCTGTTGTTGTTCTTGGGATTGTTACTGTCAGATTTTCGATCTACTGAGGTTTTTCATTTAACAACCGATCGTCATCACACTTCGCATACACGCTGGTGACAATATTACCCACAATCGCACCATGACGGACTTTCAAGTGAATTCCTAATTAATTAATAATAACTAATTTTAATTAGCAGATCGGCTATACACAGCAGCATCAGCAGCAGCAGCACAGACGGCGGCGGCGGCAGCAGCAGCAGCAGGAGCGCTACTGTAACAGCAGCAGCGGCGGGCCGCACGTGCAGCGCCGCAGCGTATCTTCTCGGACGACACCTGGTGAACAGAAATGAAATGCGCGTTTCCGGGTCCGATAGCTACGTGTTGCTGTTTTTGTTCAAATAAGACCGACATGTCCGTTGCGTTACATGATTGCATCACGTTCTTGAGATCCGTGCAATAAAGGCTGCGATCACTGTCTTTGACTTCGAGAATGAGAAGTAACCTACACCGGGTCTCAACAAGAAAGTTTAGCTAACGCCAACGTTAAGCGCGCGACAGCAGTGCATGTATGAAGGCACATGACTAGCACAACGGTTGCGAAGTTGTGGCCATTTTTGTATGTCCAAGATGGCCGTCAGCCGCCATCTTGGATTTTATCGAACCGCAGATAGCGCCATTCGATCCGCCGACCGCAAAAACCCTAGCCTAGGACCAAACA
>Ga0209781_1000441_pt1 | contig 10709 bp, 4 predicted proteins | sample WorMetHERISLAND1_3_FD_187386 | JGI IMG/M metagenome (GOLD analysis project Ga0209781, IMG submission 187386) | Marine gutless worms symbiont microbial communities from Max Planck institute for Marine Microbiology, Germany - Olavius albidus HERON... | ecosystem: Host-associated > Annelida >...
GCTCGTGCCGTCGTCGCCGCCACAAAGTGCTCCATCAAACGATCACGCTTCCAACCACTGAGCCGGCTTCTTCTCGCATACATCCTGCAATCCTAGCCCAAGCATCTCGCTTAGCTAGGACAGCCCCTAATCCTTTTACACCGGGTCGTGAGACGAGATCCGATGGCCGGGAGAGAAACCCGGGATTATGTCAACGGCAGAAAGGCGCCCCCCCATGGCCGAGCCGAACGGACCCGACTCACCCCTCGATCCCCTTTCGTCGTCCGAGAGTGCACAAGCGCCCGCCCCGTCCGGTGAGCCCGTCGGCCGGGTCGAGATCGCCAAGGGCCAATCGTTCATCACCCGTACGGATGGCACCAAGGTGCTCGCGGAGACCGGCGCACCGGTCTTTCCGGGCGATGTCGTCGAAACCTCCGAAGCCGGCAGCGTCGGCATCGTGTTCGCCGATGATTCGACCTTTTCGATCGCCGAAAACGGGCAAATGGTCATCGACGAAATGATCTACGACCCTGGCAGCCAGGAGGGCAATTCGGTGTTCGAGGTGACTCAGGGCGTGTTCACCTTCGTCTCCGGCCAGATCGCCAAGACGGGCGTCGACGCCATGCAGGTGGTGACCCCCACGGCAACGATCGGAATCCGCGGCACGTCGGGCGGCGGCAAGGCCTCCGGCGATGGCGCACCGAGTACGTTCACGCTGTTCGCCGACCCCGATGGCACCGTGGGCGAGATGACCATATCGACCCAGGTCGGCAGCCAGACCCTGAACACTGTCAATCAGACGACCCAGATCCGCAGCGCCTTCACCTTGGCCTCCAAACCGGTTGTCATGCCGGCCTCCGCGGTCCGCCAGTTCTACGCCAGCGCCGCGGACTCTTTACCGCCCTCACCCGTCGGGCCGGCCCCCGAAGAAGGCGAAGCCGGCCCTGACGGCGAGGCCCCGGGGACAGAGGGCGAAGCGGCCGCCGACGGCGATGCCGAAGGTGATCCGGAAGCCGAAGCCCTGGCCGAAGAAGAGGCCCTGGCCGAAGAGGGCGCCCTGCCCGTCGACGGCGATGTTCCGGTCGATGGTCCCATCGACGGTGAACTCGAAGGTGACGGACAACCAATTGCCGACGGCGAGGGACCTGGCGACGGTGAACTGGTCGACGGCGAACGCGTTGACGGCGGCTCCTTCGAACCCGGACCGGGCCAAGGCGGGCTCGGCGACGACGGCGTCGAAGAGGCGGGCCGGCAGGCTGCCGAGTTGGCGGCACGGGAAGCCATCGCCGCCGGCGCCTCCCAGGACGAAGCGCAACGCATCGCCCAGCAGGCGGCGTTGTCTGCGGCCCAGCAGCAAGCGCGTGACCAGGGCATCCTGGAAGCGGAGATCGAGGCCGCTTCGGTGGCCTTCTACGACGCAATCGCCAATGGTATGTCCCTGGACGACGCATTTGCCGCCGCCGGCGCCGCAGGCGAAACGGCCTCCTACGAGGCGCGGCTCCAGTTCGACCAACAATTTCAACCGGAGGGCCCTGATCTCGGTCCGCCATCGGGCGGCCACGGCGGCCACGATTATTTCGCCGTGCACCAACCGGGAACGGATTCCGGGCCCGGTGGCAGTGACCGTGGGCAAGACGATCATTACGGCGGCCCTATTGACCATCATCAGATCTACGATCCTCTGGGATTGTTCAACGACTTCTCGCAGTTCGCGCCGCTCGTCATCGACGGCGTCATCACGGCCGGCGCCGACGGCGGCGAGGACGACGAAGACGACCAGCCGATCATCAACACGTTCGACGAAGTCATCACCGGATTCACGGGCGGCGACGATGTCCTGTCCGGCGGTCCGGGCAATACGCGTTTCGAGATGGAGCTGACGCAGGGCGGCGGCACCGATGTCCTGTTTGGCGGCGGCGGCACCGACGAGATCGCCTTCAAGAGCCTCAACGATATCCAGGCCGTCTACGAAGCGACTGCGAGCGGCCAGAGCGTCCGCTACGACGGGGCTTACACGGGCTTGGTGACACTGAACTCCGTAGAACAGGTATACATGGACAACGGCGTCGAGGACCGCTTCCGGGTCAATCCGGACAGCGGCGAGACCGGCGTTGGCCTTGTGCTTGCCGGTACGGACAGTGGCGACACCCTGACCCTGGCTAACGGCACCAACCTCGTCTCCGGCACCGGCGACACGCACTCGGTCGGCAGTTCCACGATCCTAGGCGCCATCATCTTCGGCAACGCCGGCGACGACACGATTACAGGCTCGTCGGGCAGCGACGAGATGCTGGGTGGCGCCGGCAACGACACCTTCTACACGACGGCGACGTCACCGACCAATTCCGACAACTTCGTCGGCGGCGACGGCAACGATACCTTCATCGTCACCGACCCCGGCGAGATTTTGATCACCGATTCGGACGGCGATCACCGCTCCACCTTTAAGGGCGGCAAGGTCGACGGCACCGATACCGGCACCGACACCATCCGCACGACCGGGTCGTCGAGCCCGACCTTCAGTTTTTCTTCTTCGTCGAACGATATCGTCGGTATCGAAGTCCTGGAGACCACGGTTGCCAATACGACGATCTCCGCGGGCGGTAATTTCTTCAGTTCCCTGTCCACGATCACGGCGGCCACCGGCACGGTCCTCGAGACCCGCAACGGCGACATCGACCTGACTTCGGTGTCGATCAGCGGCACGGTGACGACCATCCAGGCCGGCGGCGGCACCTCCGGCGTAACCCTCACCGATGCCAACGACAGCACCGGGCGCACCCTGACCGGCTCCGGCGGTAACGATACCCTGAAGGGCGTTGGCGGCAACGATACCCTGAACGGTCAAGCCGGCGACGATTCCCTCATCGGCGGCGCCGGCGACGACATCCTCAACGGCGGCACCGGGGCGGACAAATTCGGCATCGCCGGGTCGGCCCACGGCTTCGAGACGATCCAGGACTTCTCCGGCGTCACAGCCTTCGGCGGCGGCACCGGCGAGGGCGACACGATCGTGCTGCTCTCGGCCCTGATCGACGGCGGGTCCGTCTCCTACGAAGAGATCGCCTGGGACGGCACCAGCGGGGATACCCTGACCTTCTCCAATACCGGGGCCAACGTCATCGTGTTGACCGGCAGTGCCGGCACCATGGCAAATGCAGCAACAGCGCTCGCGGCCAGCAATAGCACGACGTCGAGCGCCATAGTCATCTTCCGTGACAGCGACGCCACCGACACCAACGAACTGACCATGTTCCATACCACGGACCTCAACAACAACGGCACCGAAAACAAGATCGCCGCATTCGATGGTCAGACCTCGGACGTGGGCGCCAATCTCGACGGGGCGGATTTCTCCGTCATCACCTGACCCGGCCGCCGGTCCGCATTTGATCGCCATCCGTTCACCCTACATCTGGTAAGGGTACTGATTTTCCACGCAATCTTTGGTGTTGCCCTGACCGAACGTGCTATGATCGCCGCCCTAACGCTTAACCATAAAACCGGCTACAGGAACGGCACATGGACGGCGGCGTGGTGCGACAACAGGGCGGGAGCGCCGAGGACCCAGTCATCGAAATAGCGCAGGCGCCGGGCGCCGGTGAATCGATCGGCCGCGTCGAGGCGACGAAGGGCAACACCTTCATCACGCGCACCGACGGCACCAAGATCAAGGCCGCTACCGGCGTCGAGATTTTCCAGGGAGATACGGTCGAGACTGACGCCGACGGCTCGATCGGCATCGTATTCGCCGACAACACCACCTTTTCGCTGGACGAAGACGGCGAGATGGTCATCGACGAGATGGTCTACGACCCCGGCAGCCAGGAAGGCACCGCGCTCTTCCAGGTGGCCTCCGGGGTCTTCACCTTCGCCTCCGGCCAGATCGCCAAGACCGGCGTCGACAACATGCAGATCACGACGCCGACGGCGACGATCGGCATCCGCGGCACGTCGGGGGCCGTGCGCATCGGCACGGACGGACCCGACACCTACACGCTGCTGTCCGATGCCCAGGCCCGTTCCGAGGCCGGCATCCAGGGCCAGGCGGCGGACGACGTGCCGCTCGCCCAGGTCCCTGGTGCCCCACCGTTCGGCGGCATGACCGTCGCCAATAACGTCGGCGTCCAGATCCTCAACCAGATCAACCAGACGACCCAGGTGGCGACGCCATTCTCGTCGCCGACCCTACCGATCATTCTGCCGGATTTCGCGGTCAGCCAGACCTTCGGCAGCGCCCAGGCCATCCTACCGCCGCCAGTGTTCTTGGCACCATCGCCAACCGGCGGTGCGCCCGGTGGCGGACCGGCGCCGGGCCAGGCCGAACAACAGACGGAAACCGGCGCGACGGCCCAACCGGGCGCCACTGATCCAGGTGCGGAATTGGTCGGCGCGGCTGACTCGGTGGCAGCGGCCGGCGACGCCTTCAAGGCCGTGCTGGCCGGTGGCGGCACACTGGAGGACGCCATGGTGGCGGCCGCAGACGCCGCAGCACAAACAACCATCCAGAATGCGCTCTCCGTCGATCCCAATGTTTTCGGCACGGCTGGATCGATCGATTCGTCCATGGGCGGCATTATCGGCGATGCCCTCGGCGACGTCGGGTTTGACGCCGGTGATCCGCTCGACCCGGGCACCGGCGATGGCGGTGCTGTCCAGAACTCCCGCGATGATTTCGCCGACGTGGTGGCGGAAATCAGCGAGGACGTGATCAAGGACTCAGTGGATAAAGGAAAGCAGGCGATTACCGGTATCATCGCCGATCTGGAGAACGACCTCGCCGATCCCCTCGCCGGCACCTTGGATGCGGTCAGCGACCAGTTGGGATCCATCGAAGACGCATTGGGCGGCGGATCCGTGACGGAAGCGGCGAATATCTTCGAGGACCAGGCGCAGCTGGGCGAGTTCGGCGGAGCCTTGCCGGGCGACCCCAACGAGTTCTTTGGCGACAACATCATTGAGCTCCCAGACGACTTCTTTGACACCGGGCCGCCAGACGAGGACGAAGATCTTCCGCCGCCACCGGTCGACGAAACGCCGACGGGAACGACGTCGGTGACGACGTTCCTGGGCACCGGGTCCGACAGCTACGACTTCGTCAACGAGCAGAACGATATCCTGATCTCGACCCAGAACAGCAGCGATTTCAACTTGACCGTCGGCGACCAAGCCGAGGACGGCGACATCCTGCGAGGCGCCGCGGCCAACGACATCGTCAACTTCGCCTCGTCGTCTGAGAACCTGAACCATACCTTCGCCATCGAGGACGTGGAACAGATCACCCTGCCGAGCATCGGGTTCGATGGCGGCACGCCGAGAACCTTCAACCTCAATATCCGTTCGAGCGGGTTCACGACCATCGCCATCAGCACCCCGGGGACCAACATCATCGACGGCACCGCCGAGGACCGCATCACCAGCCTCGACCAGAACTGGCTGTTCACCCGGGCCGCCGACAGTGACAGCAATTTCCTCAGCCTGATCGGCGGCGCCGGCAACGACTCGGTGACCTTCAACACCACCGGCACCGACTCCATCGCTGCCATGACGGAAATCGAGTATTTCAGTATCAACACCGGCAACGTGATCCTGGATACTTTCGTCGACGGCGTGACCTTCTCGGTCACCGCCGGCGGCACGCTCAACCTCGGCAGTGCCGCGGCCAGCGACAGCGCTCTCTCCGGCAATTCGGTGACCCTCGGCCAGGGCGGCGGCCACACCGGCTCCGTCGCCTGGACGTCGCTGGTCGGCGGCACCGGCGACGACACGGTGACGATCCAGGCGAGCGGTCAGCCGACGTCGGTGTCGAACACCAACGGCGGCGATGGCACCAACGACTCCCTGACAGTTTCCGGGGTCAATGCGCAGGCCACTGCGTTCAATGTGTCCAATTTCGAAACGCTTACCGGGACCACATCGGGGTCCGGCACCACTCGGGTCAGTCTGGCCGCCGGCGGCCAAACCCTGACGGCCGGGGGTACCTTCGACTCCTTTGCCGGCGGTAGCGGCGCCGACCAGGTGACCCTGGCCGCGAGCGGCACCAACACCTTCGACAACGTCTCCAACGGCGGCAGCACGCTGACCTTCGTCGATGGCGGCGCCACCAATGACAGCGTCACCATCGGCTCGTCGGGCGGCACCTTCTCGCTGCAGGGTGCTATCGAAACGGTCGTCGGCAGCGGCACCGACGACACCATCAACCTGACCGGATCGACCAGCAACTCCATCGGCAACGTCTCGGCGGTCGAGACCATTACCGGCACGGTCAGCACCAACGACACCGTGACATTCGGATCCTCGGCCAGCACCACCAGCCTCGACGGTATCGAAAACGTCACCGGCGGATCAGCCAACGAGGTCCTGACCCTAAGCTCGGCGACGAGCGATTTCACCGCCGACCTCGGCGGCGGCACCGGCGACGAGGTCACCCTGGCCAGCGGTGTCAACACAGGCGTCACTATCTCCAACGCCGAGATCATTACCGGCGGGTCGAGCGACGATACGGTCACCATTAACGGTACCAGTTCGGCGGATATAACGGGTGGTGCCGGTAAGGACACGTTCAACCTGGACAGCACCGGCGCCCATACGTTGATTTATGCGAGCGCCTCGCACGGCGACGACACATACACCGGCTTCGCCGCCGGCACCGGATCAGACGTCGTCCACTTCAGCATCGGCGTCAGCTTGAATAATGGCACCGACCAGGCGGCGCTTGTCGAGATCACCTCAACGTCGGCGCAACTTGACGCCAATTCCGTGTTTTTCGCCCTCGGCGGCGCCTCTTTCACAGCGACCGACACGGATACGGCGGCAGGTGCTGCCAGCGTTATCAACGGGCTCGATACCAGCAACATCGTTAGCGGCGACTCCGTGATGATCGCCATGGATAACGGCACCAACTCCTATCTCTGGTATTTCACTGAGGATGGCAGCGCCGGCGCCGAGACCAACGACCTGCAATTGATCGCCACCTTTTCCGGTATCGCCGACGCCGCCTCTTTCGATGACGGTGACCTCACCAAGACGGGCGGCTTGGACTGAACCGATTTGGCGGTTTGGTTAATCATATTTTCCGTCTAAAGGTGGCCCACAAAGTATGTGTACTTCCCGGCACCTTTGTTAAAATGGGCCGATTCGGACGATAAGGCACGGAACCATGCAGACGACCACCGAAGGGGTTATGGCAACGGGGGACGAGTCTTCCGCTGCTTCACAGTTGGCGCAGGCGGCCGGTGAGTCGATCGGCCGCGTCGAAGCCGTCCAGGGCAACGTCACGATCACGCGGACCGACGGCACCACCGTCGACGCCCAGTCCGGCACCGAGATCTTCCAAGGCGACACGGTCGCCACCGATGCCGAGGGTTCGATCGGCCTCGTCTTCGCCGACAATTCTACCTTCTCGCTGGCCGAGGGCGGCGAGATGGTCATCGACGAGATGATCTACGATCCCGGCACCCAAGAAGGCAACGCGCTGTTCCAGGTGGCGTCAGGCGTCTTCACCTTCGCCTCCGGCCAGATCGCCAAGACCGGCGTCGACGCTATGCAGATCGCGACGCCGACGGCGACGATCGGCATCCGCGGCACGTCAGGCGCCGTGCGCATCGGCAAGGACGGCCCCGATACCTATACGCTGTTGGCTGACGCCGAGGCGCGGGCCGAGGCCGGTGTGAAGGGTCAGGCGGCGGACGACGTTTTGCTGGCCCAGGTCTCTGGCTTTGGCCCGGTCGGCGGCATGACCATCTCAAATAATGTCGGTTCGCAAACGCTGACCCAGGTCAACGAAACGACACAGATCACAAGCCCCTTCTCACCGCCGACCATACCGATCGTGCTTCCCGACTTTGCCGTCCAGCAGGCCTACGCCAGTGCACGGGCCGTTTTGCCGCCGCCGCCGGTGCTGGCGGATCCCGGGGGTGCACCGGGAGGCGATGACGCCGCAGGCGGTGACACGCCAACCGGTGACCAGGTCGGCGGACCGGGTCAGCCTGAAGGAGGTCCGGTGGAAGGCGGCGTAGAGGGCGGTGCGACACCGGAAGGCGGACCGGTCGAAGGTGGACCGGTTGGACCGGCCGGCGATGCGGAACTAGCCGCGGCCGGTGCCTTCGAAGAGGTGCTCGCCGGCGGGGGCACGCTGGAAGACGCCATGGTCGCGGCGGCAGGCGCTGCAACCCAGACGGAGATCCAAAACGCACTGGCCGTCGATCCCAATGTTTTCGGCACACCGACGGCGATCTCGTCAGCCATGGGTGGCATCGTCGACAATGCCTTGGGCGCTCTTGGCTTCGAGGCCGGCGACCCGATGGACTCGGGTATCGGCGACGGCACCCAACTTGCGGAGGACCGCCAGGAGTTGGGGCAAGCCGTCAACGAGATCTTCGACACCATCGTTGGCGCGTCGTTCGATGCCTCTCAGCAAGCGGCCCAGGACAACATCTTCGCCTTGGTCGACGACGGCCTGCTGTCGCCGCTCGTCGCCGAGGGCCTGGCCTCGGCGTTCGATTCGCTCAACAGCTAGGGTTTTGTCGGGGAATTCAGCGGTGGTTTCGACGCCGGCTTCGATCCTTTGGGTGGATTCGGCTCGGCCGATGCGGAACTCCAGCAAGCACTCTTCGAACAACAGTTCATCGAAGGCTTCCAGGAAGGCTTGGAGGAATTCACTGAGACGTTTGAGGAGAACCTTGACGACATCATCCGGGACTTTGAGTCGACGGCCGCGGTATCGGTGACCATCACCTTGAACACTGGGTCGGATTCCTATGATTTCGTCAACAATCAGAATGACATCCTGATCTCGACCGACAACGACGACAGTTTCTCCCTGACGGTCGGCAACCAGGCGGAAACCGGCGATTTCCTGGAGGGCGGCGACGCCAACGATTTCGTCACCTTCGCCTCGTCGTCTGACAATTTGAGCCATGTCTTCGCCATGAAGGACGTGGAGAGCATCGATCTTCCCGACGTCGGGTCCGGCAACCAGTTCGCCCTCAACATCCAGTCGGCCGGCACGACGACGATCACGCTTAGCGACAACGGCACCAACTCCATCGCCGGCACGCCGGAAAGCGGCTCGTCGGCAGACCTCGATCAGTTCTGGGTGTTCAACGACACCAGCATCGGTTCGTCGACCGGTAGCCTGGAGATGACCGGATCGACGGGCAACGATACTGTCTGGTTCGCAAATTCCGGCAACCACACCATTGCCGGCATGACCGGCGTCGAATATGTGCGCCACAGCGGAACCAACCTGACCATGCAGACCAACCAGTCGGGGGTCACGTTTGCCGCCAGTTCAGGCGGAACCCTGCAACTCGGCGATGGCGGCAATACGGTGACCATCGGCCAAGGCGGCGGGCATACCGGTAACGTTTCGTGGAGCGCCCTCACCGGCGGAAGCGGAACGGATTCGGTGACGGTCAACGCCACCAGCGGCGACACGACGACCATCAGTAGCCTGTCCAATGTCGAGAGTTTGACCGGCTCCGGTGCCGGCACGACCAGCGTAACCCTGGCCGGCGGCGGGCAAACGATTTCGGCCGGCGGCACCTTCACCACATTCGGCAGCGGCAGCGGCTCGGACACCGTCAATCTTGACTCGTCCGGCACCAACTCCTTCAGCAACGTGACGAACGCCAGCGGCACTCTAACCTTCGTCGACAGTGGCGCCACCGACACCGTCGCCCTAAAGAGCGGCACGTCTGCCAGTATCAACCTGAGCGGCGCCTTCGAGACGGTGACTGGCAGCGGCAATACCGGTGACACGTTTAGCCTGACCAACACGTCGAGCAACTCGATCGCCAGCTATTCCGGTGACGGCGCGACGATCAACGCCACGGCCAGCAGTAACGACAGCGTCACCCTCGCCGCCGGCGGCGTAACGAACCTTTCATTTACCGGCGTCGAGGTCATCACCGGCGGAAGTGGTGCCGACGGGATTACTAGCTCCGGCAGTCAAGCGACGACGATTACCCCGGGTGGCGGGCAGGACTCGGTCACTCTCAATGGATCGGGCACGCAGATCGTTCGTTATACGGCAACCAGCGAAGCCGGGGACACGATTGCGAGCTTCGCCGCCGGATCTGGATCATCGGACATCATTTCCTTCGCCGCGGCATTGTTGTCGAATGGCGGGACCGCCACGCAGGAATTCACCTCGACAACGGATCAGCCGGAGAACGGGACGGCATTCGTTATCCTGGGCGGCGGCAGTTTCACCGCGACCAATACGGACACGGCCGCCGGCGCGGCGACGGTGGTCGATACACTGGATACGGAGACGAACATCGCATCGGGCGAGCGGATCATCGTTGTCATGGATAACAACACCAATTCCTATGTGTGGCTGTTCACTGAAGACGGCAATGCCGGCGCCGAGGCCGACGATATGACACTGATTGCGACTGTATCTGGCGTATCGGATGCCGCTTCTTTCGACGACGGCGATTTCACGACCTTCTGACCCTGGCGGGACGCCCATCCAGATGCCGTTTGCCAAACGGTCACGAAGCTCTCTAGGTCCTGTTGACAGTTAACGCAACCATATCATGGTGCCAACGAGGTGTAGCATGGCCAAGTAGGCTGTGGCGGTCTTTTCGTAGCGCGGCGCAATACGTCGGAAGTGTTTGATTTTGTTGATGAAGCATTCGACGACATGCCTTTCCTTGTAGAGTTCGGCATCGTAGCGGATGAGCCGTGCGCGTGTCGGGTTGGGCGGGATGACCGCCATCATC
>Ga0209781_1000443_pt1 | contig 10708 bp, 11 predicted proteins | sample WorMetHERISLAND1_3_FD_187386 | JGI IMG/M metagenome (GOLD analysis project Ga0209781, IMG submission 187386) | Marine gutless worms symbiont microbial communities from Max Planck institute for Marine Microbiology, Germany - Olavius albidus HERON... | ecosystem: Host-associated > Annelida >...
CAGAGCTTTCACCTGTTCCTAAAGGAGTGCGAATGGCGGTTCAATGGAGGTGATCACCGGGAACTGCTTAACCAATTAAAGACATGGGTGAATTCGAGACAAAAACGTCCTTAGCTAGGACAGCCCCAAAATATAATGTGTGAAACATATTATGATACATGCTAGCGAAGGAAACCAACCATGCATAGAGCCACCTTTGACTTTACGCCAAAAGTGACAAGCGAAGCCATCGAGCAAGGAATCCGTCGCGCCCACGCCCTCCGCAGCGAAACGGCCCATGGGTTCATCAAAGGTCTCGTCCATTGGCTCAAGAACGCGGTCCGCGTGAAACCGCAACCGCCGAGTGTCGCTTGTCCGGCTGTTTGATAACCTGATTGGAGTCCATCATTATCGCGTAAGAATACGGGAACGCCCTGAGTGTTTGACGGTTTTGACAGCGGACACTTCGAGATCGGGGCCAATTCCGTATTTGCACGGACAAGCGGTGACGGGCCGCCGGTCTTGTTGATACACGGCTACCCTCAAACCCATGCCACCTGGCATCGCGTCGCGCCGGCCCTGGCCCGGGATTTTACGGTCGTCGTGCTGGATCTGCGCGGATATGGCGACAGCGGTGCGCCGCCGGAGGATGACGGGCATCTCGCCTATTCAAAACGGGCGATGGCCGAAGAGCTCGTCGGGTTGATGGCGCAGCGCGGGTTCGATCGTTTCGCGGTCGTCGGCCACGACCGCGGCGCCCGCGTCACCTATCGAATGGCGCTCGATCACCCGGCCAGCGTTTCGGCCGTCTGTTCACTCGATGTCGTACCGACCGGCGACATGTGGGGCCTCGACAAGGACCGCGCCCTCGGTGCGTTCCACTGGCAGTTCCTGGCCCAGCCGGCACCGCTGCCGGAAACCATGATCGGCCACGATCCGGACTTCTTCCTTGAGTGGCTCTTGAAGAGCTGGGCCGCGCCTGGATTCCGTTTCGACGAAGAGGCGATGGCCGAATACAAACGCTGCTTCGCCAAACCCGGGGTCATTGCCGCCACCTGCGCCGATTACCGGGCCGGCGCCACCATCGACGCCGAACACGACGACAAGGACAAGGCCGATGGACACAAGATCGCCTGTGACCTGCTTTGCCTGTGGGGCGCCGCCCGCGGATTCGGCGACAGCACCGGGCGAAGTCCGCTCGATGTCTGGCGGGACTGGGTTGCCGGTGAGGTGTCGGGCCGCGCCGTCGAATGCGGCCATTTCCTGCCCGAAGAAGCACCCGATACGGTGCTGGAAGACCTTGTCCCCTTCCTTCTCGCCCATGCCGGGTGACGCTACCCGCTTCTCCGTCTATAAAAGCCCGACAACGAACGGCAAACGGGAGGAGCCAAACCAATGGCCAAGGAACAGAAATCCGGGCGCTGCCTGTGCGGCGCCGTCACATTTACCGTCGACGAACTCAGATCGGGTATGGGCGCTTGTCACTGCGACATGTGCCGGCGCTGGTCGAGCGGGCCCTTCATGGCCGTCGATTGCGAAAAAGAGGTTCACTTCGAAGGCGAGGAGAACATCGGGCGCTATCGCTCGTCGGATTGGGCGGAGCGCGGGTTCTGCAAGACCTGCGGCACCAACCTGTTTTACCGTATCGTCGAGAGCGGCCAGTACATAATGTCCGTCGGTGCCTTCGACGATCAGGACTATTTCAAACTGAAAAGCCAGATCTTCATCGACGAGAAACCGGGATTCTATGACTTCGCCAACGAAACGCGGATGATGACCGGCGAGGAGGTCTTCGCCCTGTACTCGGGTGACAACAATGACTGACGCCGGCCATGGCGGTGGCTGTCTTTGCGGCGCCGTCCGCCTACGCGTATCCGGTGAACTGCGCAACGTCAGCAACTGCCATTGCGGCCAATGCGTCAAGACCCATGGCCACTATGCGGCTTATTCGGCGGCTGACGATGGGGACATCGAAATCGACGGTGAAGAAAACATCACTTGGTTTCGCTCGTCGCCGATGGCGCGGCGGGCCTTCTGAAAGGTCTGCGGCTCCCAGTTGTTCTGGAAAGCCGACGCTGCAAACTACACCTCGATGCTGCCGGCGCCCTCGACCAGCCGACCGGATTGACCTCGGAAGTCCATATCTTCTTTGCCGACAAACCGGACTACTACGAAATCGCCGACGACCTCCCGAAGTTTGTGCAGGATGACGGCTAGCCGTTAGGCCCGACAGGTCAGCAACTGCAAGGTACGCTCGCGCTCGAACCGGATCCTGAACTTATGATTTCCACGGGTATCTCCGGTATCGTCATCTGATTGATCACACCCGTCGCGATGTTGGCGAGCGTCACGGTACCGCTGGAGAACCCGATGCCGCCGGAGCCCAGGGTCGGCCCGAAAACGGGAAAGCTGGGGCCCGCCGCCGGTCCGCCGGCGGCCGTTTGGAAACTGTTGAGATCATCCCAGTTCGTTTCGCCGCTGCCGTTCGTCTCGATCAGGATGTCGACGCCGACGAAGCGGATGCGCGGCACCGCCACATCACCGACCAACAGCGGCAACAAATCGACCTCGGCAATCAATTTGTCGGCTTTGAACATGTCCCGCTTGCTGCCCCAGGGTGCGTTCTCTATGCGCACGCCCTCGGCAACGATCCGTGGCGGAAAGCTTACCTCGAAATCAATACTTCCGTCGACGGCCAGACGCCGACCCGATAGGTTCAGCACGCGGTTCTGCAGGTCCTGTTTCCAGCCGTCCACGTCACTGAGATTGGCAAAGGCGATAATCGCTCCGATACCGACGGCCAGGAGGCTGAGCTTGAAGACGATCCGGAACAGGCCGCCGACCAATTGAAACACCAAAGTTCGTCTCCCCTTATGGCAACGTGTTCTGCGGGCGGAAAGCCCGGGCCCGTTGTTCCGCCATCGCGCGTGTATCCGGCGACAGGGTTGCGGCAAAACGGTCCCGGTTGCCGATGGCCTGATCGTCCCCCATGCCGGCAGCGATCTCGAACCAGGTGAGGGCCGTTTCCTGATCGGGTTTCACGCCAACACCTCGGGCATACATGATCGCGATTTGGTTTTGCGCAGCGGTGACGCCCTGGTTCGCCGCCAACTCGATGTGGCGCGCCGCCTCCTCGGCAGCCGACCGGTCACTCCTGGCGTCGAGCATCAGCATTCCGAGATTGTACCGGGCTATCGGATCACCGCTGTCGGCCGCCGTTTCGTACCAGCGCGTGGCCTCGGCGATGTCCCGATCGACACCCACACCGCGGTGGTAGAGCCCGGCCATGTTGTACTGGGCCGCCCGATATCCGGCTTCGGCGGCCGCCAAGAACCAATTGCCGCCTCCGCTTCGTCCTTGTCCACTCCGCGGCCGGTGAGGTAGGCGATACCGATGTTGAATTGGGCTTCCGGGAGGTCGAGTTCGGCCGCAGCCTCGAACAACTCGGCGGCCATTTCGTCGTCCTTTTCGACGCCGGCGCCGCGCGCGTAGAGCAGGCCAAGATTGAGATAGGCGTTGGGAATATCCTGTTCAGAGGCCTTTTCATAGAACTCGGCCGCCCTCTGATAATTAATTCCAGCGCCGCGCCCGGTCTCGTACATCACGCCCAAATTGAACTGGGCCGGCGCATAATCCTTGTCGGCCAGCGCCGACCATCGGTTCATCGCGCCCGCGTAATCACCGTCCTGGTAAGCCCGCACGGCCTCCTGGAACTCAGGGGGAACCGGTTTCCCGCCGATGCCGGCCTCCCCTTCCTCTTCGGGGACGACCAACAATGCCTTATCCTCCGCCTTCTCTTGGGCAACGGTGGTTCCGGTCGCCAGGGCGAGCGCCAGGGCGCAGGCTATCCACAAGTCTCTATCCATGAGATCGCATTATATGCGCCAGTTGCCGCCATGAAATACCATATCTTGTAGGCTTGACCGAACCTTGCGGATCCTCGACCGTGAATTTGCCGCACCCCGTCGCGATGCCGAGAAACGGCGTCGCTCAGAGAACAGACAGCCTTCCTTGACGCTGTCAATTGAAGCGGCTTATCTACGGGTTCGAAGGGTGTTCCCTTACTGGAAAATTGATTCCGGGAACGCCTTCAGGGGGGCGGTCGTCAGACGATGAACAAGTATTCCATTTTCAGCCTGGTTCGAAACGCCGTCTCGTTTCACCGCAACTGGGAGAAGGCGTGGCGCAGCCCCGACCCGAAACCAAGCTACGATGTCATCATCATCGGCGGCGGCGGCCACGGATTGGCAACCGCTTATTACCTCGCCAAGGAACACGGCATCACCAACGTCGCGGTTCTCGAGAAAGGCTGGCTCGGCGGCGGCAACACTGGGCGCAACACGACGATCATCCGCTCCAACTACCTGTGGGACGAGAGCGCCGCCATCTATGAAAAGGCCCTTCAGCTCTATGAAGGTCTCAGCCAGGACCTTAACTACAACATCATGCTGTCGCAGCGCGGCGTATTGAACCTAGCTCATAATCTCCACGACATGCGTGAACTGCAGCGGCGCGTCAACGCCATCCGCTTGAACGGCATCGATTCCGAGATCCTGACCACAGCTGGGGTCAAGGAGATGGTGCCGATCATCAACGACGATCCGAACGCCCGCTTCCCGATCCTGGGCGCTTCATTGCAGCGGCGCGGCGGTGTCGCCCGGCACGACGCCATTGCCTGGGGCCTGGCCCGCGCCGCGGACGCCCGCGGTGTCGACATCATCCAGCAATGCGAGGTCACCGGCATCCTGCGCGAAGGCGGCCGCGTGACCGGCGTCGAGACGACCCGCGGCGTCATCAAGGCGCCGAAAGTTGGCATCGTCACCGCCGGGCACACCAGCGTCGTCGCCGGCATGGCCGGCATCCGTCTGCCGATCACCAGCCATCCGCTGCAGGCCATGGTCTCGGAACCGGTGAAACCGATCATTCACTGCGTCGTCATGTCGAACGCCGTGCATTGCTATGTGTCGCAATCGGACAAGGGGGAACTGGTGCTCGGCGCCGGCATCGATTCCCACAACGGTTATTCGCAGCGCGGCAGCCTACATGTGGTCGAGCATCAGTTGTCGGCCGTCTGCGAACTGTTCCCGTTGTTCAGCCGGCTCCGCATCATGCGCATGTGGGGCGGCATCGTCGATACCTGCCCGGACGCCAGCCCGATCATCTCGAAGACGTCGATCGAGGGTCTTTACATCAACGGCGGCTGGGGCACCGGCGGTTTCAAGGCGACGCCCGGCTCCGGCTGGGTCTTCGCCCATATCATCGCACGGGACGAGCCGCACCCGTTGAACGCGCCCTTCGCGCTAGACCGTTTCACATCCGGGGCGCTGATCGACGAGCACGGCGCTGCCGCCGTCGCCCACTAAAACGGCCAAGAGGACGCAACCATGTTCCTGATCGAATGTCCCTGGTGCGGCGAACGCGAGGAATCGGAGTTTGGGTATGGCGGCGAGGCCCATATCGATCGGCCTCGCGACGGCGACAAGCTCTCCGACACGGAATGGGCCGACTACGTCTTCATGCGCAAGAACACCAAGGGCGTATTTCTCGAGCGTTGGGTCCATCAGGCCGGTTGCCGGCGCTGGTTCAACGTGGCCCGCAACACCGCCACCAACGAGATCCTCGCGGTTTATAAGATGGGCGCCAAGCCGCCCAAGAAGGTCCGCTGATGGCCCAGAAGAACAGACTCCCCGAGGGCGGGCGGGTCAACCGCCAGCAACCGCTCAACTTCACCTTCAACGGCCGCCGTCTGCAAGGCTATGCCGGTGATACGCTGGCCTCGGCGTTGCTCGCCAACGGCGTCAAGATCGTCGGGCGCAGCTTCAAGTACCACCGGCCGCGCGGCATCATGGCCGCCGGTTCGGAAGAGGCAAACGCGTTGGTGCAACTGGAGACGGGTGCGCGGACGTTGCCCAACCAGCAGGCAACACGGATCGAGCTCTACGAGGGGCTCACCGCCGACAGCATCAACTGCTGGCCCGGGCCCGACATCGACCTGATGGCGATCAACAGCTGGTTCCACCGTTTGATGCCGGCCGGCTTCTATTACAAGACCTTCATGTGGCCGGCGTCGGCGTGGAAGCTCTATGAACATTTCATCCGCCACGCCGCCGGTCTCGGCCACTCGCCCATGGAGCCCGACCCGGACCATTACGACAAGATGAACGCCCATTGCGATGTGCTTATCATCGGTGCCGGGCCGGCGGGCCTCGCCGCCGCCCTGGCCGCCGGGCGGACAGGCGCGCGGGTCATCCTGGTCGACGAACAAGGGGACCTGGGCGGCCAGCTGCTGGGCGAGCGCTATGAGATCGACGGGGCACCGGCTCTCGACTGGGTTTCCGCGGCCGAAACTGAACTGGCGGATATGGCCGACGTCACCATCCTCAAGCGGACCACGGCCTTCGGGTTTTTCGATCACAATTTCATGGGCCTCCTGGAAACGCGCACGCGGAAACTCCCCGAAGGTGACGGCGCCTCGCGCCAGCGGATGTGGCGGGTGCGTGCCAAACAGGTCGTGCTGGCGACCGGCGCCATCGAGCGGCCGCTGGTCTTTTCCGACAACGACCGACCGGGCGTCATGCTTGCCAATGCCGCGCGCACCTATGTCAATCGGTACGGTGTAGCGCCCGGCAATCGGACCGTCGTCTTCACCAACAATGACGACGCCTACCGGACCGCACTCGATCTCAAGGCCGCCGGGGCCGTCGTCGCCGCCATCGTTGACCTGCGGCCGGATCCGGTCGGCGAGTTGGCGACCGAGGCCGTGTCCGAAGGTATCGAGATCATCGACAACGCGGCGGTCACCGGCGTCGTCGGCGGGCGCGGCATCAAGTCGGTGGAAGTGATGACGCTGAACGACGGCGCCGACGGGGTCACAGGCACGCCGCGGGTCATCAACTGCGACGTGGTCGCCTCGTCGGACGGCTGGAACCCGGCGGTTCATCTGCATTCCCATAGCGGCGGCAAGGCTGTGTTCGATGCCGAGCGCGGTATCTTCACACCCGGCGATACGCTGCAGGCGTCCCGTTCCGTCGGCGCCGCCAACGGATCGTTCGCGCTCGCCGCATGCCTCGAGGACGGCACGGATGCCGGCCGGAGCGCGACGGCAGCTGCCGGTTTCCGCAAGGCTGGGCGGCGCAAGGTCCCGACGGCGCCGACCGTCGACGAGCAGGATGCGCGCTTAGTCTGGGTGGTGCCGACGACCAAACCCCTGGGCGAACGCGGCAAGCATTTCCTCGATTTGGCCCATGACGTGGCGGCGACCGACGTTCAACTGGCGGCCCGTGAGGGCTACGTATCGGTCGAACACGCGAAACGATATACGACGCTGGGCATGGCGCCCGACCAGGGCAAGACCGGTAACATTCCGGGGATGGCCATCCTCGCCGACGCTATCGGCGTCGCCAATCCGGGCGACGTCGGCACCACCACCTTCCGGCCACCCTACACACCGGCAACTCTCGGCGCCTTCGCCGGACGCGACATCGGTGATCTCGCCGACCCTGTGCGGATGACGCCGATCCACCATTGGCACGAAAGAGAGGGCTGCAAGTGGGAGGACGTCGGTCAGTGGAAGCGGCCCTGGTATTACCCCAAGGACGGCGAAACCATGCAACAGGCCATCAACCGCGAGTGCCTGGCGGCGCGTAACGCGGTCGGTATCCTCGACGCCTCGACGCTGGGCAAGATCGATATCCAGGGCCCGGATGCGCGGGAGTTCCTCAACCGCATCTACACGAATGCCTGGAACAAGCTCGGACCGGGGCGCTGCCGTTACGGGCTGATGCTGAAGGAAGACGGCATGGTCATGGACGATGGCGTCACGACGTGCATCGCCGACGACCATTTCCACATGACGACGACCACCGGCAACGCGGCGAGTGTGCTCGGTTGGCTCGAGGAATGGCTGCAAACGGAATGGCCGGATTTGAACGTCTACTGCAATTCGGTCACCGAATTCTGGGCGACCCTGTCCCTTTGCGGGCCGAACGCGCGGGCATTGCTCTCCGAGTTCACCGACGACATCGATCTTTCGCCTGAGGCCTTCCCGTTCATGACCATGCGCCAAGGCACCGTCGGCGGCGTCCGGGCCCGTATCTTCCGCATCAGCTTCACCGGCGAAAGCAGTTACGAGGTCAACGTGCCGGCCGGCTATGCCATGAGTCTTTGGACCCAATTCATGAACGCCGGCGACAAATACGGCATCACACCCTACGGCACGGAGAGCATGCACGTGCTCCGCGCCGAAAAGGGCTTCATCATCGTCGGCCAGGAGACGGACGGTACGGTGACGCCTGGGGACCTGGGCATGGACTGGATCGTCTCCAAGACCAAGGACTTCATCGGGCGGCGTTCGTTCACCCGGCCCGATACGGCGCGGAGCGACCGCAAGCATCTGGTCGGGCTCTTACCGGAAGATCGCGACAAAGTGCTTCCCGAAGGCGGCCAGATCACCGCCGAGAAGAGCGACCGCCGACCGATCCCCATGATCGGCCATGTGACGTCAAGCTACTATTCCGCCAATCTGGAGCGCTCGTTCGCCCTGGCCCTGGTCAAGAACGGGCGCAACCGGCATGGCGAGACGGTCTACGTGCCGCTGAACAACGGCGAGATCCTGGCCGCCGAGGTTACGGGACCGGTGTTCTTCGATCCGGAAGGAGAACGCCTCCATGCATGACGCCTACCTCCGCCAGAGCCCGCTGGCTCACCTTCACCTGGAAGCGTGCGCCCGCAGCGACGAGACGGTCACCAACGCCACTGTCGTCATCAGCGAACGCCCGCACCGCTGTCAGATCGGTATTCGCGGCGACGCCGCCGACCCAGTCTTTGCGGAAGCGGTGACCAAGGTCCTGAAGGTCGACCTGCCGGTCGAACCCTGCACCGTCACCGGCGATCCGGAAGCGCTTCACGTCCTCTGGCTCGGTCCCGACGAGTGGCTGGTCGTCGGCCGACCGGACCAACAGGACAAACTGGTCCCGTCACTGACCAAGGCCTTGGCGCACGTGCACGCCGCCGTCTGGGACGTCAGTGACAGTCGCACCACGATCCACCTGACAGGGTCGGAGGCCCGACCGCTGCTGTGCAAGGGCTGCGCCATCGACCTGCATCCCCGGGAATTCGGACCGGGAACCTGCGTGTCGACGCATCTGGCCAAGGCCCATGTCATCCTCCATCAAACCGCCTACGACGAAGACACGGACACGCCTGCCTACGACATCTACGTGCACCGGAGCTTCGCCGAATACCTGTGGTCCTGGCTCATGGATGCCGGGCGCGAATATGGTGTGAAGGTGGTTCACGAATAAAACCCGGGTATGCGCGCCATCACAGCGCTTTGCCCACCCTTTCCTTATCCTGGCGCCAACATCGTCCGAACAAATTGGCATCAAGGACACGAACCCATGGCCACGCATTTCCTATCGGAAAAGGACGTCGAACGCCTGCTCCGCAACCCCTCGCCCGTGACCCGCGCCGCCACGGCGGTCAAGGTTGCCCGTGAATTCGATTCCGGAAGCCTCAACGAAAAACAACGGGCCGAGGCGGAAGCGGTTTTCCGGTTGCTGGCCGAAGATGCGGAGGTGCGGGTCCGCGAGGCATTGTCGACCCAATTGAAGACCTGTAAGAACCTGCCCCACGACCTTGCCATGAGACTGGCCTCGGACGTCTCCACCGTGGCGGTTCCCTTGCTCAACTTCTCGGAAGTGCTTACCGACGACGATCTCGTCGATATCATAGCCGCCGGGGACGAGGACAAGCAGGTTGCCATCGCCAGGCGGAAACAGATCTCAGACACCGTATCCGAGGCTCTCATCGACACCAAACGCCCTGCCGTGGTGACCAAGCTGGTGGTCAACACCGGCGCCGACATACCGGACGGATCGCTGGAGAAGGTGATCGATACCCTGGGCGACAGTGAATCCATGCAGATGGCGTTGGTGCACCGGCCGGGCCTACCCATCGGAATCACGGAAAAGCTGCTGACCGTCCTTTCCGAGCGTTTCCAGGCGGAACTCGTCAAACAGCAGAACCTGCCGACCGATTTGGCGACGGACCTGATCCTGAAGACCCGCGAACGGGCCGTGGTCGCACTTTCCGGCGATTCCGGCATTGAAGATGTCCAGGCCCTCGTTCAACAGCTTCACGATAACGGCCGGTTGACGCCGTCGATCATCCTGCGCGCGCTGTTCGTCGGCGACTTCCGCTTTTTCGAGGCGGCACTGGCGGTCCGCGCCGCCATCCCCATGGCCAATGCGCAAGTTCTGGTCAGCGATCCCGGCAAGGCGGGGCTGGCCCGCTTATGGGCGGTCGCCGCCATGCCCGACGAACAGTTGCCGTCGGCCCGCGCCGCGATTCAAGCGGCTACCGAGATCGACTATGACGGCGGCCCCGGTGACCTCGAGCGCTATTCCCGGCGGCTGATTGAATTGGTCCTTACGCAGTGCGACGATCCTGCGGTGAACTTCACGCGGGAGGACTTGGATTACTTGATCGCCAAGATGGATGCCCTGCCGGCGAATTTCGTTGCGGAGATCTAGGTCCTGTTGACAGTTAACGCAACCATATCATGGTGCCAACGAAGTGTAGCATGGCCAAGTAGGCTGTGGCAGTCTTTTCGTAGCGCGGCGCAATACGTCGGAAGTGTTTGATTTTGTTGATGAAGCATTCGACGACATGCCTTTCCTTGTAGAGTTCGGCATCGTAGCGGATGAGCCGTGCGCGTGTCGGGTTGGGC
>Ga0209781_1000444_pt1 | contig 10696 bp, 2 predicted proteins | sample WorMetHERISLAND1_3_FD_187386 | JGI IMG/M metagenome (GOLD analysis project Ga0209781, IMG submission 187386) | Marine gutless worms symbiont microbial communities from Max Planck institute for Marine Microbiology, Germany - Olavius albidus HERON... | ecosystem: Host-associated > Annelida >...
ATCTCTTGTCGGTCAAACGCAACAAAAAGTCGGTCAGATGCAATCAACGCAAAAGTCGGTCACATGAGAGTCGGTCACCTGCGACCCTCCCGCTTTCACAATTCACAACAAGAATTACATAGGCCTATGTAACCAAAATTGGAAATTTTATAAACTCCCAGAAATTCTCGACGAAAACTCAGTAATTCCCGGGAATTCCCGGTGGCCTTGCACCCAGGGAGTTTTCTACACCCCCTCAGGGGGGTTAATACCCCCCAACTTTCTTACAACACCCCCCAGCATTACGTACTTATAACCTCCCCCCGACATGTCACAGGGGGGGGGGGGGTGTTGGCCCATGGTGGCACTGGCTTGTAAACCTGAGAAAGTTGTACTGTTTCCAGCATTTGCTCGTATGTATAGGCCTATTATTGCTATACTTAATTTAGCAAGTCAGTGGCATTCTAATAATAATACAAAATTCTTGTTGATGATTGTGGACTTTTATGCAGCACTATTATTTCTACTGGTCATGTGAACATCAGTGCATGTCAGTTTTAACTTAGGCCTACCAAGTGCATTTTCCTAAATTTTGGTATTTCATTAAGTCAATGTGGCCATTGGCCAAACTCTGTGCGGGGGAAAGGGGGCATAAAACTGTGCGAGAAGTCGAGGCCTATACCCAGTGCCGAGCCATGAAATTCAGCAATGTGATTCCCAGGAAAATCGTCAAAATTGTTGCCACCAGAGGTCAGATTTTAAGGCGAAAATGCACCACTGGGGGAGCTTACAGCGCTCCCCAGACCTCCTAGCTGGACTTTAGGGGCCCTACTTCTAAGGGAGGGGAGGGAAAAGGAAAGGGGAGGGAAAAGCTGGAGGGAGGGCACCCCCAAGGGTTGGTTGAAACCCCCCATGTTCCAAATCCTGGAAAATACCCTGCTTGCACCAGACCAGAGTGATAGCGCGAACCGTTACTTTTATTATATCTTTACTTACTTATTTGTTTGACTGCGCCATTTTGTTTTTTTGGCGTCGTTGTTGGAATGTTGGAGGAAAGCTTCTTGTGTTTGTTCTGATATATCCGTAAATATTAATGAAGTTGTTTCGGTATTCGTTTAATCGGTGACATTCGTCGTCTTTGTAATATCTGGAATGGACAGATTATATAGCATAGCATAGCATAGCATAGCATAGCATAGCATAGCATAACGAGAACTGAGGATGCAGGCCGAAGCCTCTATGTCATCATCATAAAGCACACTTAAATACGTGAATATTAGGGACAGTAGAAAATCACGGCAAAAAAATGGCAAAAAACACGGCAGATTTTTGCGAAAATCGCAAAAATCACGGCAAAAACACGGCAAAGACACGACATCAAATCACGGGCCCAAAGACCATTGTACAGTGTATAAAATTCAACATCCAGCATTGTCGACCATCATTACATGCAGTGCAAGGTTTTCGTCTGTAAAATTTTGTCACGGCGCGGTGCATTAACTAACTCCAGAAAAAGGTAAAATACATATTTCTACGATGACGTCACGGTAACAAAGCACACTGATTTTGGTAGCAGAGGCAAAGGTAAAACATCACACAATAAACTTCAACTAAAAACAAAATATTATCGAAAAACGTAAAAACGCGGCATTTTGGCCAAAAAAATACGGCAAACACGATATTTAATCAAAATCACAGCATTTGACGAAAATCATGGTTTCCGTGTTTCTGTGATTTTCTACTGTCCCTAGTGAATATCGAAACATTCAAATACTACTTCTATTGCCGATTGCGGTTAATTCTGCTTTATAATTATATATCAAATCCTGATTAGACCAGAATTTATCCAATCTATTTTTAAAGGAAGTGGCTGCGTGCAGGCTACGCAAGCCTGCACCATTACCGTACACGTAAGCCTGCACGCAGGCGGTGCAAGCTCCTCACCTTTGATGCAAGCCAGCACCGCTCTGTGTTTGTGGAGCCAAAAAAGCATTCGCAAAAATTGGAATTACTATGGAATTCCTTCATATTATGTTTGTCAGGCTTTGTCACAGCACTACAGTCGATGAGCATATATGATGGCCACCAGTCCTGTAAGCCGCCGAATTAGCCGCCGGCCGAAAAAGAATTTCCAGCTAAGCCGCTGTTGATTTTGCTAAGCCGTGGCTAGCCATCCGGAAAAAAAATTCGGCTAAGCCGCCGGCTCAGCGCTGGCTAAGCCGACCCCGAGTTTTTTCCATAGTTAAACTGCAATTGGAATATTATAATCTGCGGTTCTGTGTATGGGAGTCTACTGTTAGACGGTGACGTGATTTAGTGAGATTATCGCTATTATTGGGGGGTTAATATTGTCATGATCCAGTGTCTGACATTGTGTGTGACTCCAGCTTATAGAAATACATGTAATGCGAACAATCATAAAATAGTAATGTCAAAAGAACTTTATGAAGTATAATAAAACAATCAGTGGCTGTATACGTTTAATCTATGAGTAAAAGGGAAGAAGCGAAGAACACGATGCAGACAGCGCTGTAGATACAGTATAATAATAATAATAAATTATAATACGCAGACAACTGTGAATGATTATGTGAGAAATCTTGAAGTCACAATTTCATAATCATGACCTATCATTATTGCTCCGATCGTAGCCACGTGGGCAGATCGATTCTCATGGCGATGCTGGCGATGAATCTTCTCGCGATTTCTCAATTCTCACTTGTCTATTAACCCTACCACCAGTGCCTGCTAGTCACTGTTTATCATCTTTGCTCCATGCCATCGCTGCTGCCTAGCCGCCACAGGGCGGACACGAGTCAACAGGGGCCACACTAAGCTGCTCAGATTACTGCAACTTGACTGTCACTGAGGTGAGGTGCTAACTGAATCCAGACCACGGTTGCGTGACGCTGCTCTGAGCGTTTGTGATCACACACTGGATGCACTGATCGATCACCTACGAGATCAGGACTTCACGACGATTCTCGCGAGATTGGCTGACCGATCGGAGCCCTAGTCATCATTACTTGACCATCCAGCGCATGGCATCTGCAACCTCCAACACAGCTGGTTCAGATGACGCACTGCCTGAGAGGAGTCATTCCTTTTTCTGCTGTCGCTTGCTTCCGCGGCTGCCACGGTTGAGTGGGTAGCGTTCGCAGCTGGCGCAGTGTACCATGTGAATATCTGGATATCAGGTACCACCTGGCGCGTCTGCTGCAGTCACAAGCGCCCTGGATGACCGAGCTATATATCGTCGCCCCGGATGTGGTATGGATATTGGCCGCTGTGTAAAATGTCTTTTAATTTTCTGTCTTGAAGCTGGCGGCTGGAAACTTTGTGATGCGGATGCAAAGTTTTAAACCATTTCCGTTATACAACACACGTGATTAACAGCACTTGAGACCCATTTCTAAATACAACTTCTTGGAATACAGCTTGGTGTAGCAGACGTGGTTAGGCTAGAATTCAGTGATCGCATATGATGTTTGATAGAATTTGTGTATGGAGCATGTTTTTCTCTACTATAGTCTGCTTATCGGTGTACTCGGTACTGATTGTGGATGTACTGCACTTTGCAGTTTTTGTATAAAATGATCCCATTTATTCCCAGTATGGTCCCCGTAGGTGGTTTGACTGATTGAATCAAGATAAAAATGAGTTTAACGTGTCAGCAGCACATTTAATTACACGGTAATATGGAAGTCTTAAGAGAGTAGGTTTGTGGTTATTCTGTTGTCAGTCTCTATGTGATTCATTTAGGAGTAGAGATGTACTGAATGCTATTTTTGCTGCAGGTTCCAAACGTGTAGGCGTAATTGGGTAAGTTAAAGACAAGAGACGCCAGTGCTAAATGTAGTCCATTTGCGTTGCAGTTCCGTGAGCAGCGCATTGTACTGTCAGGAATGCGTGTTCTATGGAGAATCATAATACAGTTTTGAGTATTTGGTCTTAACTGATAGGCAGAATTATTATTGACTGTTCATTCAGTGTTTTGATGCTGTTGGCTGAGCAGCTGGAATGACATATGGGCTGTAAATAAATTAGTTGCAATGATTCTGAAAGGTTCTACCAAAGACAGTGTAAGGGAAGACCACTCATTCCTGTGACCCGGAAAAAAGGATGAGATGTGCCATGCCTACTTTCGTAGCAATAATAATGTTGTTTGATGTTAGTTATTGCTGCTGTGTGCATGGGTAACTGACTAACTGCACACATTTGCAGTGTTTCTCCGATTCAGAGGGAGATGCGAAAGAGATACAAAAGTACTGTATGGGAAAGCGTGATAATGATACTGATCGGTTACGTTACGTATCAGTAAAATGTTGTTTGGTTGGTTGCTGTTGCTGATATGAACACCCAGTGTCCTTTGTGATGGGCCTGTGACCTAGTTTCCCAGCCTTTTCTCTCCTTACACTGTCTTTTGCTTCTCCTTTGGGGACCTGGCCTAACAGTATCCAATACCGTAAAACTTCTAATAAATGCCGGATCTCAAATAAATGCAGAAATGTAAGACTGGAGCACCTGGAGTACAAGATAGCATGTGAACTCAGGAAAAACAGGTGATGCAACTCTGTTCGCTGTTAGCAAATTTGTTCAGACTCATCGAGACTGCCGCCAACTGGTTGCGAATTGCGTGCACAGTGCACACCGCCGACGACAGTTGAGTCGCGTCAGCATCGGTGGTGTGTTTAGGCATAAGAAATAACACACAGAGAATAAAATAACACATTCGTGCTAAAATTAGAGGTTATGACACAGCTGTTTTCCTATCACACCATATATCAAGCACATGCATCCATAACTGCCCCTGCCTGAGATGTAGCCGATGGCAGTTGTCGACTGATGTCTTGATATACGGGATGATATGAAGACAGCCTTGTGATAACCTTTTTACCGTACGATCGATAAATACATAGGCGAAAATTATTTCGAACTGAAAGTAACTTTGCTGAAGGCATGATGACTGATCATCGTTTTTATACAGCATTGGAGCTACTGTGCTTGCTGCAACAACCAGAGAAGTCCATCGTTGATGTGTGACGTGGAAATTCCAAACTAAGCTATGGTCTCTGTAGAAGTGCTCCCACTTATATCAGCCCTGGGAATTTCCATCTGTATCGGCCCACTGCTAGATTGTATCAGCCCATCTGAAAGATGTTGATAGAATGGTAACATGTAATAGACGCCGGGGCTCGAGGCTAGCGTTGAGGCATTTATTAGAAGTATTACGGTATATCCAGTTTAGTTTAGCAGCCTACCGAGCACCAACTGGCCAGATGTTACAAAAGTTATGGGATGGTGATGCTAGTTGTGTCTAACCTAAATTAATTACGGAAAAGTAAGTTGGATAAACAGAAACGGAAAGTAGTAGTAGTAGCAGTATAAGTAGCAGTAGCAGTAGTATGGTTTGCTGATTGTCAACAGGTGTTGAGTGCGATTAGTCATCAGACGGTCAGACCGGAAGCGGAAGCAGAATGTCGGTTATCATACGGCTGCAGAACCTCCCGTGGAACGCGAATGCGCTCGATATTAGGCGCTTTTTCCAAGGCCTGTCGATCCCCGATGGTGGCGTGCACATCATCGGCGGCGAGAAGGGTGATGCGTTCATAGCTTTCAGTACAGACGAGGATGCTCGACAGGCGATGATGAAGGACTCTGACTGCATTAATGGCTACCCGATCAAACTGCTTCTCAGCAGTAAGACTGAGATGCAGAATGTGATTGCCGCTGCAAAGGGGGGCGGTCCTCCTCCACCTATGCCAGCAGCAACAGGGCTGGCAGTTCCAAAACCTGTTGGATTCTACGACAGACCGGTAATTCCACCGGTTGGCGGAGCTCCGGTGCCATTCGTCGGTGTGGGCGGTGGCGGAGATGTTACCGGAAGCGGTCAGGGACTCCGGAGTTCGACAGGGCTGGGTGTTAATTTGCCTGTGCCGTATGGTTATCCTGGAAACACCGGTCAGATGATTCCTCCTCCCCAGCCTGCTGGAGCGATGTTGAGAATGAATGAACCGAGGGCAATGCCTGCCATGCCTGCTATGCCGCAAGCAGCAAGGTCAATGTTCGATACCAGACCTCCCGTCCCTGGTAACCTACAGCAACCACCCGTTGCACCTGCAGATCCAATGATGTCTGGATTGCATCCGGCGGTGCCTGCACTACCACCTACTGGTGCCTGGACCTCACAGCCACCACCCATGAACCTTGACCGGCCACCGCAAGAATTTGCCCGACCTGCTGACATCCAGGCCAACCAGGCAGTTAGGTTTAATGCGTATAATCCCACAGCTGGAAGAGAACCCATGAGAGTAGATGGTGCTCAGCCTGATATGAACTTCACGAGAAATGGACATGCCTTTGGCACGCAAGAAAGTGGAAGAAATCTCGGTGGTGGCATTGAGGCAGGAAGGAACCTTGGTGGACCACCTCCCACTGTTGGTAGAGACTTTGGAAGAGGTGACAGTAATGCGCCATATGCAAGAGGTGACAGCGGTGTGCCGTTAGGTCGACCAGAAGAGCAAAGAGATCCTCTAAGATTTATGGGAGATCAGCCCAGATGGACTGAGAGAGATGCTGGTAGAGCAGAAAGTGGACTTGGTCAGGGTTGGTCAAGTGGTGGACGATCGTTTAGTGGAAGAGAGGCTGATGATTCAAGAAGAGAGTTTGACAGACCTGATGTCGATCGAAGAAGTGCGGCATCTGACAGATGGTTGGAGAACAGAAACATGGGTCCTGATCGTGGTCCCAGAGATATTTTGTCAAGTGAGAGACCGCTGCCTCGGCCAGGAGCAGTGGATCCTCAGATAGATTTGGATCGGTATGGACCTAATCGTTCGTCAGTGTTTTCCGAGGGACGAGGTTCCAGGTTTGGTCCAGATTCCGGTTCTGGTATGGGTGGAATTCCTGATAGTAGGCCAAGAGGTGGTGATTCACGACCTAGGTTTGGACCTCCGGAGCCTGGATTTCGCGAACCTCCACGTCCTCTGATGGATGAACCGTTGCGACGACCACCAGCACCTGCTGACCAGCGTTGGCCGGAAGATAGGAGGGGATTCGGTCCGTCACCACCAGGATATGATGGCAGGCCTCTGTCTCCGCCAAGGGATCGTCCTTACCCGGGTGGTGGATATCCTCAGAGAGAAGAGCCGTGGCGAGATGAGCGCCGAGATGTTGATCCGCGACAGATGAGAGACGGTGGATTCCGGCGCGATCTCAGCATCTGCGCTGTAAACTTCCCGCGCACATTCAACTATCGTGAGATCCGTCGTTTCTTCGTCAACTGCGAAATACCGCGTGATGGTGTTAAGTTGATCAACGACCGGATGGGAATGCGAACCGGCGTTTCATTTATACATTTCGCAGACCCTCGCAGTCTTGATGCGGCTCTTGGCATGCACGGGAGGATGGTAGAAAACTGTAAGATCAGTATTGAAAGATGTTCTGATGAGGACTTCGATACAGCTGTGGATGGAGCACCTCCTAAGCGAAATGATAGATCACGATCACCGAGGAGCAGACATGTTGACGAAAACCCGAATGTCTCCTATTTCGTGCTGAAGAAACTCCCGTCGAAGGCAGAAAAGGAAGACATTCGGAAATTCTTTGGGAAATTTAGGATTGCAGCCGATGGTGGACCTTTCTTTGAACTGGCATACGACAAGACTCAGACGGGCAATGCGCTTGTTGCCGTCGAGGAGAAAGACTACAGCAAGGTTCTTTCGCTGCATCGCTCCTTGCTGAATGGCACTCGAGTTGACGTCATCAAGGTCAACGCTTATGAGTTTCAAGAGAGATCAAGAAGAGCCCGTCAGTGTGACCGAGATGGAGGAGACAAGGAGGTGGGGCAAAGCAAATCGGCATCATCTTTTACTCGGGACAAGAAGGCAGAAAAACCGGAGCCAAAATCAAAGGAACAGGACCGCGTCGGAAATTCGGCGGCTGAAGATGATGGAAGGCGACAGACCGGATCCGATGCCGATCAGCGCACGTACTGCGTCGAGCTTCGTGGCATTCCATACACGGCTGCTCCGGTGATGATCCAGGACTTCTTCCGTGACATTGACTTACCGGCGGAGTGCATCCACATCGTTTACAACCGCGAGCACCGAGCAACCGGGATTGCATACGTCGAGTTTGGCTCCATCACTGACCAGAAGAGGGCGCTGGAAAAGAACAAACAGAACATGGGTCATCGGTTCATTGAAATGCGTGCGCTCGGCAAAAAAGCAATGGTGGAGGAGTATAACCGACATCAGCAAAAGTTCGGCGGAACCCCAATTTCACTGTCCAGTGTCAGATCCGTCGCCGACCGCCCAAAGCAAGGATCGGAGGTCCTGCTGTCAATGCAGAATCTACATTACGACACCCAACTGGAGGACATCCTGGAGTTCTTCTCTGGGTACCACCCGATCGTCGAGTCCATCAAGTTACAGTACAAGGACTCGCAGCCGACAGGCGACGGGCTGATTGGATTTCAGAGTTCACAAGAGGCTGAGTCAGCCCTTCGTAACAAGAATCGTCACATGCTGCTGGGCAAACCAATTACACTGAGCTGGCCAAAGAACTGACTGTTGCAGGTAACTAATGATCAATGCGTCGCATTGTTTAATCTTAATGTTGTGAGTGTGGTTCTGTGCTTTTCTTGAACGAGACGAGTGATGGTGTCTGGCGGGTAAAATATTTGGCTGTACCGGTAGCGTAGGATAAAGCTGCCAGATCTGCCTTCTGTCGTTGCTGACCACTGACCAGACAACATTCAGTCTTTGGTCGTATCTGCTCAGTTGTACAGGAACACCCTGCCTCAGAACACTGCGTCTGTCCATTGAGGTCTTCACTGGCGCCACACTGCTGCAGACTGGAAGCGTCCACCGGGTCGTCCACAAAGAAACTTGGCTCCGGCAGATGGAAGAACACACTGGTTTAGCTGTCTAGTTTGTCTGTCATTTGTGGAGTCACAGCCAGTCAAATACAACGAGTAAGTGAGTTAACGTAGGACATAAGACCGCTGAGACAAAGCCGACTGCATTAGTAGTAGAACGGCTTGAGTAAGTAAATAAAACATTCGTATAGGGCATTGCTGTAAAATAACATTGAACACGCTCGGTGTGCTAGTAGACGAGTGGTTGAAATGTTTCAGCGTGCATCTGAAAGTAGACAGAGAGGGGTTGCTGAAATTGCAGGACTGGACATTGCAAGACTTCACAATAAAGGACGAAATGGCCGGGGTGGACATTGACTGACTGAACAACTATGGACCAGACAATGCAGGAGTGGAAATTGACGGACTCGAAATCACTCATGTGGCTTCAGAACAAGTCATTCAACAGTTGTTGTGTATTAGTTACATAGTAAGACAAGCATCAAAGCACGCCAAAAATTTCAGTAAAACATGGCCCAATACAGACACGCTTGCAACAAAATGGATTACACATATTGCATTAAGTAAAGGTCGTGGATGCAAAAGGAAATAACTTGTACAAGGAAGTGAAGAAGTACGGTAATGTTACCATTCTTAAATAAATACAAAATGCAGGCTATATTGGACTTTGGAAACAAAACGCGATTAACGAACGAAGTAGTACAAAGCCAAAGGAGTCTATTTTTATGGTGAACAAGTAGGCACAGTCAGTGGTCCGTCGTTGTCCTGTCGTGCAATTTCAGTTGCCCCGACACAATGTGTTGTCTTTGAGATAGTCAGGGAGAGCATTCCAAACAGATGGACCGTAGTGGAGTAGTAGTACTGTAGTAGTATTACAGAAGTTCACTGGAGTTCCTGCTTTATTCTGGTTACTGTCAGCTTACTGTGGCTGGGAGGAAACTGTTGTATCCTTGCCAGTGAGAAGAAGACAGTGGGTCCTGCTGAAGAGCAAGACGTCTGTGCATGTGTATCTAGCTTAGCACGTGACTGTCAGAACTTGTAGAAGACACTGCTGCAATTTTCGTCGTATCAGAGTTTGACATGCTCATAGTGTGTGACAAGAGATCGCTCTTATGCGGATATCTTCCTTAACGCCTGGAGTCCTTAGTTCAGACCCTGAAAACCATATGCTATAACCAAACATGAAGTGGATCAGATGACCCATTGTGGAGATACTGCCATTCGAAATTTCCCATTTTCCGATCAGTCATCAGTATATACACCGTGTCTGGAACAAAGGGAACCAATAGTATTTTGGGCATAACTTCATCAAATACTGGCCGATTTTTAAAATTCTTCCAGTGTCACAATCTGCTGGAAATTTGCAATAAAACTGTTATTAAATTTCCCGCCACACCTCAAATGCGTCGCTACACTACCTTGTGAAATACTGATGTCAGAAAACTAGCGTATCCTGAGCGCTGTGGCATGTCTTGCTGAAAGGTAAACTCACCAGACTTCTGACGTGTGCAGACAACAGCTGCATTTTAAAACGAAACCTGCTTATTACGACTTCTTTTACTAACTTACCGTATCAATTTTCGATATTGTTTGTAATCATTAGCCGACGATTTTTCCGTAAACTCTAACAATTTCATAAAAAAAGCGTCTGAAATGATTTTTACCGAAGAAGATATAGCATTTGTTAAGATTTTTGTACCCTATTATAGACTATAGACTACAGAGAGTTATGAGAGAATTCCCTGGCAAAAGACAAAATACGTTTGGATTGGACAAACTTATCAAGAAGCTGTTTAAAAGGGGGGTGTCCAAGCACACGCATGGAGTAGCATATCG
>Ga0209781_1000445_pt1 | contig 10691 bp, 7 predicted proteins | sample WorMetHERISLAND1_3_FD_187386 | JGI IMG/M metagenome (GOLD analysis project Ga0209781, IMG submission 187386) | Marine gutless worms symbiont microbial communities from Max Planck institute for Marine Microbiology, Germany - Olavius albidus HERON... | ecosystem: Host-associated > Annelida >...
CTACCGGCTCAAAACCTGCTCAAAACCTGGTCGAAAACCTGGTTTTATGCAGGTTTTGAGCAGGATAGAAGTAATGGAATTTGGACAGACTGCAAAAAAAACCTGGTCGAAAACCTGCTCAAAACCTGGTCAAAAAACATGGTTTTATGCAGGTTTTGAGCAGGATAGAAGTAATGGAATTTGGACATTACCGGGCAGCAATTCTGGGCAAGTTGTTCACACCCATGTGCCTCTGTCACCAAGCTGTATTAATTTGGTACCGGCCAAGGGGCGGTGATGCTCTGCAGCTGGGAAGGTAACCGTAGGTCTGGCGTTGCACTGGCCATGCAGCACAGACTCAGTGGTCTATCCAGTCCACCTGTGGGCTTAGTGGCCACTTTGGGAGATGAGCACCCCACTGGGGCATTTCCCTCTTTTATATTGTAGCTGTTTGGGCATCTGGACATGAATTCATCCCATGCAAAAACTGAATTATTTAAAAGGCATCCACTTAAGTTGTATTCACCAGTTGGCAAATGACCATTCCCTCTCTGCAGCGCCAATCTATGGAATGAACTGCCAGCCAGCATCACCTCTGCACAGTCATTTTCAGTCTTCAGACAATGGCTGAAAACTTTTCTGGTTCATTGTTCGCACCTGTACCTACTATTTGACATTGTACAATTGACACTTATTCTGTGTTGTCCTTGAGACAGCTTTGCTATTTAGTCATGTTTAACCACAGTGTGATAATGATTGTTAAACCACAGTGTGATAATGATTGTTAACGTGGTTGCATGTGCATGTGAAATTGTGAAGTTAAAGCTGCAGTGATTAATGCAGCAATATGTACAACTTACCAATATTTTTACAAGCCGGTAGGCAACTGGATCTCCGCGCCTAGCCCAAATTTCGTTGCCATGGCAACAAGGGTCGGCCCCAGAACATTTTGCATGGTTCCATTGAATCGGCCATCTCCGAAAATTCCCTAGTAGGCCCAAACATCTCCAGTCTATCTGCCATACAAGCTGACTTATAGTCGATTTTGTGCAAATTTTGGAGAGTAAATTTTGGGCATTAGGGGGCCTAAATCCAAAATCGAAGAACAACGTTTTGTAGAGGGGGTCATGGAGAACTAACGGCAAAAATGGCTCAATTCAGTCAAGAAACAAAAAAGAAGAAGCAATTTGAAGGGGTGTGACACACAAACAGATGGACAGACAGACAAAATTACTTGTTGACAATAATAGACTCCTAGCTGGGCGTGGAGATCAACAGCATTTGTGCCAAATGACTGAACATTGAGTGAAGTGAACGTTATGTGCAGGCAAGAGCACGTTTGGCAGTTCGGAAACAAGAGTTGGAGGAAGTAATGCGTGAGATGGAACAGAGGCTTGAAGAGGAGGAAGAACGAACTAATGTGTACAATGCTGAGAAGAAGAAACTGCAGACAAGCATACAAGACCTCGAAGAACAGTTAGTAGACATAACTGTCTCTGTTGCTGAGGGTATTTAAAATATTCATAATATAGAAGTTGTGTTAACATACTTTTCATGTTGTGATTGTTTACTTTCAGGTGAGCTCCTAGTGAGACAGTTCACTTCAGCCAACTGAGCATCCCCTATGTAACAAAGATTATTAAAAACATCTTAGACTATGAAAGAGCTGTTGGTCTCTCCTTATGTCAATTCCATCTTATCCGACAGTCCATTGAAGCACATAGCTCGCCTTCAGTGTGCACAGCATGTACTGGCCAGAGTTGTTTTGCAAGAGCGTTCTCGTGCCCACTCAACCCAACTAATGCAACAGCTCCATTGGCTCCCTATAGAGTGGCGAATCAGGTTTAAACTCGCCACACTCACTTACAAAGCACTGCAAACCAGTCGCCCACCATATCTTGCAGACCTTATGCAGTTTCACACAACTCCAAAGTCCACGCGTTCATCTTCCACTCAGCTCCTTTTCGTTCCACGTTAAGACCTATCATTTGGTTCACAGGCTTTCCGCATCTCTGCCCCTAAAGTTAGGAATACCCTACCTCTTCACATCAGGCAATCACAATCACTCTCCACTTTCAGACGTCATCTAAGGTCACACTACTTCCAGTTAGCTTATCCTGACCAACGCGCCCTGATTCTGTTCATTCAGACTTTGGTGCTTTATAAATCATTTACTTACTTACTTACTTACTTATGTAGCTCCTGAAGCTTTGTGAGATGTGATCCAAAAGTGAAATATCTAGCTGGCATATTGGCACAGTATCTTACCAAGAAATAATATACAGTGTCTTTCTCTTCCCAACATAAGCATAACGGATACGTTCATATTTGTGTAGCGGTATTGTGCTGTGTACATATCATGTACAGACTGTGCATATTTGATGGTGCAGGTTAGAGCAGGAAGAACAGGCTCGACAGAAACTACAGTTGGAGAAAGTCACAGCGGACACCAAGCTGAAGAAGTTTGAGGAAGAGCTAGCGCAACATGAGACCATTAATGCCAAGGTTCGCATTTGTTCTGTTTACTTGACAGCACTGCCACATTTGACTGGCGCTAAGACCTCTGTGATTCACTGATGGCTTTAGGAAGGTAGCCAGCCGAAATGCTCAAATGCTGCAGAAAAGTCCCATCCTAGAGCTAGGCACATCTGAACGCTCAGATGGGAAGTGCAGCATGTTAAAAGGTGTCTTTTATTTACACATTGTTTTTCAGCTGATCTGGCATTTGTTAGCTGGGATATTTATTTAGTGTACAGTTTTTAATTATTATAAAATTCTGTCTTCTAAATATTCTATGATTGGTTTTCATATTTTCCGTTTGTACTTGTTGTTTGTCACTGTTCTGTATTGTTGTGGGAGAAAAGTGTGCTGTTGAGTGTGGTGGTTTCATGTGTCTTCAGTTAAGTAAAGAAAAGAAGGCTCTTGATGACCGAGTGACAGAGTTGTCAAGCCATCTTTCTGAAGAAGAGGAACGCAGTAAAGTGGCCGTTAAACAGAAGAGCAAACTGGAAGCTCTTGTAGCCGACCTGGAAGAGAGGCTTCGCAAAGAACAAGAGGTAACAACACATTAGTGATGTAACAACAGTAATGGCCTTTATTATAGCTAAGGCAATATGACCGTGGCCTTGTGTAGTGTATCTGTTCCAGCCTACTTCTGCAGAGTTTAATATTGTTCTTGGGTTTTAGGCAGTCGGAAAAAATACTCAACTCACATTTTATGTCCAAAGCATAGGTTGAGAATTCATGACTTACCATTTTAAATTTTGTACAAAAAATTCATGAATTTAAACAAATTTTTAGAAATTCTTTAAAATTTGTTAATGCTGATATTACTGCATTATATACACAAAGTTAAAAGCAGGATGATATCGGAAAATGCTCTACTAGTTACCATTAGACAACACTGTGGACGATACAATAATCCTGCTCGCTTCTGGCTTTACTTTTGTTTGTAGGTTTGCAAGTCAAGGAAGTTTTCCAATTTGTTGTTTTAACTCATCACAGCAAATTTTGTGTTTAACATGATTTTGTGACATTTTAAAATTCATACAAAATTGTGAATTTAATTTTTAAAATTCGTTAATTTGAATTCTCAACATATGGTCCATATTCAGGCAGAGCCGATCCGTGTTTGCGCACTACCAACCTTTTGTTTTTCGGTCTAGACCAGTTACTATTGTTACAATACATATAAAATGGTGCAACAGGCTTTTGCATTGTGCAATACACTCTGTGTAACTTGTGAATCTGTGTATCTTGTTGAAAATGAAGCGAGAAGACATGCAGTTTAAATGCATTAATAACAGATCTCTGTAGCCGCGAGTTATGTTAAGTGTATCTCGTGTTTGAATGTGGTGCCGTGTTCAGCTGCGACAAGAGCTAGAGAAGGTTCGACGACGTCTAGAACTGGAGTTGGCTGATGTTCGCGAGCAGCTTTCAGAACGGACATCACAGCTGCATGATGTCCAAGCACAACTCAATAGACGTGAACAAGAACTTCAAACAGCACTCAACCGGTAACTTAACTTCTGTATCGTAGCAGCTGTTTACACTTGGCTCAGATGTGGCTGGATGGTGAAATGGTTATGGAGTCGAACCTATGTTACCCTCAGCAAATTTGCATACTTGGGATAATGGTTGAAGGGGTTGCTGTGATCTGTGATCTTCGCCTCTGAAGTCATCCGACATGCTGGCGCTATATAAATAAGATTATTATTATTATTATTATCATTATTATTATTATTATCACTTGCAGTGTGGAGGAAGAAGTCGCTGGCCGGGCATCACTGCAGAAGCAGATTCGTGAAGTTGAGAGTCAGAAACAAGAAATCACAGAGGACCTAGAGAGTGAACGAGAAGCACGCAACAAAGCCGACAAACAGAAGCGTGATCTTGCAGAGGTTTGACTTTTCAACTGCTGCTTGTTACTTACTAACAGATATGGATCTGCAACCATTTCTCAGTCCTGCAAGTTAAAGTACAGCATTTAACTTGTGCACATTGTTGTATTGTTGGGCAGGATTGAATAAAGAACTTTCATATGTCTTATGCCTTTAGTGAATTGGCACTGCTGGTGTAAAATGATTACCCTAAACTCTAAGGTTCAACTTGAAACCTCGAAAATGCAATTATATTTAATTGTGTGTGTGTGGGTGTGTGACTTTAATATCAGTCAGTGGATGGATCAATCAATCGATAAATGAGTTTATTAGAAGCAGAAGGACCAAGATGGCCACTAACACTGCCATAGTAGTACTGGAAGCATACAAACTAGAATACAGTACAAATGGTAGATTGATATTAAAATAATAATGTAAGAAAAAAAGGAAACACAACTAATATAAAATCGAACTGTGCAGGTACAGGTATCCTGTAAAGCAGTTACTCCTGATCAGGCTGTGAATCCCAGAAGTGAAGACTGCCGGCTTTCAGTTAAATGCCTTCATCTCGGTTTTTGTCAGTGTTAGTGTTAATACTGTCTGCATTATTCATTAGGAGCTGGAAGCGTTGAAGAGTGAACTAGAGGACTCGTTGGACACAACAGCTGCGGCTCAGGATTTGAGGCAGAAACGAGAGGTGGAAGTGACGGAGTTAAAGAAACAGCTTGAAGATGCTGCTCGGACACATGATGTCCAGCTGCAGGACCTGCGACACAAGCATACCCAGCAGCTGGAGCAAGTCAACGAACAACTAGACCAGACCAAAAAGGTCGTATCTCTTACAGAATGAGTATTTCTGCTTACCTTTTAAAACACATCGTAGTGATAGTGATACTCATCATCATCAGGTAACAAACCCTTCCTGTAGCGTAGCTGTCTCCATGACTCGCCGCTATTGATCTCGGCCCTGGGCTCGCTGTAATGCTGTCCACAGCCGCAGGTGGTGTGGTCTAAGATCCTGTTCGACTGTTCGCAGCCACGTGTGACGAGGACGAACCTGAGGCCATTTCCAGTCCTTGGGTGGGTGGTCTGACACTTCATTGTTACCTGACACTTCATTGTTACCGCGCAACGCTGTGCTAAGCGCGGTATATGCTATGCCAGTTCTGTCTGTCTATCCGTCTGTCACACACGTGCTTTGTATCAAAACGTCTGAACGTATCATCTAAATTCTTTCACGGTCTGATAGGCTTATCATTCTAGTTTGTCGTCACCAAGGGTCGTTGCGTAAATCTGAGGGCTTCACCCCCAAATACAAAGGGGGTAGCGATTTTCGACCAATTTGCGGCTATAACTCGGAAACGGTAAGAGATGGAGACATATTTACTATAGAAGACGAATATAAAGTCGTATGTGCTCTATCGAATGGTGCCGCTTTTGATGACCTTGAGTGACCCCGAACCCCAGTTTCAAGGTCACAGTATAGTTTAAAGGCAAATATCTCGTAAATGGTGCATGCCACGGCCAAATATATCAGTGCTTTATGCGTCTACGATGGGTATACTATTCTGAAGACAATATAATCATATTTTCAAATGATACGAACGTCGTGCGGTCCCTCAGCAACAGCTGAGCTTCTTGTTTAACTTGCCCGATTTAATGCAAAGTTACTCCACGTTAGGCCAGTCAGCATTAAGTAAACTTTTGGGCATCGTTCGAGCCACATAGAGAATACATTGTAGCAGGCCTGTGCTTGCTAGCATTTAGTTAAATGCCTGAGGAATTAATATGGCATTAATTTCATATATTGCCCTAAATTGTTGAACTTGGCATAATGGCCGTAAGCCTTTCGAGTGATAAATATGATATTGTTGAATGACTTAAAGTGAGCTCGAACTCAAGCTCTATAAGAGTTAATTTATACTTACTCGTCATAATGTGATGGAGTTTCTAACAAATAAGATGTTTCAATTGCGGTGAAAACTTTGTAAACAAATTGCATAAATTGCAACGGGAAGCAGTGTGAAGAACAGTTGGTGTGCCATTTGTGATATTTTCTTTTGTTTTGTGGAATAGGCAAAGATGTCGATGGAGAAGGCGAAGCAGACACTGGAGCAGGCAAACACTGATCTGACAGTCGAGTTGAAGCAGTCACAGACTGCCAAACAGGAAGCCGAACGACGGCGCAAGGCAGCCGATACACAGCTGCAAGAGACAAGCATACGGCTTGCTGAGACAGAGGCCAAATCCACCGAACTCACAGACAAAGTGAACAAGTTACAGGTATGGATGCAAGCATGGTTCTTCTTGAGCAGTTTATAGGCAAATTATTTGTCTTATACTTATTTTATAGTATAGTTTAACCTGTGATATTAGCAGTTCCCAGTTTTGTGTTTTGCTGTGTTATATATTTTTCTGTATTTATCTGTCTGTCTTTGTGTTTTCTATATGGATCTTTTGGTCTGATTCAAATAGATGTATGTATGTGTGTATGTATGTATATTGCTGTGTCTTTGTTATAGGTACTGTGTTGTAGATTGCTTGTGTACATTGTCTTGCTATTGGAGAAATCACTAATGTTAGCACATTGTTTTATGGCTCTACTGTTATTTTTGAGTTTATATGTGTGGAAATTTAACTGGAAATAAAAATAGATAGACCACAAAGTGACATAGGTGTTTTTTTTAACTGTTAGAGATGAAGCGTACGTACATGTGCATTTATATTGTATGCGATGTTAGGCCGAGTTGGATGCAGCACAGTCGCAAAACATGCAGTCTGACACACGGTCGGCAGCTCTAGCACGCCAGTGCTCAGCTTTGGAAATTCAATTGACGGAGGCCCAGCATGCAGTGCAGAATGATGCCCAGCATGAGGCTGAGTTACAGTCTCAGCTACGCACGGTCGAGTCTAACGCAGCCGAAGTGCGAGAACAGCTTGATGAGCAGACTAACCTCGTCCAGCAGCAGGAAGCCAAGATACAAGCACAGAATGTACAGGTAGGATTCTCATGTTGTACAGCATGCATATCTAAAAATTGTTGTCTCTGTTTATTCGGAATTTTGATTTTGACACTATTTATATTACTATCATGTCACATTAGAACAATGAACTTATATGTAGTATTAATTGATTACCAGACATTGTACGATCGTGCAATGTCTGGTAATCAATTATATGTGAGTGCATTGTTCTAATATGACGTGATAGTAATATAAATAGTGTGTGGTCAAAAGTAATCAGTTTCATTTTGCGTACTTTTCTCCTAGTGATAGTGAAAGCTAAAAAATTAGGGAAAAGCACAAAATGTGATTTATATATTGTAATCTCAGAAACTGATGACAAGTAGCTGAAAGTAATTCATTGTTCTGCCTGTAAACGTAAAGAGGAATGTTTGTAAATACAATTACAGTTACAAAAAGTTTTCTATAGCTCCCCCTACTGACTGAATGGATGGATGGATGGGAGCGCTTTGTGTTTAAAAGCTATGCCTATGACTTCAGATTCGACTTAATCTGTCGACCACTGTGTGCGTTACAAATTTTTATATTGATTGATTATAAAATTTATTGATTGTAAAAATAATGCATCAAATGTACATTATAACGTAATGTTTATAACATATGATAGAATGTGGACTGTAGCTGGCAGAGTACAAGAAGCGTCTTGATGAAGAGCTGTCGACGGCCAGTGCAGCAGTTATAACGTAATGTGTGTAACGTATGATAGAATGTGGACTGTAGCTGGCAGAGTACAAGAAGCGTCTTGATGAAGAGCTGTCGACGGCCAGTGCAGCAGAAGAGTACAAGAAGAAGATCGCTCACGATGTTGAAGTGCTTCAGGAGAAAGTGAAAAATTTGCTCGACACCAACGACAAGCTGAATAAATCCAAGAAGAAACTTATGTCAGAGGTACGTGGAATTAGTACCGTATAGTTAGTAAGTAGCAGCAGTGGAATCATGTCACCTAAATGTCACCTGGTGACCCATTAGAGTTACTGACCCGGTGTCCAGGATCCAAGCCCACCGACCACTTGTTTTTGCTTACTAGTTTTCCTGTTTACTACATTTTACATGTTACCTTCCGTACTTTGATGCTGTTGGTTGGGTCTTTTGACCTGTAAAACTCACTACAGAGTCGGAGAACCGACTGCAGCTTGACAGTTTGTCGACATCTGTCAGCATTGATGGATTGGACAGTACGTGAGCTGTGGCAACGACAGCCGCCTTTGAGTGGTGCCCCAGTCAATAAATGGCTGTCAACTATCACGAGGGAGAGACGGATCCTCCGGATTCAGAGTCTGGTGAAATTCCTCGGGACATCTTTTTCCCCCTCATATAGGCAGTTGCCTGATGGGCTCGTCATAACAACGACAACATCATGTTACTGACAGTTACTGACTGTCATCATAAATGATGCTGCAAATGCTTATTATACAGTTACTAACTGTCTGTTAGTAACTGTCAGTAACATGTAAAACACAGGAAACAGGAAAAATATTAAGCAAAAACTAGTAAAATAGACATACGCCACATCGTTTATGATGTCGGTCAGTAGCTGTCAGTTAGTCCCCCAGAAAGTTGCGCTAAAAAAATCCAAAAGTTGCACTAAACTTGTGGCAGAAGTTGCGCAGAAAATTGGAAAAGTTGCGCTAAAGTTGCGCGCAATTTGGCTCATTTTTTGGATGTACAATGTTACTTTGGCAAATTTTGGCAATGAACAACAAAACAACGTCTATCAATATTATATGGTGCTATTGAAGTGCAAACATTACATATCTCTGGAAGCAAAGTCTTTGTTCATGACAACGATAGGCTATACTGTAAACTATGCTGCAACGTCATTAGTCTAGCCACTCTAGCCCAGTGGCATCGAGAGTGAAAATATGTATGGGGTCAAGAAGTTGCAATTTTCGGACAGACAGCTACAAATTTTGGAAAGGAAAGATTACGGGTGCTCAGAGGTCCAATTTGCCCCCAAATTTCCCGAAAATGGAAGATTATTAGCGCCAAAACAGCCCAAAATCTGCCAAAGTTGTACAAAAGTTTTGCTCCATGGCAAAAATTGCGCGGTTGCACGAAAACGCTTAAGTTGCACTCCGCAACATCGCAGTTTTCTGGTGGGACTAGTCAGTAACACATAAAATGTAGGAAACTGGAAAAATAGTAAGCAAAAGGAAATGACTGAACTTACCTTAAGTCAGCTGAAAACAGTTTTAAATCAAACCAGGTCAGAGACTGGGTTAGTGGACTTGACCCAGTGATTTGGAGTAATGAATGCAGTTTGAGCAGTTCCAAGTCTGGTTAGTAATGATTGGATTGTCTATGCATTTTGCATTTCAGAATTGAAAACTGGGTGGATTTGATGCTGTTATATATAAGTGCAACCTGTTACGATATACTTTTATGTGTATTTTTTGTTGCACATTTTGTGTGTCTTGGTTTGTGTGTGTTAGCTTGAAGACACAACTATTGCATTGGAAAACCAACGAGCTCAGGTGTCTGCACTGGAAAAGAAGCAGCGCAAGTTTGATCAGAATCTCGCTGAAGAGAAATCCGTGTCTGAAAAGTAAATAATTTTCTGCATTGTTGCAATAAGCTTGGCGCTACGTCGTGTTTGTCCTGTTTCACGAAGAAGTGACATACGACTATATTTATAAGGAAGTGGTGTTTCGATTTAAACTGCTGATTGTTGCGGTGTGTTGCAGATTGGCCACCGAGCGTGATGCAGCAGAACGTGACAGTCGTGAGAAAGAGACAAAAATACTCAACCAGAGCCGAGAGCTGGAAGAGTTGCAGAACCGTCTTGCAGACGCTGAGAGAGTGAATCAACAACAGCAGACAGAACTGAGTGAACTCATGTCATCAAAGGACGATGTTGGCAAAAATGTAAGTCTGTGTGGCTTCAATTTTAGCGTCAGCAAGTATTGCGTTTGAAAGTGCTGCAGTGACATCTGTTCCATAATATACAGGGTGGCCCAATAAAAACCGTATATTTTTTGAGATACCATATTTTTGCAACCAATACAGATATAGGCCTAATCATGCGGCTTTTACTGAAGTGTTCAGAAATTACAGCAGAAAACAACAAGCGACAAGTTTTTTTAAACGAGTGTGAAATATTCTTTGCGAACTAATCAAAATATGGTACCTTGTAAATGTCAGTGCTAACACACTCTAACAATATTATCAATCAATCAATCAATCAAATCAATCAATTAAAAACTTGAAAACACGCCATATGTAGGCCTCAGTAGTCCTATTCGTAGGCGCAGCCGGTCATTAGGCAGTGGTCATAAAGGCTGTTTCAAACAGATGAGCTTTGAGATGTTTC
>Ga0209781_1000447_pt1 | contig 10676 bp, 5 predicted proteins | sample WorMetHERISLAND1_3_FD_187386 | JGI IMG/M metagenome (GOLD analysis project Ga0209781, IMG submission 187386) | Marine gutless worms symbiont microbial communities from Max Planck institute for Marine Microbiology, Germany - Olavius albidus HERON... | ecosystem: Host-associated > Annelida >...
GCACAAGGCAAGGCAACACGTTATTAGTGGACCTTGTACTAGCTCTGCTATACTTAGACCACTTTAAAAATTTGGAGTAATTTATTAATTGTTGAGAAGAAGGGTGGGGGGTGCATACCCACACAGACGTTTGTCTTTGTTGCAAATGTGACAGCCTAGACACCGAGTGCAGTGTACCAATAACTACATCAGTGCCTTATAAATGAAATTAAAAAAAAACACTTTTCTATCTTTATTTAACTTTGCTTTATTGCATAAAACGAGAAGCTGTTGGAAGAACAAAGTGACCGGATCACTCACTGTGATGATTAGCGGAACTGACCACGCAACGTTCTACGTCGGTTTGGATACACTTCTAGTTCTAACGTGCTTCGAGTATTTATGTCTCTTTTTACTCAGCGACGGTCTGGTGTAAGTTATCATAACGATATGCATTATCAAGTCACAACATCTGAATGATTAGGTATACATGCAGACTTCTATACCAGAAAACTAAACAGTTTCCTATAGGCTGTGGGGCCCCTATAAGGCTGTGTCAAGTAATTTTAGTAGTAAGTACAACATGCTAATCACTGGATGAAAGACATTATAAGACACATTCAAGCGGGACACTGTTGGTAGATGGCTGCTTGTTTGCGTAGGCACGGGTAGATTATTTGTACAACGTCGGCAACTGCAGTCCGTCGATACAAGACATGCACTGAGTGCTATATGCCACCCGTTGTCTGCTCGGCAGTCAGACATGAAGCAGTAAATCTAATGTGACATTACGACCACCGGCATGTATTGCGACCTGGGTGGCAGTGCAGTTGACATAATTTACTGCCTATAATGGGACTGGCAATGTGATGCTATCTCGCACCCCAGTTGCTCCTCGAGTCTGCTCCTCTGGCGACGAAAGTACGAGGCACAACCACCAGTGTATTTCTAGTTTGCGTTACTTTCGAATCGGAAACACATTTATGTGCAGACAGCCATTCTTAAACCTGCCACTGTGGATTTAGAAATCTCATTTCTGATCGCATTCCTTAATTTCAGCCAAATGACTCTGTGTGGTGGGCCATAACTTCCAGAATGGACGGTCGGAAAGTAACAGCAACAGTTCGGGAAAATGTGATAGTAAATTATCTGAAGAATAGCCTACACCCTCAAATATTCCTATAACGCTATATTTGTAGTTTGTGAGCTGTTGTTGTTTCAGTTTCTGTTTCAGTTTTCGTTAATCGGAAAAGCACTGCAGGGCATAACGCTTAGCGGGACAGACGGACAGACGGACAACACTATCAATGACATCCCGAGTGAGTTGCGTTGCGTCTCGTCCGCTCTGATAACGTGAACGCCGCGCTGGCGTAACACAGGCGTCTGATGGGGGCGTCAGGGCTGGAGGCCATGGTCGACCTGGGACTGTCCTGCCTGACCGCCGCCGCCAACACCGAGTGTAATGTTTATTTTTCTGTCGACGTCGTGACGTTTCCAAGTGAGCTGGAAGGCGAGACGCCGACCAGGCGGCACAAGGAAGCCTATATAATGTAGTAGCATGATACAGGGTTCTATGGGCGGCAGCACCAGCATCGAGGACACCCACAGACACACACGCACACGTTGACGACACGTTATGAGGTCACGGACGGATTGCATATCAACGCCGGCGCCGCGGCCTCCATAGAGAATTGTACCAACAGAGCAGCAGGCTAGAGGAACGAACCGGAAGTAGTGTCATGTTTGCTGTAAACGCCAACTGGAAACGTCGCCCCGTGACATCATAATATTGTCGCTTTACTTACTCCATACTCATATTCAATACGTATTCCATGATAACAGGGCTCTTTGCTGCTGGCTGCAGTCACTTATTCTTTATTAACCGTTTGTGCACCAGTTAATTTATTAAACTGAAGTGATGAATGATTTTCAAAGTGTATATTACGTACATATGCAATTATTTGTATACAGAGATCGGACGGCCACAAAGTATACAACGCAGATGATAAGAATCTCGACATGTGGTTACAGTATTTTTCATACTTTCACTGTTTATACTTCTCAAAGTTCTTCGTTATATTTAGGACATTTTTCAAGCCGTATATTGGAGATTTTTTTCGTAAAAAATCTCATTTCCACAGCTGTGAGAAACTTGAAATGAAGACAGATGCGCCCCGTCATCGAGTGTTTTGGTCCGAACGACATGATTACTTAATGGTGCTGTGGTCCGTCCAGGCGGGCCGGATAACGCGCCGGGAAGTCATTGTCCTGTATAGCAGTCATCAACGTTGCCAGTTGTCAGTTGCCAGCTCACGAGGTCGCTGAGACTCATCATCATCATCATCATCATAAGTAATTAGTCATCGAACGACAACAAAGCGATCACATCGTGACACAAAGATTACTGGCGCCGTGGCGGTCGGTCGTGCTGGCCGCGTCTCCTGGACTGCATGGCGACACTAAGTCGACGTAGCCAACCTTGCCGCGCTCCATCACTCACTCATGACGTCACCGCATCACCGCTGACGTCACCGTTCATTCACCGCTGAAGCTGGCGACACTTCCGCCGCCGATCAGCTACAATCACAACAGCAGGCCATGCAGTCGTCACCGTGGCAGTGACGGAGTTTCAACCACAGTTCAACTGCCTTTGTCCACTAACACCATCCTTTTATTCTGCACAGGAAAATGTCTCTTTGAAATTCTACATGATGTATATGAAGCACTTTACTCCATTAGATAACTGCTGAAGTTAAAAACAAACTTTGTTCATCTGCATATTAGCTTACAGCTAAAACAGAGCTAAACTATGAAACTATGGTTTTTCAGCTGACGACATAACACACGTGACAAAAAAGTTACTATTTTTGTAGGTTCTGTGAAACGCTTTACACACCACTCATAAGAGAACAAGCTCATGTACCGATTGATCTTTCACAGCCTATAGTAAGTTTTATCATATAATGATAATGGACTTGATTATTTCACCACTGAACCGTGCGCCTTTGATATTTCACGTGTGAAGATATTGGCGTCATTAGAAGCGAGAACAAAGAACGTGCGGAATATACGTATGACAGGTGCTTGATAAGACTGCGGTCATGTCATGTCACTGGACCTGCCGGGCTGCACAGATCGCGTTTCGTTCGTCGATGTCCGCTGAAACTTCACCTTGCGACTCAAGCACTGTGTGTGTCAATCACAGCGGCCCCGACAATGAGGAGGAATTATTGTTAACCCATTTGAGGACAGTGGCCGAGTGTCCTTCAGTACAGAGTGACAATGTGTAAACGAAAATGTGGTAATCGATCAATCGATCTTCAAGTGTCACAGGTAAAACAGTAAGTAAGTACATTTATATGCGGCGCAAAGAAATCATAAATGTCACAAATGCGCCGAAATGTAATGAAAACGGTGGCTCACTGGCCTCCGGTATTTGTACAAGGTGGGCCAAGAAAGTGAACTCCAAATGCTGTACACATAACTTCGTCAAATATTGGCCGATTTTAAAATCTTTTCACTGTTATAATCTCCAGAAAATTTGCAATGCAACATTCATTAAATATCCCACCACACCTCAAATGCGTCGCTACACTACCTTGTGAAATGTTCATGTCAGAAAATAGCTTGTTAACTTGTTAATCAGTGAAATCCATCTCATCATTTCGTTACACTTTTCATTTGTAAAAAAACAACGCACGGACAGAGACCTCAAAAATGATAGTACGCTATGTCAAAGTCATTTACTTTTGTTTTAGCATTAAATATTCTACGGTTTTCATTGAGTACATGTTACGATGAATCAGTCATGCGCCACATCGCACAGAACACGCTAATTTTCTGACATAAACATTTCACAAGGTAGTGTAGCGACGCGTTTGAGGTGTGGTTGAATATTTAATGACCGCTGCATTGCAAATTTTCTGGAGATTGTAATGGTGAAAGAATTGTAAAAATCGGCCAATATTTGACGAAGTTATGTGTAGAGCATTTGGGGTTCACTTTTTTGACCCACCCTGTATTATTACACTTGATGATGAACTGACTCTCGATTGGACCTTGCAATTATTGCTCTGTTACTAAATCCACTTTAAAACTCTGATCGACTGACTGAATGCGAGAGGGCTCGCAAGTGTATTACTCTGGCCGATGTGACAATCCCGTCATGGAGCCTAATAGGCTAGTGTATTAATCACGATAATGCCTTCCAAATGAATTTAACAAACTTTGCTAGCTTTATTTGACTTTACTAACAACTTAACAAGCTAAACACCTAAACACGCAGTGGATTCTCGACGAAATAATGCAACGGCCATCCCAAAAGACATTAAGAATCTGTCTAAAGAGAAATCGGACTCATTGGTACAAACTGGGAGAATATTGTCTCTTCACGCAATGGGCGAACAAAAATACTAGAGCTGGACTGTCGGATGTACAAGTCTCATCTGCAGCAAAGACTACGATATTAGGTAAGATCTTACAAATGACTCTCTATTGCCTGGGGCGTTTATATGTCCTCGGCTGTAATGGTCTAAATGGTCAATGGCTGTTGGCTGGCACTGATGGTGTTTAGTTTCCACGTCAGTCAGTTGACGATGCGACGCGTTGAACTGTGTCGACACCGATACGTCGTGGGTGACGCCGGATTAGGCGACGAGCGACGAGTGCGGACTGGAAATCACGTCCCCTATACACTTCGAGTATACACGGTGGTGGGGCGATCGGTCGTGTGAACTATACGTCAGCGAAAGTCATGTAACAGCATTCGTATCTACATTAATCGACTCTCGCGCCGCCAGATAAGGCAGCGCGCGCCCCAGACGCGTGGGTCGCCATGCCGCCGACAGCCCGAGCTGACGTTCCGTAATAATTTACGTCTCTTGTCGTCGTAGTTAATCGAGCCGGTCGTATTACTAGCAGCACGGCGGTGATGCAAACAACAGACGCTCATAAACCTGTTAAAAACTTCTCTCACCCAGTCAGCGTCCGAAGCAGAACGCCTGCAGGAGAGAGAGAAATAGGTCAAGCTCCCAAACCACTGTTACTGTGCACTGATATGAAGTAAACTAGTTTGCTGGGAGATCAGCTGAAGACAGAAAAAAACTTATAACGTGCAGATATACTCGTATAAATCAATTCCACGTACAGAAGAGAAAATAAACAAAATGTTAACTGGAAATTGCAGCAGAAAATATACAGTGCTGTATAATTCTGCAACATACACGTCCGTGGTCAAAATAGGATAGTATGTTGGAATCAGATACAGAACAATAATATTAGGCCTAGTTAATTAGTTAAGTACTGCTTTACGATTCTCAGGCATGACCTTTGAACCCCTGATGACCAGGGGCGTATTTAGGGGGTTCTTGCCTTGGAGTGAAACATTTTGTACTAATATTTAAAGTGAAAAAATATGCTAAAATCTGAACACTTGTGTGCACCTGAAATGTACCCCCGGTCCCCAGTTCATAATTTCTAAACACGCCACTGCCGGTGACGTGTGCAGTCTCTGATTCAGCGGTCGATCATACAGATAAAAACAACGCGACAAAGAAATAGAATTCCTTCTGCCGAGTTACTTATATTACTGTGAAACTTAAACGAAGATAAATATTATTGTCTCGCGTAAGAACGCGAGAACAGTCGGTAAACGACGCGCAGTGGCTGACGGTATCCAGCGTTAGTTTATTTTCGCGATTAATTGGATCAGATAGTGTTGGACTGACAACCTCGCACGCGTCGACTGGCAAACACATCCGATGCCCTGGGAGCGAGCAAGCAGTAGCACGCCCGGCGCTGCTGTATACTCGAGAGACTACGTTTCGAATTCGCAACGACTAAACTCGGCGTATAGCACCAGTTCCGGGTCAGACCGGGCGCGACCAACCGGGCGCCATCCTGTCACGGCAAGGTCGCGCGCGGTCAAGGCCACGCACCAGGGCGACGCCGACCGGCGATGATGACTCAGTCAGAATCTAGGGTCCAGCGGCGCCGACCGAGGCATTGGCAGGTGCCCGCTGACGTCAGCTGAGCCCAGTGGCGCCAACTAGCGGCCAATGCGAGGACTAGCCACTAGCCAGCTTACCGGTCGCCTTCGACTTTGCTCTCGGCATCGAACATGACTAATATCACCTAAGCTGGAACCCAGGCGATGTATTTATAGTACGCGGGAGGTCCGATCCGACGAAGGTGGTACCCAGAACGAGGTTTTCACCGCGCAGCGCAGCTAGTCGACTGACCGCCTGTGGGTCATACGAGTCAACGCCGTCGGTTTCGCAGAAAAACTACATCGCCGCCAAATATATACCTGTGTTTACAGCCAGAGCCAGAGCAATCAGACGGGTTCAGTTATATATCGTCCCGTCTGTATAGTCTCATTAAGTAATCATTCCGTACAAGCAAATGCATTTCTGGTTCCGACTATAGGTGAAAAAACGCTTATCGATCGCTAAAATTATGTCGATTTTACGACCCCGCGCATTACATACATTAAGGCAGGAATGACGTCTGCATATAGCGGCGGGTTCGTGGAAACGAGTCGTGCGGGTCAACCGGTGATTTGCATGGAGATCAATATTCAAAACACGACCGAGCGGGAGCGGCGGAAGCACTAATTGACTGCCGACAAGCGCGACCGATGAATATCGCTGGAAGTCGGTCATTCATCGGAGAAATTATTAGATCAGCGCATCTCTAATTCGGCGTGGATCCTAGTCAGTCCGGCGATATGTGCAGTGGAAGAACGCGTGGAAGGAACGTGACGCACCGATGCAACGATAGACACAATCATAGAGCTGAGTGAGTGAGGTGAGGCGGGGGCGGGGAGGCGCGAGACGCATTTCAGAGAAAACGTTTCAATACAACTCACCTGGTGAGTTCTAGTAACGACGATGTAACCACAGCTGCCGGCACAGATCGCTCATCGCACAGGTAAACCGGTAAATAGGCTTCTGCGTATTCAGCAGCTCCAAACCGCTTTAACCGCCCGAAATACTGCATGGCCTTAAAGTATCGTCTGATGGAGCATCACGCATTTTATGATGACGACGATGCTGCTGTCGCCGATAGTTTCTTCTTCAGACACGTTAAAAAAGGCAACTAAAAACTACCTGTATCCGTATCTCTTCCACTGTCCCATTATCTGTCCCAGCATGGGACAGATAATAAGCATCTCGGTCTCGTCTGTCTATCTGTGTGCGCTCCTATAAGGTCGCCAATTTTCTAATGATCTTGATGCAACTGTGCATCGTCGTTTGGGACACGAAAACTATAAGACCGAGTTCGTTAGGCATTAAAATCTGAGGATGATACTTTCCCTATTTTCAGCCACTGAATGCATTTTCAACGGGGATGTCTTCGGCTAAACTTTTGATACGTACATGTCCCGGAAACCAGTGACACAGAGGCCTTTCAGTGGACCATCAATAACAAAACTTATATTGTAAGCCCATCTGTTACGTAGAGCGCCATGTGCGACAATATGTTTTGCAAACATTTGTGATAGTATTGTTTTTTTGAACCTGCTCTGCTCTAGTTCTGCATTTAAAAAATAGTTAAGTTTTTAATTAGTTAAGTATTTTCTTCTATGTCATGTGGCGAACGACGTTGTCTTTATACTGGCCATTGCTGACTGACACAACAGGCAAGGTGACATGAGGTCTATTTCCATAGTCATCCTAATGACACTGTAAACCACTTCCAGCGCACTATCATCGTTATCATCATCGTTTTCATCATTATTATTATCATCAGTCATCACTTCCAGCATTTTCCCGACATAAACGGCCTAGATATGTATGGCAGCCAGTGCAGTGATTCTGCCATGAATCAGATAGATAGCTTCCCTGCGGCGCCAAAAGCTGCCACGAACATGACTAATTCTTGAGGATTTTCAAGGCGCACGTTCCTGAACACTCGTATGTGATATTTTCTGTGAACACATATAGGAGTATGCTCGACATGCCAAGGTGCCGCTAATCGCGCGTCGATCTTGAGTCGGAATGTAAGAAATGCCAAGAAGCACAGAATCACGGCGGGACTCGCTAGGTTGAAGCACAGACTATACCGTCAGCAATCGCATCGTGACGGATTTCGTGACTGCATCGGCCGACACCTGGCGAATATAAATGAAATGCGTGTTTCCGGATCCGACAGCTACACGTTGCTGTTCTTATTGAAGGCAGTGTAGGCAACGTTTGCATCATGAATGCTGCAACAGAAGCCACGTCGAATTTGTGGAAAAGCAGTTCACTTCCGTTTTGATGGTGGTATTTCATGGCAACTGATTTATTACGAAACAAAGGACTTCTTAATTGGTTCCATAATACAGGCACAGACCACTGTTTCTGAACATCCTAATGTATTTCACACTTTCCATACGTTTATCTTTGCTACGCGATTACATCCAGATCGGTTGCGTACTAACGTTTCTATAGAACAAGGCCTTGACACGGAGTAGACGTTAAAAACAATCCAACTACGCAAGTGCAAAATGATTTACGCAGAAAATTAAAAAAAGGTTGATAGCCTTGTCTCTGAACTTGCTCGCCGTACAACGAGTGAGAAGGTCATCTAACTGCTTCTGCTGCTGCTACTGGTCTGCAGGGTTGCCAGTCACGGCGCCAAACACTGACGAAAAGTAGCCCAAAAGTCACCTAATTTCCACTTATTACCTCTAGCCCAAAGTGGTCGCCAGTGATTGACAAAGTAGCCCAATAAGTTTTTTAGTTATTAGTCAATATTGTGTTTTTTTTCTTATTTGCTACCAGTTGTGGTGAATTACAGATTGTCAAAACCAAATTTTAGGGAGCCAATGACTGCCAAAAGCAGCCCATAGTTGGCGCTTTTTCGCCCAATCTGGCAACTGTGCTGGTCTGTAGCATCGCACTGAGCAGGACTACATCTCAGTCAATCTTCTCCATCATCAGTGCAGACCGCATCATTGGACGCCGGTCTGCCGGGAGTCATCGAGATTATTGTTGTCCTTGTTCAGCTCGCTCGTAAAAACTGTCCGACGCCGCCGCCGCCGACGCTAAACTGATTTAATTTCGGCCCCCGGCGGTGGAGGCGTTCTGCGACGCGCGCCGATTAATAGCGGCATCGCGGTACTCGGCGCCACTGCAGCTCCAGCACGCTCGGCCGGTCAGCGCCCTGGTCTGTACAGCGGTCAGTCTGTGACGTCAACAATTCACAGAGTGTGTCGATAAACGCCGCAAAACAAGTCGGTCATCGCTTCCAGAGAAGGACGGACGCACTGACACCACGAATAAAAACAACGCACCATACTGATCCACTGCACCAACTGTCCGAGTCACCTAGCTCCTCTGTATAACGTTAATTATATCTACGTATTTTATGCACTGTTTGAATGATAGATAATTAAGGAAAATAATTAAGCACAGAAGCCAGAATTCATATAACACGCGGAATTAATTGCTGTTAGGCCTATTACGTTTCTTTCAGTTGTTGGAGAACTGTGCGACTTGAAACCGAACACATAACTGGCTTTTTGGCCATAAACAACAAGTACCAATGTGCGATGGACCCGGAAAGGGGTGACCAATATACGTTGTAACAGCCTGGTTGTTACCACTCTTAAGTGCACTTACGCTCTACCAGTCGCAGCATTCTGGTTTTTATTTGTAATCGCCAGATGGCGCGCTAAGTCCGCCAACTGGCACTTATAAATTAATAAGTTTCAGTTTCGGTAATTAACTAATTACTAATTAATTAGGAATTAACTTTAAAATCCGAGACGGTAGATAGATGGTTAATATGATCACAAATGTCTATGTGAAGTTTAATTACGATCGGTTGCGTATTGACAAAGCTTTAGGGAATTTTCGAAAAATCTGATGATAATAATAACAACAAGAACAACAAGAACAAGAACAACGTTCGTAGAGCTTCGAAACCCTTTTCGGGTCTCCAAAAAGTAGATCTCTGTGGATTCGGTGTAGGTTGGAATCATTTGTGAGGATATTTCGACGTTAAGATGCAATTTGTACTAGGTCAGCGTTGGGTCGTGGTCGAGTTCAATCAGACGCGGGTGACACGCAGGTCGACGTAATTGACGCGCCGCACTGGTCCATTCTGACCTAAATACACAGCTGAGCTATAGACGCTGGGTGGCCAGCTACGATATCGGCCGACCACCACATGCGTCGCGTTTACGATCTTCGCTCGGGATTTAAGGACGGCGCCGGTGTACCGGCTTCGTGGCCGCCGGCCGCGAAATCGCCGAATTTCCGAGGACAAGTGCGAGCGGTGGGCGACGGGCGAGTGCAGTTTTGACGCATGGCACGGGTTGAACCGAGAGACGGTGCAAGTTCGGTCGTCCGCTCGGCGCAACAGTTCACGTCACCGTTTCACGCGAACGTTATTTGCGCTCCGATAATTTTCCAGGACAGCACGGCAGATCGCCTCCATCCAGGCACTCCTGCATCCTGCTGAGACGAGTATACCTGGAAGAAAGTGGCGGCCAGATGTGGCAGCTGTTTGTGCACCGGGAGAGAGATTCGATTCAATTACTCCTTTTAAATTTCAGCTTTGTATTTTAGGATCACGGTCCATAAGAGGATAACATAAATAAGTACAAAAAACAAGCCGGTAGGCGACATGGTTCGCTCGCTCGCTAGTATGAGTCTGCAAATATCGTAGTAGTGCGCATCTGTTAAAGCTAACAAGAACTTCAGTAA
>Ga0209781_1000448_pt1 | contig 10672 bp, 9 predicted proteins | sample WorMetHERISLAND1_3_FD_187386 | JGI IMG/M metagenome (GOLD analysis project Ga0209781, IMG submission 187386) | Marine gutless worms symbiont microbial communities from Max Planck institute for Marine Microbiology, Germany - Olavius albidus HERON... | ecosystem: Host-associated > Annelida >...
CTGGAACTTGGAAGCAGGCAAAATATGACAGGCATGGAAACTAAACGGGCTAGAGGTAAATGCATAGCTAACGCGCTGGTTTGTCAGCTTTGCTGAACTTTCTTGGCTAATAACTTGCAGCAGCATATAGTCTAATAATATATTGAATTGTGGTGTAATGATACTAGCAACAGGCTTATTGCAGGCATGCATTGTATGAAGCAGTGACTAGTGATCCGTCACATATTAAAAGCATATACTTTGTGTTTGTACATTTCTGTTGACCTGCAGTGTTACTGTTGTAGAAGGTAATTCAGCAGTTATTAATTGTTAATTAGAAACTGGTGTGCAGCAAGCATAATTGTGAGAATATTTAACATGCAAGTCAGAGTAGGAGATGATGGAAGTTTAGATTGCTTGGTACTGCAGTTGGTGGTCTCTCAACACATGTTGATATCGCAGAGAGGCTAATGACAGTAAATCCTCTTGGCAGGAATTTGTCGTAAAACCAGACAGTGTCACACAGCACACTTCTTTTACACAGTACCATAAAGCAGAAACAAAGTTTGCAGTTATATGGCTTCTGTTTGTGAATGTAATTATGGTCGAAATATCGTCGAAATATGTGCAACCGAAAAGAAATTCCGAGTCACTTTATGCATATATTGTTGTTAAGTTCGTAACCAATTATAACTGCATTGTTATACATTTCAGTATTTCTTGCATTTATCTGACAGATGACGTTGTAAACCTGTTGTCATGGACAATGTCACTGCTACTACGAGCCAGAGTGAATGCTGCCCTGACTATACAGCTGTTTTCTCAACTCTTTCACTTCATCAACCAGTGGCTGTTTAACCGGCTGATAGCTCACAACTCGAGTCTGTGTACGAGGTCAGTGGGTCAGTGGCTGGTACGGAGACTGCACCGGGTTGAGATGTGGGCTGAGAAGCAGGGACTGGAGCTGGCTGCTGAGTGTCACTTGGCACGCATCTTACAGGTATTTAACTTCAGTTTTGTTCATTGCTTTGTTGTCTGATTTTCATCTGTGTCTAATCCTGCATGGAATTATGGAAATATGCAGATCTATACACAGAATTTAATCCATTTTAAAATAATTATTTGCGGGCAACTTGGGATGTGGATTGCCTTTCTTGTGCACTGGTGTCCAGTTTGAGTAATTAGATTTTGATGTTGATGTTGATGCTTATTTTAATGCCAGTTAATTAGACATTTTCTTGATTATGATTTAAGTTTAATTACTTACCTCATAATATCACACTGAACGACATGGGTTCAGGCACCAGATTGATCATTACTAAAGTCATTATCACTTACATGATGCAAACAATTTTTTAAATTCATATTGGAAATGATTTGATGTGATTTAATAGTTAATTAGTAATTTTAATTATAATTATAATTGGTTTTAAATTGTATATACCAGTTTTAATTACAAGTAACCTGTAAAATTGTTAATTATTTCTCATTTGTGGCAACTGTAACTGAAATATGGTTAGATAACTCAAATATCGCTGGTAATGTGAGACATACATAGACGTTCACATGGCAGTGTGTTGATGGTCTGTCAGGCGGCCGTGTTGCTGGAGTCACAGAAAGCCACTGCAGATGTTGTTGCCAACGTGAGCTCATCGTGTTTCAAGCTGAACTCACTACAGCTACGAGCTCTGCTGCAGAATTACAAGCCGGCACGCGATGAGCTGCCGATCTCCCCGGAGCTGATCGAACGTGCGGTCCTTGTTGCACAGAACACGGCCGATGCCACTGCACACCGGGAAGGCAGTGAAGTAAAGCTGCTCGAGGATCTTGACTTGCAGCTGCCGTTTCTGCTGCCAGAAGATGGTTACTCGTGTGACTTTGTGATTGGATGTAATGCAGAACTCGTTGCATTTCTGGAACCACTCAGACATGCAGGTATCACACGTCAAGTTAATAGTTTTGCTGTGTACTGTACTAGTTTTGTACCAGATTTGACTATTTTAAATCCGACTGGAGCCAGACCTGGCCGGATTTAGGAACTCAAATCCGCCGGAGCCAGATCCGGATTTGGGAAGAACTTGGTTTTCTGATCATAGAACAATACGCCTAATGAAACTAATGGCGCCAGCAATGCTGTCAGCTGCTATAAAGATGCAGTACCGGTACAGTTTAGTGGTTCCTTTGTTACGTGACTGTTTGCCAGTTTTGACGAAATCTGTGGAACAGAAATGCATTTTGTATTTTTTCATTTGGGAACTACTAACTAAAATTGCAAAGACACCACTTGGCATGCCAGCTGCGTTAGTTTTATCCATAATTAACTGCAATGGCATCTGGCAAATCCAACTGGAAATTTGGAGCCGGACTTGCCACATTTCCGAAATATGGCCGGATTCTGGATTTGCCAGAGCCGGAGCTGAAATCCGGTACAAGCCTATACTGTACCATGTTTGAAAACTGATGTCACCATTTACTGTCTGTAAGATTGTCATTATTGCTGCAGCTGTGGTTGCTACTTCTGTAGGAATATGTCGCATTGTGGAAAATCAGCAGTCTTCTGGCAAGTGGAATGTGTTCTTGAGCAAACCGCAGGTACTTTTTGGAATTCATATTTTGAACCTGTACTCACTCTGTTACTAGCCGTTAGTGGATTTTTTAAAATGAAAATGATATTGCTGATACAGTAATCTATTTTTCAATTCTTTGACTTTGTTCTCTAGTTGTCAGGAAGCACATTGGCCTATAAAAGTCTGCACCAACCACCATAAGTTTTTCATTAGAAAGAAGATCGCTTTGATATCCAGGCTACCTGTGCTGAGCATGTAAAACATGCTGGTTAGCATGTAAAACATGCTGGTTAAGCAAAACAACCCAGAGTAGTGGTTGGAGATTTTTTAGTTTTTTTTATTTATCTTTTGTGATTGTGCTTACAAAAACTGCTTCCCAGCTTGTCACATTTCAGTTTTAGCAGATCTTGCGCAGACAGCTTCTGTGAGCTGTAGTGCACAGAACACTATGGCAGCTGCCAGTTGGTGGTTTATTTATTGGCAATTTTTCAGTATTTTAACAGTTAGTTGGGTAACAAGGAGACGAAAGTTGTGACATAAGATTTGTGCCAGTATCGGTCAAGCTTTTGAGATATGCTAGTTAACTGAGCATAGTAACAGTGATTATCGTCGTGGTTTTGCTGTAGAATGTCAGTGGTCACGGTGCATTTCCTGTAATGGAAGCATCGAGTCCTGGCGCTGACCGGCGTACTCAGCCACCACAGCATCTGGATCTACTGACAGTGACGTTTGACAAAGTGAAGAACAGTATTGGATTGAGTATCATTGAAGCCGTGGTTAGTGTTGCATGCTAGTTATTCGCCATTCACTTTTAGTGTCATAGTGTGACAATTATGAAGTTTCATGTTGTACCTGATTCATCTTGGTTGCAAGTTGGCTTTATGCTGTTACCACTTACCAGTCAGGAACACCATCGTCGTTCAGTGCATTGATGCTTTCGGTTGTGACAGGAACGATATTCAGTTGCAAAAAAGTACTGCCAAACTTTTGTGGTCTGGTCTAACCTGGCATAACTCTCGAAAATGGTCTTCTGGTTAAACTAAAAGCATGTATGTTGTACAAATATGGCAATCTTGTTAACAACTACCCGTAGTTGATCGTGTACAGTCAGTTGCAGTTGTTCATGTGTGTATTGTGTGAAACTTACGATGCAGTCTGTGAGTGTTTTTTGTGTGTCAGGGTGATGGTCAGCAAGATAGAAACATTTATATCAAGTATGTGATTCCTGATGGTGCAGCTGCTCGAGTAAGTGTCCTATACTCATATACTTCGCATTATACTCTGTATTTATAGTTCTTTTTTAGTGATTCATAGCATGAATGCAGTGAATGCGAATATGTAATTACAACAGTAGACAGACAGCCATAATCTGTGTAAAGTATATCACTAAAAATAAATATATGCATTGGAAATGTTTTGTATTACATAAAAAAAAATTTTGGTCATGGTACTTTGACATACAATCCTGCATTGTGACATTGTGATGAAGAGATGATACTAGTAACTATATAACACTGGTGTCAGTGTCTGGTACCGGTACATGTATTGTGCAGATGTGACAACATACGTCGCTGTTGCCAATTGTTGGTACCACATAACACAGTGATGCTGCAACAGAGAAGTTGCAGCAGAACTCAGATGGCAGTTTCTGTGATTAGAGCATGTCATCATGTTCATGCTGTGATGTAAGTGGCTGTTTATATGGTCAGATTGTGTATTGTTTAGGATGGTCGATTGGAAGCCGGTGATCAGCTCCTGGAAGTTGATGGCAGAAGTCTTGTTGGCCTCACTCAAGAACAGTAAGTAGTCTTTCTGTAGAGTCTAGACCACTGTCATTATTAGTACAACTGTTGTAACTGCTAATTACCATACCTGATGATGTGCTGATAAGTAGTTTGATGACAAACCCCTTGTGACACTAAAGATTGTACCTTAATATTTATATCAACTTCCACTTGGTAAAACTGGAGCCGTTGATGGTTGAATTTCAGTTAATGTCTCACGTGTTACCTGTAACTATACAGAAATATACTTGTTTTTGATGTTAATTCAGTTTACTAGTGGTGTGTTGGTATGTTGACTCGGGCAGTCTGTATTGATATCGTTGCAGGGCAGCTAATATCATGAAGAGTACTCGTCAGACAGTGACAATAAAGGTTGCCAAGAGAGCCGCGCTGCATCATGGGCTTGGCACTTTGCTGGAACAACCATCACCACGAGTGCATCAACATGGCGGTAAATATACTCAGTCTGTCAGTGACTGTATGTTGTTGCATAAAGTCCAAATTCCATTACTTCTACAGCGAGCAGATCTCCGACAACTTAAAAATAATGGAATTTGGGCTTAAATGAAGACTGCTGTTATATCCCGATTGTCTGCAAGTCTTTGATTGTTGCAATTCTTGTCCATTCACTTGATTACACATTCAGTATTTGTAATTCTGTATGTACTCAGCTTTCAATACGTTTGCACTGTTACTTGACAGTTAAATCACTTAGTACTCAGGGTACTCTCAGGCTTCACCGGTCAGAATGTCTTAACAGCAAACTTGTCAACAGTAACTTAAAGTGCAGTGTACTATGCGTTATTAATTTACTCAGTAAAGTCAGTCTCAAACAGTTTCAGTGTTAGTCATCTTTTTTGAACTTTATAAATATCAATGAACTGTTTGACCCAAAGCAGAAATGCTGTGTGTGAAGTACACAGCATTTAGTGCATTTTATTGTGCAAAGACATTTACTGTTTAATGACGACAATAATGAAGATAATGATAATGACATTACTGTTTTGAAATACGCTGCTACACTTAGAGTGTTCTTGTGAAAGTAAGGTATGTTTCGCAGTTTGTCTTGAATGCCTGTGATCTGTCATAATGTTATTTCTTTTTTACCTGTTTGTAGGCACTCATTCACCAGTGAGTCAGCAACCACCTGTTCAGCCTCCGTATCAGCAGGTGCAGCAGCCACGACAGCAGCAGCAGCAGTTGTATGCTGAGCCTCACTATGCCATACCAAGATCAAGCCAGTATGCTATGCAGCAGGCGCCTCATACTGACCAACGAGAGTCTCAGTATGACTGGCAGTTGAGGCAGTATGAGATGCAGCAGCAGGAGCAGCCGCAGCGTCCACACGCCCCTCAGCCGTCATCTCGGCAGCCGTCACATCCGACTTATGACCATCAGCGCTACGAACCACAGCAGCAGCAGCAGCAGCAGCCAAATTATCAGTATCAGCAACCATTGCAACCTCAGCGTGAGTCACAGTATCAACACCAGCCAGCGTACTCAGCACCACTTCGTCACCAGTATGAGCCGCAGTATCAGCAACAACAGCCGCAGCAGGCTCCGTATCAACAGCAGCATGGTAGAATACCATCAGCCTTTGAACCTTCCTACGCCGATCCTCACATCGTACGAGATGGACGAATTGCAGCCGGTCGTTCTAAGTCCGCGTCTGATCTGAACCAGCCCGACGCTGTCGGTGCTTGGCCCGATCAGCCTTCAGTCCAGTATGGCTACGGTCACCAGCCACCACAAGAGCCTTTGTCGTCGTGGAAGAGCTACGAAGGTCCCGGACAGCGCGGTCTGGCTTCAGGTGTCGACATGCAGGAACCAATGAAAGTAGATCGGCGTTATCCGGAGACTGTGAGTGACGGAAGACGGATTGGTGCAGATACTCGACAGTATGACGATGAGTGGGCAGCACCAGATAGAAGCAGACAGGTTCCACACTGGCACGAGTCTGACCGTCGGAGTCAGCCACAGCTGAATGTAACGAAGCAGAAAAGCTCCGCTGCTCACTCATCACATCCAGAGTTGACTGGCACGCGTCCAACCAGCGATGCGGCTCCGTTCACTTCAAATGATATGCTTCGTCGCGCCCAGCTGAGCCAGCAGGGTGTCACGTCACCCACACCATTCACTCAGCAGGTGCCGGCTTCCAGTTCTGCAAGCCAGGGTCCCGTTGAACGGCGGAGCATTCCTGTAGGTGGACATCTTCGTGCAATAGACCCGAAGAATGTGCAGCAGATGACTCCGGTGATGTCGCCAACTTCGTCGGAACCTAGCCGACCGCAGTCGTATTACAAGCCACCATCCCAGTTACCTGCTGCTGTTGAACCAACTTACACGAGACCGTCTGACCGCTCGCAGTCGCTGTCACGAGGAGTTCAGCTGCCTCCGGGAGCGTGGGAGCGGGCAAAGAAAGAGGAAGAATTGAAGCACATTGAGCTGGAGCAGAAGAGGCGCCGTGAGGAGGAGATCCATCAGCTTGAGTCACGGCTGCCTGATCAGCTCAGTCCTGCGGAGATTGACCGTCTGCGAAGACTGAAGCTAAATGCGGAGTTTGACAGACGAGCGACGGAGATAGAACGCAGTGGAGATCAGTTGGCAGACACTCACACTGACATGACGCCTGCAGTGAGTGATTTTTTCTGTGTTTTCTTAATGTTTATTTGCAGTTCTTTGACACTGGAAGCCCTGTTTGACAGTGTCGACCATTTGATGTGCTGATGTGTTATTATGAAACTTCTCACTCTCTCATTTAGTTACTCTCCATTTTTGCTTCATACCGGTAGTTCGTTAACTCATCTCGTTTTGTTTTTGGCATCTGAAATTTATTTTATATTGTTGCACTGTTTTTGTATCGGTATTAAAATGCTACAAATTCTTATGACACTGTCTGCTACAAAAGATACAGCATGCAAGCGAGGATATGAAGTGGTTGGAAATTGTTTGGGCAGCTGGCCTCCTTGCCGACAGCTAAGGACACTTCTTGTAATGAGAGAGAAGGTACAGTAGTTATGTATGGAGTTGTATGTTACATGGCCGTGAAGAAGAGCACAATGGCACTACATGATGCTGAGCTGAGATTGATTGGTTAGACATATTGTGTGAGATTGAAGTCAATGCTATTTTCTGTGGAGACGAGACAAAAGCTGAGAATAGAGGGTATAGTCGCTATGCTACATTATGATAATGATTATTTGAAAATATTGAGTTTGTAATGTTATGACAGTAGAACATAATACTACCTCCGCATCAACTTTACTCTTGAATTGTAACTGCTTTATAGCAATGGCTGAAGCAGCAAACTGTAAATCGTGGGGTTGTGACGTGTGATTTGTGATGAACTTGTGCGCTAGGGTCGTGCGCAGGTGGCACATTACCTGCATCAGGAGATTGACGAGAAACGACGTCAGATGCAACAGCAGCTAGACATGCGAGACAGACAACTTATTGAAGCCAACCGCGCCAAAGCTGAGTTGTTAGTACTATATCTCTTTGTACAGTGTGTGGTCCAGTACTCATGCATCATATAGTGTCCATGTGCAGTCTCACGTACTGTAGATCTTAAGCATGTTTGTTGACATTGTCTTTTTTAAACAAATTTTACTTGAAAACTGATTTTGTGCCAGAAAGATTGGTATTTCTAAGGTACAGATAATCGTACTTTGTACCTTTCCATGCTAAATGCCAAATTAAAATGTTTGCAGTTGTAACAGATTGTGTTTTTTGCTGCGTTAATACCCATTGCCATTTCATTCTCTACATTCTACTTTGATATCTTGTACTTTTCAAACGATGGTTGCATTAGCAAATCACTTGCTTACTTACTTACAAAGTAGTACGTGATGTTTGTTGGTTTGTCAGTGAAGAGAGACGGCGCCAGCAACAGCTGCAATCACAACGTGAACATCAGAACAAGCTTGACTTACAGCGTCAAGAACAGCAGATACTTCAGTCGGAGGAACTGCTTCGTAGCCAGATGGTTTGTGTAGCTTTCCTGCTGCTTCCTGTGGTCATGATAAATGATAATGTCTGGTTTTTAGCCATATTTGCTTTCCGCTTTTGTTTACTTACCCTCAGCCTACAGCAAGTTAGACCAGTTTCCAAGAGTAAACTTTTGGGAATTACCAGAGCAGGACCTTTACAGGTCAGATGCCCTTCCTGTTGCTCAGACAGCAACATCAGAATACTGAAGGGATGTTTTAGCCATAAATACATAGCCATGAAACATCTGAAATGTAGCAACTTATTGAATGCTTTTATTTTTAAAGTATGCTTGCAAATGTTTTGCAAAGGACGTAAAAACGAATTTGAAAGTGCAAGCTAAATTATTATTTTGGGACTAGTGGTTAAGATGTAATTGATTCTCGCCCATGTAACCGGGGTTAGATTTATGGTAGTATGAGTATGGATCATTAGTAGCATCAGCAAGTGAATCTTGCCAAAATGTGTCCAGTGCTGCAGAAAACTCAATTTACAGGTTGGCACATGAGGAGGATGCACAACATTAAAGGTGTCCGTATGATGTCAGTTATCAGCAGTTAGCTGTTGTATATTAGAGACTTTTCTGAAGTCATTTATCAATCTCCGCACCTAGCTAGGAGTCATTATTGTCAACAATTGACACTGTCTGTCTGTCTGTCACATCCATTCAAATTGCTTCTTTTTTGTTTCTCAAAGCAATCGAGCCATTTTTGGCTGTCATTTCTCCATGTGGCACTCTACAAAACGTTGTTCTTAGATTTTTGATTTAGGTCCCCTAACGCCCAATATTTACTCCCCGAAAAATTGCACAAAATCGCCTATAAGTCGGCTTGTATGGCAGATAGACTGGAGATGTTTGGGCCTTCCAGCGGGTTTTCGGGGATGGTCGATTCAATGGAACCATGCAAAATGTTGTGGGCCGACCCTTGTTGCCATGGCAACGAAATTTGGGCTAGGCGCCAAGATCCAGTCGCCTACCAGCTGTTAATAAACATTGTTCGTTGCTTCTGAGCTATGATGATCTTTCTTTAGTCTTGTTTTACAGTCTTCGTACAGTTACTGCAAATGACAAAGAATTTATTTATGTGACACGTTCTGCTGATGGTGGCTTGTGATGTAGAGACCGAGCTCTGTTCAGTACAGAGTACAGCATCCAGAACAGAACACGAACAATAATAACGACAATGACGCGGCACCTCCACCACCTGAAAGAACGTCGTCGTTCGGCATGTACCAGTCGGCAGCTGCAGCAAAGAAGATGGTGTCGTTTCAGCCGAGTGTGTCCGTCCAAACAAGTGTTGTTGCCGATGGATCAAACACAGCTGTAAGTCACCACGACTCAACTCCCAACAGACAGATCTCGGCCACGTCAGAGCAGCTGACCCCCGGTGTTGTTGGGGCACAAGAACTGTACCCAGATCCGCGTGACCGCATACGTTCATTGCACCAAGAACCGTACTACATGACCCCCGACCGCATGACCTTTGTCGACAAAATGCGTCGTTTTGCCGCAGAAGCTGGCGAAGATACGCCGACACCAAAGGCAAAAATATCTCGTGCACAGCAGCGCATAGAAGTACAGCAGTAGCAGAATGCATGTGTGAGGTACTGCGCTGCTGCTGCGGCTGGGAATTATACATCACCAGTGAACTGTTTCTTGTCATGATGGGCATCATTGCAAGCATTCAGTCTGTTCTCAGTCCATGAGGTGCCTTGACAGCCATTAGGTGATGTGGCTGTTTTTGATGGCAAATGCATACGGGCAGTTTTTTTTGTCATTTAAATGTCGTGTGATGTATTTGGTAGCAGATTGTGTGTTGAACGGCATGTGTTCCTTTAGCTGTCTGCGAAGAGTATAGGTGGCCAATCACTGGATCAGATTTCTACAAAATTGATGGTTGACAGGGCCTCATGTCACTTTGTGCCTTAGCTTGTGATAGCTGTAAACTGGTTGCCTAGCAGTACATCCACAACTAAGCATTGGATATCATTGAGTTAAAATTACAAACATATTGTGAATAATGTGCCATATCAAGCACACAGGAATGTTGATGTTGCATTTTGCACATCATCTAAAAGTGTCAACATTCATGTATTGCTTGCTACTTTATTGAGAATATCAGTTGACATATCAGCCCACTGCTATTTTGCTACTTTTAATTTTCATTTTAACTGGCCAAGTTTTCTAGAGTTACTTGGGGTCACTGGGGCTAGAAGTCCCCTAGAAGTGACTTCTGAATCGTTGGAGAAGGTCATTTCACTTGCCTGATGCCTAACTAACATCAGAACATCGAAGAACTACCATCGACATATCAGCCTGTTATTTTATATCTCTCGTTTAAAGAGATTAGATCA
>Ga0209781_1000449_pt1 | contig 10668 bp, 5 predicted proteins | sample WorMetHERISLAND1_3_FD_187386 | JGI IMG/M metagenome (GOLD analysis project Ga0209781, IMG submission 187386) | Marine gutless worms symbiont microbial communities from Max Planck institute for Marine Microbiology, Germany - Olavius albidus HERON... | ecosystem: Host-associated > Annelida >...
CGTTTGCTTCTAGCGTGGAATTCTCGACTGAGCTTAGATTTCTTCGATAGCGGTCTTCATACATGCACTGCTGTCGCGCGCTTAACGTTGGCATTAGCTAAACTTTCTTGTTAGGCCTTGTAAACGTAATACATTGAAATGTATAAGATGGATGTGCACCAAACTTACGCCAGCAATGCATTATGGGACAGAGATGACTTATTGAATTTAGGGGTCAAGAAGGTCAAGGTCAAGGTCACTGTGCAATAACATATGCTGGAAACAGTACTTGACGGGCTCTGCCATCGAGTAAGAGTTTCTAGTTTGGCAATCATTTTGGGAGATTTTGATTCAATGTGGAGTCAAATTTAACGTGTCTGTATGAGCATATTGACTTAGGCTGTTGACGTGCTGGTAATACGGTGCTGAGCTTCCACATACCTGCTACCTACCTTGGTCCTATGTTGCAACATAGCCTAAATTAGCCACTTTTTCTATCCCCTGTCCTTAAATGCCCTCACTTTTGATGAGCCTTCTGCATTTCTACATTACCTTATCTTGCTCCAGCTATCCATCAGTGAAGAGCTTGTGACGCTAGCTGTGGTCATTTTGACACAGTACAGTAAGTGCATGACAAATGAACAGACATCTGTCTTGATCATGTAGTCATGCTGACATGCTGTATAGAGTATTAACTAATTGTTAATTTTTGAAAAGTTAACAACTAAAACTATTTTAAGATACAGATGTTATCAAATAGGAACAGGAATGGAAAAATTATGCTCTAACATTCCCAAAAGTTTGCTTTTGTGGACTGCCGTGATTTAGAATTCAACAAAAACTGAAAACAGTAGTAGTTAGTAGATAATGGTTGTAATCATGTTGAGAATGATGGTAATGTAGTAGCAATGTGTTGGTGTTAGGAGTTGTGACGTTAGCATCTGGCTGCAGACATCTGCAGGTGGTGTACTTGCGACGCTGTGTCAATGTGGGTGATGAAGCCGTCATTGCTCTAGCGTCTCATTGTTGTCAGCTCAGAGATCTTAATATCGGTGGCTGCACGTTGGTCACGGACGCCTCGCTGCAGGCGCTTGGTGAACATTCCTCTCAGCTGTCCAGCATCAACTTCTCCCATGCTAATGTACGCTACTCTTATATCACTGTTTGACGTAAATCTACTGACATAATTGTGTTATTTCTACACAAAATGGCTACTCTGTCTTTGTCCATGACATCACCAAATTATGATAGATTTTGGCCCACATCATAAGTAAACTTTCACCTGTTAAATGATGTGATTGGACACTCCTAAATCGATATCGCACTGGCCGTGGCCGTTGTGCAGCTGCTATCAGTGACTGGGGCATACGAGACTATCCATTCTGTGCGTGTGGCGGTAAACAGACAGTGTCACATACCGTCAATGAATGCCTGTGAACGAAGCATCCTGGTGGACTCCCGGTGCTTTATACTGGTGATGGAGAATTTTTGGAGGTCCTGTCGGATGGCTCCGCTAGTTCAGCATATGCTAGAAGAAGACCTGTTAAATGGGTGCATAATTTTCTAAATTCTGTCATTTTTAGTTACCGGTACTTTAACGTGTGATTATACTTTACTTACATTGTGAGCTATAAAGAACACACTTTTTTGTCATAACTCTGCGAAAATATTGACCAGTATTCAGATTCAACAAGCAATTTGTAATGAAGCGATAATTAAATACCATGCCATGATCATTAAATATCATGTGACATCTAAAAATGCAAATGATCTAAGTGAGTCGTGAAATATTAATGTCAAAAACACTAGTGTGTCCTGTGTGCTGGCGGAGTGGGGCAGTGATGCTGTAAGATGAACTCCACAGAGTCTGACTTGTGGCAAGCAGAAACTGCAGCTTTACATAAAACCCGTATAGTTTTAAATACCACATTGAAAGTCTTTGTCTGGCAGTTCCTGTATGAATGTCATTGTATTAGTCTTTCAGTGGGCAGAGAATAACATTCATCATCATCGTCATACGTCAGGATTAACGTGGCGCAGCAGCGCTTCAGGACCATGTTACAAAGTCAATGTGACGCATGTTGTCAGTGTCAGAAGGTCTGGGAAAACAGATACGTCAGAAATAAGGACATTGTGTCTACAAATGTCATGTTATGCAAAGATGTAAAATATCATGTAGTGCGTGTAGATATAATTGCACAGTACAGTATGAAATGAGGTTACATGCATTCAATGGCTCAAAATCTTTTTGTGTTGTAGGCAGAAAGTGTATCAGAATTCATTATAATATGGCGAAATTATGGGAGAAGATGAAATTTGTCTTTTTCAGAGACACAGTGTATTTAGAGTGTATCAGAACTGTTGATTTAAAGATTAACTTTTATATAAAACTTACGGTATCTAAAATTGTTAATCTTCAAGTTCACACAGTTTGCTTCATGCGGGTGATAATTGATAGCATAGTGCAGTAAGTCGCCAGTAGTTGTTTGCTATTATGGTAGCCTCTGTTTGCAGGTTACAGACAATGGTGTGATAAATCTTGCTCAAGGTGTCTGTGCAAATTCACTTCAGGTACAGACATTCCTTACCACTAGCCAACTTTCTCCTCTAAAGTTGTGAATATTGTTGTGAACTAGCCTGTGATTGTGTTATCTTTTCTGTGATAAAGACAGAAATAATTTCATTGTTGGAATTGGTCTAAGTTGATATTTGCTAGTTTGGTAGTAGTTTGGGCCCTGTGATTTATCTAAGTATGCAATTTTTGGCATCATTTGATAGTACTACATAAGTTTGCTTATTTTATGAAAAGTTGCCAAAAATGTGTTACATTAGGTAAGAGTTAATAAACAGCAAACAGTTGCATTTGAAACTCGCTGGACTGTCTGCAGTTTGTCAGTTATTCTGAGAGTTACGTTGCATCTCTCACATCTGTCATCAGCTGCACTTGCAGTGCCAGCAGCAAGCGTTGATACTGTGCACAGTTTCATCATCTGCTGGAGTATCCCAGCTGATCATAGACCGTCTCTCTAAATGCTAACATGACCACTCAACACAGAGCTGGTGGGAGTCAGTCAATGAACTGAACTGTTAAATGACACTTTTTGACTAGCAAGAGATTTGGGGGTTCAACCTAACATGGGTTAGTTAAAAATAGGTTTGTTAAATCAAAACTGAAAGTAGTACTGTAGTAATTTGTTATTATAAACCGATATCACAAACTGTGATCTGTGCTGATGTTGTCGTGGGAGTGACAGTAGAAAGTTGATGTGTGTGTGAAATGTTGTATTTGCTGGTGATTGAAGGAAGTCCACATGGACGGATGTCAGCTCATCACTGATGATGCCGTTGAAGCGCTAACATACTTCTGCCATAAAATGAACATTCTCATCTTTCACGCATGTCCAAACATCACTGGTACTGTATAAACTTGTACTATGCAACTCGTTGCTTGCTGAAAGTCTGTCGTGCTGTATAACACTGTGACTGTATTGTATGTTGTAACGTATCTCAAACAACTCTGCTCTAGAACTGGTAACTTTTGGTGTAGAAAATTGCTGTGTGTTCACAGTTCACACTTGCTGTCTTGTGGAATGTGATAAAGCTCTAAATCACTTCAGTTCAGTGTTCCGGTGAATTTCAAGAAAGGCATTAGCGCATGGAAGTTCAATCAGTAATCATTGAAAACTAGTAATAACAACACAGCAGCATAATAACAGAAAATGTCATTTGAACAAGCTCATTGGTGAACCACAATGAACTATTTCAATTTGTTAGAAGACAAGTTTTATTGTTTTTACTAGGAAATTTCCGGCCTACAGGCGGGTAATCCCCGGCCTACGGGCGGGTAATCCCCGGCCTACGGGCGGGTAATCCCCAGCCTACAGGCGGGTAATCCCCGGCCTACAGGCGGGTATTTTACTGTGGTGTCCTGTGATGCTCGCACGTACACACTATGTAATTCTGTTCACCAGGTGTCACTACCTGTGCAGTTAACGTTTTTTGCTAATTACTAATTACAGGGGTGAGGGTCAGGTGGGTGTGGAAGGGCAGGGTGAGGGTCGGGTGGGTGTGGAAGGGCAGGGTGAGGGTCAGGTAGGTGTGGAAGGGCATGGGGTCACACCGTTTTGGCCCATGGATGCCAGCAGTGGGGTCAGGGACCACATCCATGCACGACAAAAGGCTCTAGAGGGGGATGACTGACACATTATTCATTCATTATATAATAATTGGCATTCTTCTTAGGAATGTTGTTGACTTCTGTTCACCATTAGATGTCACTGTGGCGAACAATCTGTCGGAGATATGAGAAAGTTATTTAAGACCTCTCGTCTTTGTTTATTAGCTTGTTACTTTCTGATGTGTATCACTCTTTGATCAACTGGTCCATTTTGTTTTTTTCTCTGTCAACGACCTTGGTCTGGTCCAAGTCTGTGACATGGTTGAGAGTGATGGCATGATCTGTGACTGCTAACTTGTTGTGTTCGACGGCCAATGATCTGCTGGTGCTTTGTGTAAGCCGTAACATCATGTTGTGAAACTTTCTGCTGTTGTTCCTGTGGCTGTACTGCAAACGTTCATTACATCCTATCGGTCGTCTCATCAGTGTAGGTCTTGTTCCAGTTCCTGCACCATTTCTTGTAGACGCATTTGAGACATATTGTCCTTGGGATGTAGCGTGTGTACCTGTAGACTTTGAATCAAGTGATCAACTGGAATGGTCTGATGGAGCTGGTAATACCATGCTGACAACAACTGTCAGTCCAGGACTGTCAGTCCAGGGGTCACTGTCAGTCCAGGACTCAAAATCAAATCAAATCAAGATTTATATAGCGCCATATGTTCACGAAGATTCAGAGGCGCTTGAGAACTGTCAGTCCAAGGGTCACTGTCAGTCCAGGACTGTCAGTCCAGGACTGTCAGTCCAGGACTGTCAGTCCAGGGGTCACTGTCAGTGGTGAGAGAGTTTATGAAAGCATCTTTTTATGATGTCTACCTGACTGAGTGAGTGAATGAGTACGAGTATTTAAGAGGCGCATGAAAGCAGACAGTTGCTATGCGCTGCTGTGACACGTAAACAAAAACGACTTTAACTGCCGACGAAATTCTCCAGTGTCATTGTCAGACTGGTGAATCATGGCCGGCAGACTGTTCCAGAACCGCGGTCCAGTGACTGCAAAGCTCTGGTCACTGAGTTGTGTGTTGGTGCATGGAACACAACAGTGTTGATGTCGGCCAATTGTAGCCGGCGACGGCTGGTGTCATGAGAGACAAGCTGGCAACTGACCTGTACTGCTTGTACTAAGTACTTGTATATTTGCCATTTTGACATGCATTTTAAAGTTACTGTCTGTGTGTGCGTGTGTGTGGCAACAGATCGCTCGAGAGTTGCGTTGGAACTTGGCAGCAATTCCCCTATGAGACAGCTGACTTGGACTGTCTATTAGATTACTCAGTACTTACACTAGTGTGGCAGTTACATATCGTCTCATGTATTGTTTTCACTGTTCTCTGTTGTCATTTGTGTTTCACACTGCAGCAGACGCGTTGTATTTTTGTTATTCCTTTCTACAGTGTCCAGCGTGGCTTGAATTTACCGCCGGGAATGACGGGGATTTCCCGGCACTGGTCATCGGTATCTCTGTTAATGCAGTGGCTAAAGGCGTCACAGTTAGGGTTGCTATTTATCCCCCTGGCTCTGTCAAATACAATCCAAATGTGCTTTTAGATTGATATTACGCTACACATTGGTGTTCTTGTTACCTACCAGCTGTAGTCTGGCTGCACTTGCTTTACTATGATGCACATATCACTTTACTTCAAAAATCTACATCTGAAATACTCGGAATATGTTGGCTTCTGGAACTTCAGTCCCTCAAATCCTCTCAGGTTATGCCAACTGTGCTTTTCCATAATTCAAGCCATGCTGTATGTGAGATTATTTATACAGAGTCATCCATAAGTTTACACTCTTAGCAACACCACCTTAATTATTACAGATATAATGTTAAAAATCTGTAGTGACAGTGAAAATAGCACGTGCGAAATCTGACTTGTAAAAGCTGGCAAATTCTGTCCACCCTGTTGTACGTAATTCTGTACAACAAGTGAGCAGCAATTGCCAGATTTTGTAGTTGTTTTATGCTCTGACGTCACTCATTCAAAGACGGGACCAACACTAAGTGTGTTGAGCTGTTATAGTTCTCTTCTGAACAGACACATTGCTGCAACATTAGGCTCACTTCTTCAGATATGAATTAGTATTATCTGTTTACGGTTTACGCAAACCCTAATAAACGTTTACTGTTAATAAAGGGATGTGCTATACTTTGTCTCCATGCTGAATGTTAAACACTACATGGCCTAGTTCTGTGTAGTGAGTACTCATAATATGTCCACCTTAGAATTAAATCTCAGTGTCCAAAAAAACTACCCGCTTTGTAATATTTAATATCTTCTGCAATTATAAGTCTATTTTAGTGAAATCTGGTAGGTACATAGTATCGTAACAGTCTTGGTACTTAATGGGTGCATAATTTCCCACTTCATCTGAATTACGTTACAAGTGTGTTTCTACACTTCCTGTGAATATTGTAACACCCAGAAGTTACACTGACTGAACTGTGTCTGAATAAATTCCCAGCTTTTAAACCTCCATAACTTAAACTCTACTTGTCATCTGAGCTAAAACTTGCAATTGTTCACTTAACTGATCTTATTTATGTCCATGTAGATCATTTAATCGACTTTAATGATTGGTTGTTTCCATTTGTTGTTAGTAACGAGCAGTTCATAAATATGGATGAAGCAGTAAACAGTGTGTCAGGAACTGTGAATTGTTTATATTAACTGTCAAGTCAGTGAAGCCAATAATAACAAATGGACAGCAACGCACACACACACACCCGGTGCCTTGGCAATATTGATTCTGCAGCTAGGCTGCTTTCGAATTGTGATGGCAGAAAATGTCAGTCTGATTGATTGATTGCATTATCTTTTTTTCATAAACGTTGAAATAAGGACAGCATATGTTCAGTTTTACGTATAACTTGGCTATTTGTTGTCTACACCATTGGGTGTCACTCACAGTCTCTCAACATCTGACTTCATCACATGCATAGGACTTGCATAGACCGGTTCGTTCAGTTGTCAATCATTCCAGAACATGCAATATCACGAGCATAGATCACCATCTCACAACAACTGAACATCATTTACAAGAACTTTCAGAAATCGCTGACCACAATTTGAACACGTGACAGCTCATTAAACTAAAGTGAAAATGTTGAGACATGACATACTGGCTGGAACATTTATAATTTACTGTGATAGCATTATAAACAACCAAACAGTGGAAGAAATTGGACACAGTGGCTCAGCCAACAGGGACCCGTTCCCGCGGGACGCCGTTATAAGTTGATAAACAAACAACATGAAATCCACGTAACACGAGGAGACTTTGGCCATTCTTTACACTTGCATCTCAAAATTAGCCTTTTTATGTTAAACAGTGGTTATAACGAAAACCATTTCAATTAATTTTCATTGTCCGTGATGTAATAGAGGTCAAATCATAACTTTAGACTTACTGTCAACTGGAACTCAGTCTCTTAGACAAAAAATTGTGCTATGTTATACACAGGGAGTTTGCATTTTTTGTAAAGTCGGCATATTTTGGCAGACATATTTTCACAGTTTGTTCATTGGTTCTGTTGTCTGTGATTAAGATTTCTGAAAAAAGTGCAAGTCTGATTTTAGTGACAGTTGGCTCAGATGTTCAGAATCACAGACGTAAAAGTTCAAGGTCAAAACTAAAATTTGGTCAAAGAAGGTGAATTGGATAGCTCAAAAAGTACAACTCTAATTTCCATGAAACTCAGTGAGTGCCAATGACCGATCGAAGATCGAAGGAAGGCAACAAGGGGTGACTTTGGAGGTCAAGGTCAAACGTCAAGATGGGGCACGGCTGCCATTTTTGCAATGTCTTAGAACACAGTCTGAGATATGTCAACCAAAGTTGGTGTGTACATATGGAAGTACGTGTGTTGAAAGTGACTAATTCAAAAATCCACAATGGTGGACACGGGACAGTCGTCGTATTACGCCCCTACAAATATTAAAAGTTACAATAGCTCGGCCACAGTTTGAGATATCTTCAGGGTTTTATCCAGAAATTAACATGTGGGTGTAAGTCACAGGGACTGTCAGGGAGGGGGATGAAGCTTCGAGCCCAAAGGGCCGAGAGCGGATGGGTTCTTGGAGAGGGGCCAGTGAGCCCCTCTCCCACCAGCTAGGGGATCTTGGGAGCGCTTACCCTGTTTGAAATTTGGTGCAGCTTGACACCTCAATTCCTCAAATATCACAACAGAAATTCCAAATATATATTTTCCTTACTGCAAACTAGATGGTGACCCTGCCAGTGGCATCGGAACGAAGTCAACATTGCGGGGGCGAAGCGAGGCCCAAAGGGCCGAAACTCGAAGCCCGAAGGGCTGAGCAAAAGCGCCCCTGGGTTCTTGGAGAGGGGGCTTACCGCCCCTTCCCACCAGCTAGGGGGTTTGCGGGAGAGCTGTGAGCTTCCACAGTGGGGTCCGGGGCAAAGCCCCGGCCGCCAAGAATTTTGGTGCATTTTGGGTTCTTCGGGTGAGCTGTCCTGCAGCTGCTATGCAAAACTGTGTAGGCCCCCTTTGTTGGTGTACAATTTAATACATTTACCGTACATGCCTCACATAATTCGTTGAAGAAAATAATATCCAGTTTAGAATACATAATCAAATTCAAGTTAAGATTTTAAATGAATATTGAGACTTACAGAACTTTAACTATCAACTAGCAGATAAACTTGGCAAATTATTGCGGGGCGAAAGTATTCGGCCCCGCGGTTTCAGCATTGCGGGGGCGAGCGCCCCCGTTTCCGTTGCCCCCGTGGTTCCGACGCCTATGGACCCTGCTAGGGGAGGGTGCTGGCAGTTAGCCAGGGTTGACACCCCCTAGATAAAACCCTGTTTATCTTCACCCGAGTTGATGCGTGGACAAATGTTGGCTTACCATAACCACTTTTTGCCTATATACCATGCTATAGTTTGTCGCCGCTTATCTTAATTATCAATATCCTGTCAATTTCCTTGTAGGCCTAACTGTGGACAGGATGAAATGCTCAGCCATGGCGGACGTTTCTACTCTGTGATAGCTTTCTAGTACTGGTATCATTTTGTTGTTCTGCCAGTGGCGAATAAATGTGTGCATATCAATTCTGTTTACCTCAAAATACACTAAAATGCACTTGTCGACCAGAAGTGTTATAGTTATTTCACGATTATAATGTGGCAAATTAGTTGGCGACGGCTGTGCTGCGGGCCCCACACAACGTTGTCCTGGTGCTCCGTGCTCGCCATTTCCCACGCCTCTCAGTCTCCGCAGTGCACGCCTCATCTCAGCTGGCCCACTGATTAGACGTATTTAATAGATCACACCAACAACAATTATTATCGTTATTATCACCGTTAACAAAGTTCTGAGCAAAATATAAATATTATAACGATACGCACACGTACATGGTGGTCTAAAGTAGCCTAAATCACCGAGTTTTTAGATATAACTTGGTAAAGTTTTGACCGATTTTCAAAACTGTCACTGGCACATTGAGCAGTAAGTTTGCAACAAACTGATCATTGAATGTCATTAAGCAGCATACCTCAAACCTTGTGAAACGCTAATCAGTAATAAGATTTTACATATTTAGCAATGTTTTAAAGCTATATTTTGATGTGATGCGGGTTACTTAATAATCACTTTATGGCCATATTGCTGAGTATGCCAGCAAACGAATTTAGCATTTGATAATAATCGTAACTAACAGACAGGACTGTTTATGGTGCTCTTACAGTGGTTCACCCGTTCATTTGAAAAAGAAAACCGATTGACCTGATTGACCTTGATTGGCATCAAGCCAATTGACTTTGGCTGCTAGAATTTCCACATCCATCGACGGTCCACCATCGCCATTTTATCACTGCTATTGATGAAGTTATGAAAATGAAGTGGTGGCTTAGCCTACCTTTTGAACCACCCGGCATAATTTTTCGTCATCAGCATCAGTGCTAATCAATGCAGCTGCTACAGTTCTGTAGCTGCTGTCTTAACCACACACAGCATTGCAATTGCATTACAGTGACGCTGACGTTGTTAACAAGCGCACTCACTCACACAGCACGTGGACCTAACTACCAAAGTCATGCAGTCGTTACAATAATAACAAGCTGAATGAGTGCACGTTCAGTTTGAGCAATACAGCGTGTAGCGCGTGGTATAAGGAGGCGGAGTGCTTGAAGTCAATATTCATTGACGAACACCAGCAGTGTTGACACTCGTAACATAAGACAGAATGATTTCGTAACGCGATACAACTGGCAGATCAGTGTTTGGCCGTTTGCTGTTCTTTTAATTATTTTGATTTCAATGCACCTCTATCGCCATCTTATTTCAGCTGGTGTTGAACGTATTCTTCCAGTGGCGTACCGAGGAGGGGGCTAGGGGGGTTAGAACCCTCCCACTGCCGTATGATTTAAGAAATAAACGTGTCAGAATGCGTCAAAATATGGTATTTTCAGCAAAAAACATACGAAAAATTTTCTGGGGAGGGCCACAGCCACAGTCCCCAGATCCTTCCCCCAGTGCGGATGGAGATACCCC
>Ga0209781_1000450_pt1 | contig 10663 bp, 5 predicted proteins | sample WorMetHERISLAND1_3_FD_187386 | JGI IMG/M metagenome (GOLD analysis project Ga0209781, IMG submission 187386) | Marine gutless worms symbiont microbial communities from Max Planck institute for Marine Microbiology, Germany - Olavius albidus HERON... | ecosystem: Host-associated > Annelida >...
TAGATTGCTGTAAAGTTGTACAGTTAACTTTAACATTTTGCAAGGTAACACTTACAAAGAGACATGATAAGTTTTATACCATCTTATTTAGCAGTTCATCCTTGAATGCAATAGTGAAAGAATTATTAAAATTCGTCCACATTTGCCATAGTTATTGCAAAAATAAAGAAATGCGATTACATGTTAACTGTTTTCCGATGGTCAGCATTGTTTGTCGTGTGTGTTTTGTTATTTTGTATGCTGACCACTGTGAATGCTTGGACACGTGGCTACAGTGAGTGCAGTGTCTAGTAGCTGTAGTGTTCATTGGTAGTGATTGGCTGATGGTGAATGATTGACAGCGAGGCTGTAGTGTATGTTGGCAGTGATTTTCTGATGGTGAATGATTGACATTGAGGCTGTAGTGTATGTTGGTAGTGATTGGCTGATACTGAATGATTGACAGTGAGTCGAGAGTTCCTGCTGTAGCTGGTCAGTTCAGATTAGATCTTGATGACAATGAAGCAACTGACAGCTACCCAATGCCACAGCTGATTGAGCCAGACCTGCATGAAATCCTTGATGAGCCAGTGAAGCTGCCTGTAACTAGGTTCGTTTCACTGTACAGCATAAATCACTGCAGTCTTAGTAATAGAATGCACTCTTTTTCTTGGAGGAATGATATCTGATGACAATAATGGCATTAGCCAGTATTTGTTTGTTTTAAAATGTTGAGGTATTTGCTGTGTTGTGTTTTATTGGATGCACTTAATGAACAGTGTGAAATGTCTCACAATATGATGTGTTTTGTGTGTGTTTGATTGTGAAGGTTACGTCCACCGTCTCCAGCAGTCAAGCTGCTGCACAGTTCAGCTGATGCTAAGTCTGCTGTAGACTTGGTCGTTTCACAGATTGCTAGTAATGACATACAGACAAGTCTCCAAGCCTTGCATCAGGTCATTGTCTGTTATCTGTAGAATGATCTGGCATCAGCTTGTAGTTTTTTTTTACATTGGTATTGTTCATATTGTTTCATTTTATAGGAATAACCCAAATATGATTTTGTAGGAAGGAAACAGTTTCATGCAAATAGAGTTAAAACATTACTACCCAGTTCTGTCAGTACAGTTGAAGTTTTTACTGTGAGTTTGCAGCATTTTAACTTGCACTCTGTTTCTGCTGCTGTCCAGATCCTGCCGAGTGTTGGTACATTAAGTCATTTCTGTTTAAACTGCCAAGACAAAATCTTGCAGTGTTACTGTTTGTTTGGAAATACAGCTAAGTTACAAGTTTAGTGGCATGTTGCACTTTGCTTGGCTCAACCATTTTTAGACTCATCTGCCAACTGCAGTGCAGCAGTGAATATACTGACCATCATCATCTGCAGGATACCCGGTACAGTAGAGTGACGTTTGCCCATTCAGTTGTTGAGACTAGTGCCTGCCTAAATGTTGTTAGCAGATGCACGGGAGAGCAGAATGGGTTAGTTGGTGAAGACCATGTGTGTTTTGTGTCTGGTACAGATTGACGAAAAGTGTTGTGTTTTGTGTGTGGTACAGATTGATGAAAAGTGTTGTGTTTTGTGTGTGGTACAGATTGATGAAGTGCTGATGGATGATGAAAAGTGTGAAGCGCTAGTGTCACACGTCGACCACCTGCTGATAACGTGCACACTGCAGTTACGCGTGACATACAGTAAACACATGAGTTTACACGTTGACAGTTCTGCTGGCTCAGCACTGCAGCAAGATGTTCTCAGTCTGTACAAATGTCTTCTGGCCACTCTTCACTCAGTGAGTTAATGCACATCAGTCTGATTGCCACTTTCTGCTGATCGTTGTAAGTAAGCAAGTAAGGTCATTTCGAAAGGCACAGTTTTATGCTATTCACAATGCGCCACGATCTAATGTACGGAACAAAAAAGTCTTAAGCAGTTACTTAAAGTGTTTGTAGCTAATGTCAGTTTGTTTCAGTTGAACTGGAAGACTGTTCCACAGATTGAGGCCTGCAGCAGCAGAACATCTGTCACTGTGCTGGCTGTAGGTCTGTCTAATGACACACGTTTTCGTGTTGGCTGAACGTCAGTGCCGTGACTGAATGAGTGTTGTGTGTCGTTGCTGTGGACAGCTGTGTCAACGCAAGAAGCTATCGTGTGAGGCAACGCGCGATGTTCTCAAAGACTTGATTTATCATCTCATCACAATTCTGCTTGATACGCGGCTGAATGAGTTGCAAGATGGTCAGCAGGTGGCGCGGTCGGTAAATATTGCAGTCGGGAGACTCATTGAGAAGTCGGATTCAACCAATGTTATGAGGTCTGATCACGTCCTATTGACCTTGCTTATGGTCTAGTTTAACATTATTATATGGTTTACACTGATAACATTTGAGCAACAAGTGTACACATGATGTGGTAATAGATAATAGTTATAATAGTTTACTAGCGGTATTAATGAAATCTGTTTGTGCTGCTGCAGTGCTCTGATCAAGTTATTACAAGAATCTGTCGGCATCGAGACGTGTTCACCACATTTTCTAGAACTTATTATGAAGGTGATACTCCTCACGTATTAATACTATATTTCAAGTGTCACTAGTGTTCTTTCTTACAGAGGAAGCCAGCTTTTGTTGTTCTAAGATGAACTTTTGTCTGTGTAGTACTGGATAACTGGCAGTTATTTGTTTTGACCATGTTAACAATCACATGATGTGTTTATAGATGTACTTACTAAAGAAAAATATGTGCACATCTGCTGTTCTGTCATTAAATTAGAAACTTGATGTTTACCATGTTGGCAGCGGAATTATGTTAACGGTCTGGTAGATAGTTATGATATTAGTTATTGTACCTCGACGACATTCATTCAACAGTTAAATAGCAGTTAGATTCATTTGTGAGAAACAGAACTGAAGTCAGCTTGTTCATTTGATTGGCTAATAAATGAGCATTACAGCATTGTTGTTCTATAGAGTGGCGTGTTTTCACACTTTACTGACTTTTGTATATGTTGTCTGTTTTCTTGTACATTTGACTTGTGCCGAGTGCTTAGTATTGTTCAGTGCTAATAATTTACATTTTACATTGTAGTAAATGATGTTAATTCCACTAAAGTAGACTACATTATAGATGATAAAGTGTGATGTTGTGTTGCTAGTGTTTGTGGAAGATGGTGCGGATGATGCCGACAATCGTTGCCGACATGAACGTAGATCGAATACTGGCTGATCTTCATTACTTCCTGAAAGCTTATCCAAGTTATACGTGGAAGACTCGACAGACGGACATGCCGCTGCGAACAGTGAAAACAATCCTGCACACGTTTGTGAAGATCAAAGGCAGTAAGGTCTGTAGCAGTAGTTGACAGGCTGGTTAAATCAGTAGACTTGTTGCATAACAGGTAGGCGAGATTGTCTACAGGGATTAGCTGTGTAATGTTGATACTGATGAAAAATTTGTGATTTTAATGAAAGTGTGACAATGTCAGCACTGCAGCAATCTTAATTGTATTATCGATAATTGCGTAATTGAAAATTAATCAAGTGTTAACGTATTCCTGATGCAAATAGTAACAGTCGTGAGCTAAATGCTGGTGGTTTGGGTTTATTACTTAAGACTATAGAGGGGAAGCAGAATTTTAAGAGCCCTGTTATTCAGTTGAGTGTAGAATATTTTACCCAGTTATAATTAGCCTGGAATGTTAACGTTGTGTCCTAGATGCAGGTATTCACATGTTTACTGTCTATTTGTGCAGATCATGAGTCACTTGACATTGATTGATCATAACGATCAGCCGTCATCTGAAGTAGAAGGTTATCTGCGCAAACTGCTGCGTACTGCTGGTGGTGGCGAGCTAGCGGCTGCTAATAGTCGCAACGAACAGCTCAACGCTAATGCCACATTGTCTCCAAAGTCTGATGTAATTATTATGCAATTGTTCATTTTTCTGTAGGCAGTTGTTGTAAATAACAGCGTGCTGGTAATGGAGACGTGTAGATTGATTGACTCTGAACACATCACAGGGTGGGCAACCACACGGAAAACGTGGAAATTGGAAGGGAATTTCACATTGGTCAGAGAAAAGTCAGGGAAATCAGAAAAAGTCGGGGAAATTATGGTTTGCCTGTGATCTGCTACCACAGTTGCGACAGTCACAAAATATTTTATCCAGTTAGTCACAAAATAAACATGATGCGAGTACTGTCAAGTAAAGTTGACATGCACATGATGGACTGCCAATAGTGCCACAATATTCACTCAGGAGTCCACGTAGGCCAGGCCTGTTTGTGTCTGTATGCCTCAAGGGAAAAGTCACGGAAATTAGGAATCATCAGCAAATTTGACGAGGACTGGAGTGAAGAGTAGCCACCCTAACGTTGGCTTTACAGTGCAAGACAGACACACTGAGTGTTTGTTATTGGGGGCTGTGTTCCCAAGACACACACACTGAGTGTTTGTTATTGAGGCTGTGTTCCCAAGAGAGAAGATGCTGATACTGATGCAGCAGATTTGTTTTAACGTTTGACCATTGAATCAACCAACTATCAAAGCAGTGCATGATCTTTGCAGTATAAAGTATCAAAAATATTATTATAATTATTATGGACATCGATGACCTCCCAAAATGTTTACCATTAAGAAGTAGTGAAACACTACAGTACTTATTAATGTAAATGTTTTGTCACTCAGCAGCAGTTTTGTTGTCACATTTTAGATTACTATGAGTACATTTTAGCAAGCGTGAAAAGAATCTCATGCTGGGTACTTGTACGAGTACCTTACTGTTTTACTTATGTACTTACTTACTTACGAGCTGTATTGCAGGTGTATGATGGAGACAAAAAGTCACCGAGACAAATATCTCGAACTGTTCATGACACCCTGGCTGACATCTTCAAGAAGATTGGTTCAAAAGAAAATACAAGAGAAGTATGCAAATCTTGCTCTATCTACCTTTTTTGTCGATATGGACTTTTTGGTACCGTCAGGTGCTGAATTTTATGCTCTATCTCCTCGTAACTTCTGCAATACTGCTAGTGTTTTCTCTCTGCAGAATAATGTGAATTTTATATGCTCTATCTTCCAATATTGCACTTTCAACTGTCTGGCTCCTATTTTGCTCTTACTCCACTGGCATGCGTGTTGGAGCAGAATACTTGCAATACAACTAGTTTCCTGTGTGCTATATTGCTCTAGGTAGCACAGACGTATAAGCCTCTGCGTGCTATTGTGATCTAACTCACAAATTCATAAACTTCTTGCTGCTATAATGCTCTAAGTCACATTTACTTTGCAAAATTCCCCCAAAATCTGAGGCATGGATGACACAACAGTACTGATACTTATACGTTACGCTTTATTGCATTTTTATTGACAAAACTGCCGGCATGCGAAAGCACAGGCAAGCAGGCATTTTGGTACATCGAGGTCAAAACTTCAAACGCCGTTTTCTCGAAATCATCTGCATGGCAGATAGAGCAAGATAATCGTCAGGCGACGAAATTCTGTAAAACACACTGTGGTCTATAGAAAAAGGTGCAACTTATTTTTACATCAGCATGCGCAGATGTGAGATGATTTTAATATTTCTTTCGCTGTCATATTCATACATGACCTTTACTGTAGCAATAAAAGTTGCAGCTTTTTATGGAGCACTGTGTATAGATAAATTACAGAAGCTCTGATGTCTGGCTACACACTGTACTGACTGACTTATATGACGTTAAGTCTGGCAGCCTGAATATAAAATAATGAGGAGATGAGTTGAGGTATATTGATTGTGTGATTATGATGCAAAGTTGCAAACTGTAGTGCATAAGTCAGTGAGTGAGACTGTTGTATGCAGCATTTACATACATCATTCATGTGCCTTATTTTATGTGCTTGTGTAAAATTATTTTGTTTAGGGTCTAAATGACCTTTACGATTTCAAGCGGCAACATCCAGATGCAGATCTAAATCCTTTCCTGAGGAAGTCGACTCAGTTTTTCCAAGACTACATTGAACGTGGGCTGAAGAGCATTGAATTGGAAAGGCAAGAGAAGCAGAAGACAGTGGCAGCTCAAGGTTGATGATTGCTACTGTTTGTATATAGTTGTCATGATATGGCTAGCAGTGCAGTGTATCGAGTTATCAGTCATTTGTTATATTATGATACGTGCATTATGCAATGCACATTGTGCATGAGCACAGTGTGTACACAGTGTTACTAAACTCACTCTTGTTCAGTTTGATACTAACAGCCTTTATTGTGCTTCATCATCATATCAGTACTCCTTACCTTTTATTGTGCAGCTACTGGAATAATTAGCCAGTCTGTTAAATGAAAATTTCAGAAAGCATAGGTTGGGAAATGCTGACAGCTTAGCCAATGGAATGTTTTGTGAAAATAATGAGTGAATGTTATTTGTTGACGACTGATACGTTGAGACGGAGTAGCGTGGAGATACTGAGCAGGTTGGATGCATGTGTGTCTGTGTAGATTCAAGTGGTTTATCAGCTTCATTAGTGACGACGACTGCCGTGGCTACGGATGCAAGTGCTGCAGATTACCTGGAGCGACTGAAGGTGCTGCGTGCACGCTGTGGTCTTGATAATGACGCTAACACTCACACTGACAACACGTTGACTGATCTGACTGTCAACGTCGCCAAGCCTCACGTATCAACAACACACGTTGCTGATGGTGGCGTCTCTGCTGTACGTAGATAAACTGCTCTTCCTGTATCTAAAGTGTAACTAATCTTATAGTTATGATGAGGAGTGTTAATGAGCCCAGCAGGCCAAGCCATGTAGATGACAGAATCAAGACTAGACCACAAGCCCTGAGTCCAAGGTCATTGAAAAATAATGCACTGTTCAAGCTGTACAAAGCACAAAAGTGACTTTTATATGGTGATATAACAAGACTGTGTCCCAAAAAAACAAAACCAGCATTTCATTTTGCTAGATAAAGGCCAGTGCCAAAAGTTTTCATCTTAAGATAAAGACTAGTTGTTCGGTGTTGAATCAGCTAATTTCGTGTAGAACACTGTTCATACTGTTATACAGAACAAGTGTGGCCTGTCGGCATACACTTAAATCTACTGTTAGACTTAATTGACTTGTAGTTATATGTGGTAAGTTATTAGCAAAACTTTATAATTAGCAGTGCAAGTAATGAAATTTATGCATGCAAGTGACTCGGCAACATGCAACTGTTCCGGCTGTACGATCTGTATAGGAATAGTTCTCACGGGATCAAACACTGACAGCTTCACCATCAGTGTCTACTGTTGTCGATATTTGACAGCGTCGGTGTCAGTGTCAGTTGTCGCTGTCAGTCTCGATTGTGTGATCATGTTAGTGTAATAAATGCTTATACAATAGCTTGCTGCTGAAAATTGATCCAGTCCAAAACCTAAGGCCACAAACTTCAAGGCCAAGTCGAGAAGCCTGTATGTGATACATTTCAGGACAGAGCCATTAAGTAACAGTTGAATTATGTTGTAATGTTATGCATGACAATTTGTAGGATACAAAAGACACACAAGTATCGTCCTCTGCACAGCCAAGTACTGGCAGTGCTGCTGTGTCTGACATTGATGACCTGAAGAAGAGGCTGGCACGAATAAAAAGTTCTGTGAAGGATTAAGAAATGTTTTATTGGTAGTCGTGTAGAAAGTGCTGACTCCTGTCAGTATGCTATGATACTGCAGTGCCAATTGACTGTGTTACAATAACTGCTGAAATTGTCGTTGCCTGTTGGCGGCACGTTCACTGAACACATAATGTTAATCATTGTATTCTTTGTTAAGTTCAGTACCACTGTTTTGTTGATAGTGGTTGTCCACTGTTGTCCACGTTCACTACTGTGTCGTCTTTTTTTACATACTTGTCTGCTTATACTGTGAGTGTGGTGTAAAAAACAGATGTGCTTTGCTTGTTTAGTTTTGTGCAGTACGGAATGCCTGAGCTTCTCAGTTTTGGAGTAACACTGAACTGGTTAGCAGTTCAAGACCAGAGTCATTAGGGCTTGTAAACTATGTGCTGCTGATACTTATTTCTAGCACGGCATACTGATACGATGTGCAAGCTGCTGCAGTGCTAGTGTTTCAGTACCTCGGCCAGGAAGTTTTGCAATCTTCTGTGTTTCTTGGTTGGTTGGTTCATTCATTCCTTGGTTTAATAAACATTATTGTCTCTGTCAGAAATAAATGGCAAGTCTGGGAATTTGATGAAGGCTGGAGAGTGACCACCCTGTATACTGGAAATATTGAAATAATGTTGTAAATGTTTTAGCCGTAAAGCCTATATGTAATTTCAATGTAATTGGAACAGAGAAATAGTTATTGTTAACATAGTTCACTGGGGCTGTTTCTTGGTTGGTTCATTTGTTCTGGGCTGTGTGCGTTTGTGTGTTCGTTGGTATGTTTTGGGGCCGAATATCTCGAAAACAGACTTGGTTACAATGGAGCACCTATAGGAAATGGCATATTATTGTGAATTGAATGGTGACGTGATCAATGACATCATGTGACCCGTTGTGGGCGGGCCGTGTTGCACACGCCTGGCAGAGTTCGCGCCCTGCAAGCGTTGTTCTAGTTGCCATTGTTTTTAGCTGTCATTTATGTTGACAAGTGCAATGTTGAACTGAACACATTGCCGTTCCAACTGTTGTAGGCAGTAGACTGCACTGGACTTACTTACTGGAACTGTTTATGTGATTGCATACTGATGATACCATGTAATGCGTTCTGTGTCTACTTAAAATGTGTAGTCCAGGTTTTTGTGGGATGTCATATTTGACAGGGGTGGTGGAAGATCTTTAAAAGTGGTGAGGCACTCTCCCCTCCCCTTTCCTTCCCTCCCCTCCCCACTTTTTCTCTTCCCTCCCCTCTCCTCACTTCCCTCCTCTCCCCCTCCTACCCTGCTATACTTTCCATTCCCCTTCCCTTAGAAGTAGGCCCCTTAAATCCAGCTAGAGGGTCTGGGGAAATGCTGTAAGCTCCCCCAGTGGGGTCTGGGGAGGAGCCCCAGATCAAATTGAATTTGGTGCATTTTAGCCATAAAATTTGACATCTGGTGGCAACAGTTCAATGATTTTTGTGCGAATCAACTGACCAAATTTGTGCAGTTTAAACCTGATATGTTAGGTTGTGAGCTGTCATGAATGATAACGATGTCTGAGTGAGATTGTGGAGAAAACATTATCGCAAGAAAAAGGCAGCTAAAGTGCCACCAAGTAAGTAAATTTAACTGAACATCCCTTGCAATATTAGTTTTTTTTGGCTCGTTTAGCCTAGGTATAATGATAGAACATCGGCGTCACACGTGTACATGCCGACATTTTGTCAGTTTGTTAGTTCGTTTGTAAAGTTGACAAACTGGAAGTATAGGTCCTTATAAGGGCAAAAGTGGTGAGGTACGATCCACAGCGTGCCTCACTAGGCCAAATTTTGGTGAGGCATGTGCCTTAGTTGTTCCACCACTCCTGATGTTTGATGGCATATCTAATGATACAACACAATACATCGGTGCATGATGAGAGTCACTCACAGCTAGGCTTTGCTCGTAAGTTACTCTGGCTGTGTGGCTGATGCATCTGTGTTCCACTGTATATGTGTAATACTACTGTGAACAAACAGCATTGAATTTATTAAATATGCAAGTGTGTTGCAGTCTTAACTGTCTTCTGTGTCAGTCTATGATGATGTGTGTGTTTAATTGTTACTGTTTTACTTGTTTATGTGCAACATTCTGTGCATTTAAACTGGTGCTCTTGCTGATTGATTTTTCTCTCATTACATCTGATGTGTGACAAGCAAATGGCATTTATATGCAAGGCAACAAGCTCAATTGACTGAGCACAGACGAGAGCTTTTTGTTAAGCTTGTATCACATTTGTTAAAGGACTCAACTTGTATCAAAGTATCAATAGGCTCAGTATAGCCAATCCTGTGCTAAAAGTGTCATTAAGCCTCAACCAACCAACTACCCTGTAGGTCTTATGCACTTGCACAGACTAATTTACAACCCTACCAGCAAGTACATAACTGCTGCAATAGCAACTAACAGGACTATGCTAAACTGTCACAGGGGTGTCCCGATGAACCAAGTACGATAGGATAACGCGCATAAACCGATGACTGAGTTAGCCAGATGTCGTACGACTACATGGCCATAACAGATATTAATGAATCAGAAACTACGTGGAAATTTAATGCATTGTATTTTTACAACACGATGCACTAGTGCAAAGCGTGGTCATGCGCTCATAACCTACCATCAAAGACGGATGCAGACATTTTGCTCAGTACCTTCGCTCTTCATAGCCCAAAGGCCATCCACCTACTCCCATGGGAACGTGGGGAAATTTGGGGGAGACAAAAGTTGGGTGGGGACTGGGGAGTGGTGTGCTGGAACACAAAAGTGGCATTATCTCTGAAATGCGTAAAGATAGAGGAAAAGTTACTATGGATGGCATATAGGAACTCGCCAACTCTCTTTCGAACAGTACCATCCCCAAGGGCCCGATATGGCCTGTTTTTACTCAAGATTGGGGGTTTGCAACTCCCACCCAAGACCACTCTAAAATTTAGGGCAAACTAGTGCCGATAGAGGAATGTATGGAGGGCCTATAGGAATCGCCGACACTTTCTGACAGTACCATTCCCGACCCCTAGACTGGAGGCTTGCAAGTTGCAA
>Ga0209781_1000451_pt1 | contig 10652 bp, 8 predicted proteins | sample WorMetHERISLAND1_3_FD_187386 | JGI IMG/M metagenome (GOLD analysis project Ga0209781, IMG submission 187386) | Marine gutless worms symbiont microbial communities from Max Planck institute for Marine Microbiology, Germany - Olavius albidus HERON... | ecosystem: Host-associated > Annelida >...
AATGCATTAGCTTAGACATTTATACTGACGCCTGCATTTTAAATGCATAAGCTAATGCATTACTTCGTGCTTATATTTTTTTGATTTTTGCAGTTTTATATCTGTCGCTTATACAACATTGAATAAATTGCTTGCAGTTTTTTATATATAATTTCTATTAGCTGTGATATGATATCCCCAAGAAATCACCAACACTTCAGCTTTTTTAAAACGACGTCTCAATGAATACTATTTTATTTTCCTTTTAATTGTTTAATTAGCTGAAAGACTTCTGTAACATGCTGTTGAACTGTTTTTATTTACGTAAATAGCCTAAGTTAAACAACTGTCACAATTATATACATTGTGCACAATCAGAAATAGTGTGACAACGACAAGCGCTGGAGTAAACTGTATATGAACACGTAAATTTAACACTGAAATAATTCCTGCTGTTTTATCCTAGCCCGGCATAGTTAAAACTCCTTATTCCAATATCGGATGTGCGACAATATCTTCTGCAAATTTTGCTGAAAGTATTGTTCTCTTGCTGTCTTGCACTGCAATTCGTCTAGCTCTGCATGTTTTCATTCAAGCTAGGTTAAGCATGTTTCTTTTCCCCATTTCCTACCATTCACATTGTAAACAGGGGCGTAGCCAGAAATTTGTTTCGGAGTGGGACAAAACCGGAAGACTGGGGACAAATGTCCCCCAGCGGGGTCCAGGGGCAGAGCCCCTAAAATACCAATGACCATTGCAATAATGTGTTAACAAAAAACCCCTAAAATTTTTTTCATCATGGGAATTTCCAGGGGGGGACATGTTCCCCTTGTTCCCCCCATTCCCTGTGCCCCTGATTGTAAATAAAGTTGTGTAAAATATTTGTCTATCTTCCCTACATTACTGAACTGTTTATTCGGATTTCAAGTTCATCAACTTGCCTTTTCAGTTCTTTTATTTGCTAATGTGTCTGATTAACTGGTTACACGTCAACTTTTAAGCGCATGGTAAGGAATTTTCTCGTCACATACGCTACGGTAGCGGCGTTGTTCATCGTAAGGCCACCGAAACTGGTAACATTTCACAGCTTCAGAGCACGCTGAGTTAAGTGGACAAACCTGGTCTCTGTGTGATCCAATGATGAGTACCGGTGCCTTGGGCGCGTGACACGCTATTGAGCTCAGCCAGAAGTCAAGACCTGCATGCTCGTAGCCAAGACGAATGTTCCACAGCAGCAGATATACGGCACGGTTTGACAGGAAAAACTACACACACGTGATTGCTTCGGCAATAGTTCTTTTTAAAGACATTTGTTCTTACTACACGTGTAGGCCTACAAAATCTGGTGCAGCAATTTGCAGACGTTACTGCGTACTCAACATTTTTAGTGTTGGGTCATGTTTTAATCGCACCCTGTACACAATAAATGCAGCAGATATACTGCCAGGTGTTCGCAAAAACAGTGATCATATTATGCAAACGACAAAAAAATCGCGAAAATTAACAATTAACTACAAGGCCAGGTCCCCCATAGGTCTTTCAGAGCGAAATGTCATTTTTTATGTCTACTAGTCATACTTGCACCAAAACTCAACAATATTTTAGTAAACTAATAAACATAAAAACTGAACACTGTTCATGTTGCATGGCTCCAGCGTGTAATAAAAATTTGATATTTCACGTTCCACAATAACACTTCAGTGCCACACTCTGACGCTATTGATTGTACGGCAGGAAGAACATTTACCGTAAAACTTCTAATACAAGCCGGGCCTCAAATAGAAGCCGGGTCCCTAATACAAGCCGGGGGTCTAGGCAATTTGTACTAATATAAGCCGGGTCTCCAGTACAAGCCGGGTCACCCGAGTGTCCATCTGGTGCCATCTTTTGACATTAATAGTCGTTTTTTTTTGTCTTGAATAATTATCAATTGACGCTTAAATGCGTCATAGGATAAGAATAACTAGGCACAGGGTAAGTAAAGTAAACGTTTTGTAGTTTATTATGCACTCGCGCACACTATATACAGAAAAAGTCTAAAATGGCAAATTGGCAATGTTTAAATAGAAGCCGGGTCTCAAATATAAGCCGGGTCTCCAATACAAGCCGGGGGCAAAAGTGAAATGTTCTAATAGAAGCCGGGAACTTCTATTAGAAGTTTGGCGGCCCTGTAGAAATCCCTCCTTCAAAAATGCCCAGAATACCCTTGGGATATGATCTAATTAAACCTGGATTAAACTCCAAAATAAGAAAGGAACCATTTCCATTCCCGCCAGTTAAAAACAAGTGCTCGATATAATATTAATGCTGCAGATACAAATGCCAGATACTTTCAAACTTTACATCTACAGAACTTAGAACTGGTCGCTCTCTCATTGCCTGCATATAGGCCTATCAATTGAGTTAATTGAATAAATTGATCAGTAACATGATCATGATTTGAAGCGTAATTTACTGTACATTCACTTTATATTCATTTTATATATTCACCTGATGTGTATTGTAGTACACTGTCTGTCCAGCAAAGTCCCAGACACTGAACGAAATACTTTCACCGTTGTGCTCTACCACCCACGTCGTTATGTCAATACCGTCCGTGATTTTCTCTCCGAAATTTGCGCTGTCGACATGCTTGCCTTGCGTCAGCGAGTTCACCAAACTGCACAAATACAAACGCATTTTCACAAACGACTACGAACAAATATGCTATGCGGTCTACCTTCAACGTCACGGTCACACGCTCTCTCCATTTCACGGACGAGACACGCCCACACATAAAGTGAGATTTGAGAGGTACCGTACTTTTGACGAAACGTTATCTATATAAACACTTTGTAAGGTTAACATAGAAACTATAAAAACTTTAAAAAATGATTTATAAACGACAGTTTAAACATGTTAAAAACACAATTAGGCAACTGATACTGTATGATACTGATTCGGAACAGCAAAGTAAATACAGCACAACAGAACACTGAACCGAATAGGACACAAAGGGTTAAAAACAACCTCTAACATATGCCCTAACACAAAATAATCAAGGGCAGCAAACACAGAAATATTTCAATGGTACAAAAATGTCATAAAATGTATATTAAATGGGCGATAGGCCTAAGTCAAGCGTTTGCAGTTTCCGTTTGAAACTGGCTACTGAAGGTGACAAAATAACTGGTGTCCCTGTGGTCCTAGAGCGAGACTTGGATTTTTTTTCTGGCAGAAATCACTTTACTACAGGCCTACATATGACGCGTTTAGAAAACTTTTTGTGTGTGCTGAAAATTTAGCAAAATCACAAAAAAAGGACAAGCAGAATAGAATGCACCTTGTTTTGCCGGCACCACCCAGACCGACCATCATCAACTTGGTTCGTTTGCATTCCACAGAACCCATCAGCAGACGACGTAGGTAACCCATCGTTGCCGTCAGGCCGCGACGAACTATCTCCTTCGGCGGCGTCTTCAGAGATCCACAGCCACGTAATGGCATTTCTTAACAGCACAAATATTTTAACAGTTTGACACACAACGTATCATTTTGCAGTTACTGCATTTCTATCTAAGCGACATCCAGTCATATGCGAATAAAAATTATGCGGATGAAATATTATACGACTGCGATAATTCATAACACATATACAAGTTCAACAACCCAGAGAGACTTCTCGTCTAGGGATACCGTGCAACATACTCCGGAAATTCTCGTTCAAAAAAATTCTCGTTGACGCCAACTGTAAGCTCAAACGTGACCTCTTAATAGGCTCTTATTAGTGATACTAACTGTAACTGTGTATCACATTATTTCGCAGATACATATGTACGATGGCGTAAAGGCTCGAAATCTGCAACTTGTCCCACTAGACCTGGCTCTAGGGGGAGTTTGTGTCACCTCAAAAGTACAGAGTCAGCTTACGATTCTCTTGTTCTACATATAAAGACCTTTCAAAAAAAGTTATATGAAGTTTAATTACGATTGGTTGCGTATTGACAAAGCCTTAGGGAACTGAAAATCTGATAACAACAAGAAGAACAACAACAACGTTCGTAGCGCTTGGGGATCCTGGTACCTGGACTATTCATACCTTGGACTTTTCGTACCCTGGACGATTTGCACCTTAGACTATTCGTACCATCACTGGATGATGGTATGAATAGTCCAAAGTAGGCCTATGAATAGTCCGTGAACCGGGACCCTCATCGGCCCAATATCGGGTCCAATAATTTTAAGCATAGCACTAGATATCACTATTGCTACCCCAACTATAACCATCTATATGCCTTCACAGTCCCAGACAAGTTAGTGTGATTTGATGAACAAACCTCTGAGGTTTGGCAGCCGTGTTAGTTCACCAGGCAACGACTCCAGTAGAGGACTGTTTGAAACGATCAACTCCTCGAGCGCCGTCAGATGCTGTACGTGTGGCGTCACCTGGCGAAAGCCGTGGAAACTCAGATTCAGCCGCTGAAGTGACGTCAGAGCGAATATTTCACGAGGACATCCCATGTACTCATCTTCACCATCTGCCGAATTTTACACAATTTTCAGTTCACTATATAGTTAAGAATTCGCCAGCAGACGTCGACATGAAATGCTGATGATGTCAAGAGTAGGATATTTTTGGGTGTAATGCGTCAAAACATTGTCGACGTCAGCATTTTTTTCTAGATAAGTAAATGCTCAGTAAGGACGCCAGTCATACTGATGGTATACAGACGCATACGGGTTGCGAGTGACTCATTTCCAGACAGGTGGTGCGCGCCGAGTCGGGAGTAGGGCTATGACTCATGCTGAATGACTCATGCTCACCTGATTATGCTGATGAGGCGAAACGAGGTTAGTCATTTCTGTGCCGGGGATTGCCCCGCACACTAGTCGAGGATAGGGTTATGACACATGCTGATGTAAGCAGACTTATGAGTGTGTGAGTGACTCATAGGGAATTTCACTGGCTAAAATAGATGTAAGCCTATGACTCACCTAGAAAAAATTCTGTGTTAACGTTGGCAATGTTATAACACAACAGCCAACACTTAAAAAGATCTTACTGTCAGGAGATGGGAGATGAAGAATGGGTGAAGTATTCATTTCTGCAGCTGATTAGGGGATATGGGGGGAGCGTTTTTAGACAAAATGGTTTGAGCACCCTTACATCTTGGAACAGTTCAGCCGGGACGGTTCTGGGTCACTATGCCGAAGGACGTTATTCTGATGGAGGCTATTCCGAAGAATGCTATTCCAATGACGAAGTCACTGTCCAACACTGAAAAAGACAAAAAAAATACGCTAACCCTGACACTAACCCTAGTCCTAACCCTAACCCTAACCCTATTCCTATTCCCTACTCTAGCCCTGACCCTGGGTCCTATTTACCTGAGCTGATTTTTTTGGAATAGCGTCAATCAGAAACATCTTTCGGAACAGCGTCCTGTTACCAGCCGGGATATAATGTACAGTGTCATCAGCATATTTAGGCATACTACGCTTAGGCCTGACACTGGGGCTGCAATCGTATGGCTGAGATGCACCGGTAGCCTGGAACGACCACCCACCTTGCCTGAATTCAACAGCAACCTATACTGTCACGTTCCGTGTGAAATATCGTCTCTCAAATTCGTTGCAGTATACATCGCTAAAATACATGTACACGCTGTGTTAGACAGTGACGACCCGTTTTTGATCACAATGTAAGTCAGCGATTGAGAAACTTGCCCATTTGTTGTTGGCCGAATCGTGCAAACATTTTGAATATTTCTACGCTGAGTTTCTGGACGCCGGCGAGGTCCAGAGTTCCAACATTCTTCTCATCACAGCGAGCAAACAGCGCATCTTTCTCCTACAAACGAGGCAAACAAACTGTCAAACTGCTGATAAACTAGCCATGCAGCCGTCACTTTGACCCACGTCACATTTACTCACGTAAAACTAGAAAACCACTAAACTGCGGCTCCACAACAACGATCCGTAACTAGATGTCAGTCAAATAATGAAATGTTTCCAGTAATGGAAACGAAAACAACGGAGGACAAAATGAATCTTGAGCAATACATGGATTCGATGAAAATCCTAAAAATCCACTTTACTCATCCTAGTAATTTCTGGTAATTCATGCCGAAAGAATTACACGTACTTCTTTCTATAACCACAGAACTCATTCAACAAACTTAAACAAAGTTAACAATAAATGGGGAATCTGATTAATCATAGGCTAAGTGTCAGTAAATGATGGCAGTGATAAAGCTCTAGTTTTTCTTACCCCACAGCAACAAACTGAAATTGTCCCGCAGTGCAGTGAGCTGTAAAAGTAAAAGCATCTTTTGTAGTTACAAACCTTCTTATCGATTCGCTCAAGAAGCGGGTTGGCGTTTACAAAAGTCGAGAAGGTAGCGACAGTGACTGATGTCTTCGAGTCTTGTGGTTCGATCCACTTGACGCCCATCAGATCCAGATCAACGAGCTGTGTCAATTTGGCGAATGACGGCGGCAGTCGACAGATGGCGTTGTCGCCGAGATGTAACACGGTCAATTCGCCGTGCTCCGGGAACACGTCCGGGAGTGCCTCGAGTCCCGTCTGACTGGCGTACAGCTCTTGCAGTACACTGCTGGAAAAGACACAGTCCGGCAGCTTGAACAGCGGATTGCCGGATACGACAAGCACTCGAAGCGTTTTCAGGACGTCGGCAAAGTCGTCCGGCAGCGAGGCAAATCTGTTGTAGGAAAGGTTGAGAAATTCCAGCGAGGCGCACTGACCGATGCCTGGTGGTAGAGCCTGTAGTTGATTGTGAGACAAAGTCAGCGACGTCAGCGACGGAAAAGAGCCGCAGAAATCGTCCGGCAGCGACTGCAGGGCGTTGTTCTCGAAGTACAGGCTACAGATGAGATGCACGTGATCGGCAAATGAGTCCATAGGAATTTCCGAGAGTCCCTGATGTTTGATCACGCTGCACTGGTGAGCCTGGCATAGCGTTGAATCGTTCTCAGAGGATGTCGTCAAGACTGTCGTCAGCGAGGCCGCATCTTTGTGACTTTCCCACAGCGCCTTACTCCGCTAGCCACACACGACACAAACACAGACTATAATATACTTGAACAATTCGTCAGCTGATGGTGATATACAAAAAAGCCGTGCAGGGAAACCGTTCGATCACATAGCTAGCACTACCCACTGTCTTCATCACCTTCTTCCAGCGCAACGCAACGTCCGCACTGCTTCTTCCCTCAGAACCCGTGGTCATAACTTTACCCGACCTCACACAGATTTCAATCTCTACAAAAATTCCTTTATTAATCGTTGTCTCTTCCAGTTTCTTTAAATTTCTCATCTGCCCAATCCTTCACCCCTATATTCATTTACAGCTTGTATTAGTACACCAATTATACAGCATGTTATGTTTGTTGTGTTTGTATATACTTTATTGATGACATTATATTGATATTGATGACATTTTATTACTTCATTTCGAACATGTTTTATATTGTACCATTTGTGCGATTGTCACTGTCATTTATTAAAGGCTACTTCACTTGACTTGACTTGACCGCGCGATGACGCTGTACAGTTCATTCGATACAGAGTGTGCAGACAGTAACTGTTGTAACTGTTGTTGTTGTTTCGTTTCATAGTTATAGTGGCAGTTGATCGCTGCAAAGATAGAACACAATAGATGGCACATAAATGAAGGTCTGCCACAAAAAAACCTTTAATCTGGCTTATAGGTCATTAGGGGCCATGCATTTTTGCAGAAATCGATACCTCGTATATGACTTTACACATAAGCAGTCAATAGTAACTTTCACTCTGTCTTGCCGTTTCAGAGATATTATAGCTTTTGTGCTCTAAACAGCCACTTTTTCCATACCCACTCCTATTCCTCCTGAAATTTGTGTGTTCCCTTTGGACTAGATTGATAATGTTAGAGGCTGCCAAGAGCTGCCTAAGTATATGTGTAATTATATTCGAACTAACCAAAATTATATGACCACAATACCGCAATGGTACAGACAGGACACACAGACGACTTGCCGTGGCAATACCGCACACACACACCAGCATCTTCCTCACCTGTGCACTATTGGCTTCAGCATCAGATTCCAGTTCGGTGGGTCTGGTAAGGAACAAGTTGAAGAAGTAAAGCCGTAACAAAGAATGCAGCTTCTCTTTCAGCTACAAGCACACAGTGGTCTGTGCTGAGTGAATGTGCAAACACAAAATCTGGCAAAATCAGATCAGTTAAGGTTAGTCTTTACTGTCACTACATCATACCTGTACAATGTCCACTGCAACTTTAATTGTTTGAGGTAAGGTGGTAGTTTTTCGTATAACGTATAGGTAATCCGACTACTACCTGCACCGCATTGGACGTCGGGGGGACTCCACCATATTTTGTCCACACTCCACGGTGTAACGGAGCTAAACTGTATGCCAGAGCTTCTGGTATTACATTGTCCAGCTCAAGATCTGGCTCGGCAGGAGTCGTGGGCCAACCCCCAGTATCAAAGCGATCCAAGACGCCTGTGGAGCTTCCTGGAGATGATCGGGTCGATGACCCGTCCCCTTGACCGGGAATGAAAGAGAGAGAGGGAGATAGGCCAAAACCTATCATCACTGGGGCAGTGAAACGCTGATTTATTGGCAGTGATCTATTGTTTTGTGCAGAGATGGATCACTGTAAGAAAATCACGTATCAAGGCCCCACACAACACAAGGCTTTCGGTATCACAAGGTCAAGGACACGGACACCACGGACACGGCCAAGGTCATACACAAAATTTTCGGCTTAAAGGCCATTAGGCCAACATCACTGGATTTTAATCCCAGAAGTACAACTAAACTAACCTCCAGATGGTTCGCAGCGGCAGCATTTCCAATGACGTGCTTGATGTTCTGAGGCAGATGTATCTGCACAGTTAACCATTGGAGAAATCACTGCCAGATATGATGCCTATAGCTTGCTGTTTATAGTTAAAATAGTTTCAGCATATAGCCTACTGCAAAATAATGATATTTATTTGAAGAAAAAAAATAAAAATGTTAAGGCAAGCCAGCAGAGAACCGAAAACGTACTCGAAACTGCACAATATATTGCGCGATGCAATGAAAAACTAACAGAATTTGGGTTTCTGCAGTACACAACCATATTTAATATCACAAATGACAGTGACATCCAGCTTTAAATCCAAGCACAGAAGCTACTGACATGTAATACCTCTCTTTGTAAAATCAGCGAACAGACTGCCTGGTAAAACAAAGGCAGTTTCTCTTCCGAGCTGGTTGGAATGCCTTCCACATCGACGAAATGCAGACACTCTGCCATAAAAACACAATTGCGTTTGATCATAACTTCTATTACCTCAACTTAACTGACGAAAATTAACGTTTTTATGAGTATCAAAACCAGGCAGCTTGCAATTCCATAGTAAATTTTGCTTTTTTCCCTTTTGACATCAATGACATTAAGACGCTCTGCAATGGCCTCAACAAAGAGAACTTCTGAGGATTAGACACTGGAACAGGATTTTTACACAATGCCTTTCAGCTAACACAATCAAAGCACTGCAGAATTTAAATAAAATAACAAGATAACCAGAAATTAGATTTGCCAAGACAGAAAAACTCCCCATTCTGAAAGCGATAAGCAATGCAGCACAAAATAAAACGAAACTGCTACAATTTGCAATTACTGTTTAACTGGTTAAATTCACTGAAATGACTCGTCTTGTAGGTCTGAGGTTAACTGCAGAGGCTCAGAGGATTATGTTGTACAGGATTTTTACAAGCTGGATGCCTTTTAGCTAACAGTCAAAGCAGTGTAGAGCTGAAATAAAATAACAAGATGAGAAGAAAAAGCTGTCAGAGACAGCAAAATATCAATCTATGCATCCGGTAATTTAACGTACACCGTAGGAACACAGATGCAGTGAAAAATGTTAGCATACCTTCTCGACCACTGCAGAGGAAATGCCAGGACTGGTTGGTCAGCTCAGGTATGATCTTGTTCGAAGGACACATGAGGTGCTGCAGGTCAAGATTCCGATGAAGAAAAACAGCGTGGGGAACATTCGCGGGCTGTTTACTCACTGACAGTGACGCCCACGACTGGCCACTTGATCTGATTAATGCTATTGGAAACAACAACAACAAGAAACCCGGCTCTTAATTTAGGACAACTTCGGTGGAGCAGGTACCAGATTAATGGAACAGATAATATAGGTAACGAATTCTTTCCTCACAAAAATGAAAACTTTGTAAAATGCTAGCTGAATATTACATTTTTGACAAAAGTGCCATACAAATAAGCCACAATTTTTTTAGAAAAATATTGGGACATTCAATAGTTCTGTAGGCCTAGTGAATTTTGTCCGTTCTGTCTGTTTGTGTGTTTGTGTCTGTGTTAGACTACGGGCCACGCTGCCTGAAATAAATGTTCTTTTATTCATTCATTCATAGCTGGACGAGCATACGGCTGAGATTATTGGAGGGCTAGAGCCTATAGCTGCCTATTGAAGTTAATGCCTATGAGTAGAGAGATAGAGATAGATCTTTTAATGGAGCACATATCAGACGTATATGCACATAGTACAATGACACTGCAAAAAGTAGAACAAGCATTACTATGAGAGGAACAGATTGTCAGCAGCGTACGGTAAATATGAACAACTACAAAGGAAACTACATAACA
>Ga0209781_1000452_pt1 | contig 10648 bp, 4 predicted proteins | sample WorMetHERISLAND1_3_FD_187386 | JGI IMG/M metagenome (GOLD analysis project Ga0209781, IMG submission 187386) | Marine gutless worms symbiont microbial communities from Max Planck institute for Marine Microbiology, Germany - Olavius albidus HERON... | ecosystem: Host-associated > Annelida >...
TAAAGAAATGAACTGTAGTTATTTAATTGTAAGTTATAAGTGGTTTCATATTTATACATCGCGTAACACAATTTGTGAAGTTGGATGTGCTCTTATTTGTTATGAAAGACGTGTAATTGATTATCTTGATGTGAACAGATTATGACTGTTTGTTGAAAACGGTTGAGAACTCATGAGGGTCATATTCTAAATTTGGGAAAGGGGCAATATAATCCATTATAGGCTATCAAGTTGTTAGTACTTACAATATTCCCGCGTGGAACGTACAATGTCAACGTACAATGTTGTTGAAGGGGACTAATGAGCGCACTTTTGATGTTGCATTTTATCTTCATAATCGTCTTACGGTATTATGTTAATACTCGGTTGTCAGATTATGCGTCAAATATGTACGATTAACCAATAGTCATTATTGAGGATGAGTTGAGATTGTGAAACTGAATCACAGTGAGCGAACCTCGTGTAACATGCAGCGTGGTTTAGCGTGGTTGGCTATTGAGAATCCTGTGATCAGTCGTTTGGACTTACAGTTGCTTCGACTAGTCTTTGATCTCTGTTGTCCACCTACCGCCATCTAGCCGTAATGGTCGGTCGTTCGGCCGCTGGGTGCGGTAGGATACAGTTAAGTTGTGGATGTTCAGGACGTTTATTTGGTCATATATGTTGAGATGATGATGATGAAATACTCACGAGAGATTGAGTGACGATATTATAGACTATTGTGGTACAGACTATTGGGGTACGACGATTGAGAGATGAGAGATTATTGAGCTCTGATGTATTGACAACTCATGTGTATATACGGTAAATCGATGTTGCTGATGAGAGATGCGGCGTGAAGTGTATAAGTGGTTAGAGAATAGCATGTTATTGTTAGATGACGGCGTGTGACACATGCATGGATTATTGGCATGAGTGCATTATTATCGGTTAAACGACGTTAGTCTAGAAGTTGTCGTTATTATACGACGTTATAGTTATGACGCGTTATTGTGAGTGACTTGATGTTGTGTGGCGTGATTATAAGATGTCACGCTATTGCGCTCTATCTATAAGTAACACTGGAATTTATAATTTGGAAAGTAGGTTGGGTTACCTTACCTAGAGGGGGTACCTTGAGAATTTCGGCGGTTTAGTCCATTTGGAGTTTTCAGCCGGACACGAAACATCTACGAATTGTAATGAGTTGTAATGTGATACGATGAAAGTAAACATCTGTTTGTGAAAGATGTGATGTCGGGCGAAATTGTATAACTTTATCACTGTGTTTATACATTATGTCAGGCTTTGATGATGGACAAGTGTGCTGTACATAGACGGAAAGGTTTCATATTTATCATGAAATTGTCGACTAACGTTTCGGAGGGGGGTTAAAATTTTCGATTCCGTCTATGTAGTTAATATACATGCTTGTCATCATGATTACATTGTGTAGTAAGATGTATGGTGTGTAATTAATTGTAATTAATTCATTAAAAAACGAGGGCGAGAGTAGAGAGTGACGTCAGAGACATCAGAAATAGCAGCAGCTGCGTCTGCTGGCGTTGTAGGCCTAGTAGCGATCGAGCCGCAATGCCGTAGTAGTGTAGCGGCGTCGGCAGTGTATGCAGAGAGTCGGACGGGAGCAGGGGGAACGGATGGACGGACAGTAGACGGGTTGAAGTGTTTTAATAAATGTTTTAATATTGTTACACTCGTTACCTTTATTACTATTCTATAATTAGTCTTGGTGGAGAATACGTCTCTAAATTAAATTGTGTTGATGTGACAGCTGAAGGTGGCACGGCAAGAAAGAAATAAAACGACGACTACGGACACTGCGCTGGTGATCGTTGCGGACGCGTCACTGCGGACGTCGACGTAGCGCCAAAAGGAGCATCAGCAACGATCGGCATAAAGAACAGCTGACGGGAGTCAACAGCCGTAGCCACAGGCAACTTGAAAGTCGGTATAGGGGGTAAGCAAATCAATGAGTGTATCGTAATGCATGAATAGACAGGTTGTTAGTGCCGATGACGGGTTAGGGATCCCTTGGCCGGTACCTAATGCTAATTTGACAGGGGCAGCAAGACAGTTAAGAAGTAGTAGACCAGAGATTTTTTATTATCTGCCATCGAAATTAGAAACACCGCTAGGGGCTACTGAGACAAAACCTTCAGCTCCCGACGAGGACGATTATGTCTTCCTAGGAGCTGTGGGAGGGGAGCCACCAAAAGCGGCTGAGGAAATATTAGTATCGCCCGTTGAATTAGGACTGGAGGAAGCGTCGCAGATTAGTTTGCCGGTCACTCCAGAAAATTTATCATCGGAACAAGGCACCTCTGATAGTATTCCGTCGGGGAGTGAAAGTGAAGATATACAAAATTTGGGGGAATACGACGTTGAAAATCAGGGGGCTGGAAATAGCGAGATGGCGGAAGAGAGGGCATTGTTGCCTGAAGCATATCGGGGAACTTCCGATGAAAATGCAGCGGAATTTTGGAGAAGACTTAAAAACTATTCGGCGTTTAAAGGGCACACGGCGGGGCAGCAGTTGAAATTAGCGAAAGCAATGCTCGTGGAAATGGCGTGCGATTGGTTAGAGAATTTAGAAGATGGGAAGAAGGACACTTTTCAAAATTTGGAGGCGGCCTTTGAGGAGAAGTACGTCAAACCCTCGATCGTTAGGTATAGCAGTGCCAGGGAAATTTTTGGTCGAAAACAGGGGTCGGAAGAGTCCGTGGAAGAGTACGTAAATAGACTGAGAAATTTGAATAAAAGGGCCGCAGTGGGAGAAGAAACGATGAAATATGCATTTTTGAGTGGGCTGAGGCCACCGTTAGCTAGTTTTGTAATGGGCAAAGACCCTAAAACCTTTGCAGAGGCAATAGAGGGAGCTCGCGTTGCAGAATTCAGCGTAACAGAGGGAACGAGACCAGATGGTCAGTTGGTACAGGAGATGGCGGCGATGAGGCAGGAAATCCAACGACTGTCACAAAAATATGACTCAGTATCGCTAAACGCGGCGATACAGAGGGAACGGAAGGTCACGTTTGAGGGTGGGGGCCAAAGGTCACCATCACCAGGACGCGTAACAGATGCCCGGGGGGCTAGAGAGCGGCAACCCCCACAGAATTACCAGAGAGGGAGACCGAATTGGCGAGGTCAAAATTTGATAAGAGGGGGACGATTTGAGCAATCAAGGGCAGAGCGAGGTGGGCCAACGTGCGGCAAGTGTGGTAGAGCTAAGCACACCAATGTATTATATTGTCCGGCCAATGGCAAACAATGCAGAGTGTGTGGCCGCGTGGGGCACTTTGGTGCCGTATGCAGATTGCGTAAAGAGTTTTGACGATCTCGCCAGCCGTCTGCTGCAGTACATAGACGAGGCAAACGACAGAACGCTAATTGTTGTATTAAAAATGAGGAAAACTGTCAATACATTGTAATGAAAATTAAAGGAAGGTCATTGCAGTGCTTGGTAGACTCAGGGTCAGTGATATCAATAATTTCTAAAGCGCTAGCCTACAAGTTGCGATTGTTTGTTAGAGCTACGGAACCACGGAACCCACTAGTATCGGCTACTGGTCAGCAATTGCAGGTAGAAGGAGAAGTGGATCTAACTTTTCAATTGAAAGGTTTACTAATGCCACATACCCTGCTAGTGGTAAGAAATTCAATGCCACAAATTATATTAGGAACGGATTTTCTGAAAGAACACAAAGCCTTAATTTCATACAGTGAGAATATTGTGAGTTTTCACGATAATTTGGTGAGAGTGCCTTTGCAAGGACTGGTAAATGGAGCAAATTGTGCGACTTTGAGTCAGACAGTTTGCATACCAAAATTTTCGGAAGCAGTAGTGCCGCTTAGAATATCACCGGCATATCACGCCAAGGAAGTAATTTTGCAGAGTTTACCGTCCCTGCACGGAGAAGTAGCAGCTGCGGATGCGTATAGCAGTATAAAGAATAATACGGCGGTGATGAAAATTTTAAATTTTAAGCCGCATTCAGTAACACTAAGAAGAGGCAGGAAAATGGCTTCTATAGTGTATCCTCATCAAGTTGCTTCTATAGTCCCTTTTCAGTTTCCAGATGAAAAGAAGAAAACAGCAAATACAGAAAACATTTCGGAAGAAAAACTGGAGCAATTTTTGACCGAATACAAGATTGACTTAAATAAAGAATTAACTAAAGAACAAAAGTATGAACTGCTGAGAATCTTATACGAATACCGTGATATCTTCGCAAGGTCATTTAAAGATATAAAAGTATATAAAGACTACGAGCTTGATTTAGAACTAACAGATCCTAAAAGCAAATCTTATGTCCGACAGTATCCGCTGTCGAAGCAAGACGCTCGAGAAGCGGAATCTCAAATCCAAGAAATGGCAAAACATGGTTTAATTGAAAAGAGTAGAGACTCTACTTTTAACTCCCCCCTTTTCCTGGTGAAAAAGAAAGGAGGAGGAGCTCGCACGGTCGTAGATTTTAGAAGGGTAAATAACCTACTAAAACCCTATATTTTGAGCTTGCCGCGCATTGAGACTTTAATGCAAGAAGTAATGGCGTCTAAACCGGTTATAATGTCAAGCTGCGATTTTTTCAAAGGGTATTACCAATTGAGGACGTCCGCAAGGTCGTCCCATATTTTACGGTTTACATCCCCTGAGACGGGGGTGGGCTGGATTTATAGGGTGGTGCCAATGGGGTTGCATGTTAGCCCAGGAGCGTTTTTAACAGTCATGAATAAAGTTTTTGGGGATAGAGAACGATTTTACTACTTGTACCAGTATTTGGACGATCTGTTGATCAGTTCAAGGTCATTTGAGGAACATAAGGAACACTTGACGACCGTATTTGAAACTTTACGAATAAATAATCTCGTATTAAACCCAACAAAGACAGCAGTAGCGTATGAAAATCTTGAGTTTCTCGGATTTGATATAGGCAAAGATGGGATTAAAATCGCTAATTCAAAAATTAAGGCGATAGACGCCCTTAAAGCTCCAACAAATAGGCGGGGCCATCAACGCCTGATGGGGTTTATTAACTACTTTCGTCGGTTCCTGGCTAATTATAGTCAGCGAACAGTGAATATGCGAAAGCTGTTGCATCAGGACGTGCAGTTTCAGTGGTCGCCTCAGTGTGAAGCTGAATTGCAGGACATAAAAGCATCACTAAAAGATAGACCAATAATTAACCCGCTGCAACCTACCAAAACGGCTTATATTTATTTGGATGCCTGTAAAGACGGGTATGGTGGTTGTGTATTACAGTATGATGATGATAAAAAACAGGCGCATGTTTGTAGTTATTTTTCACAGCCAACAACGGCGGGCCAAAAACATTGGCCCACATTTCAGCTTGAATTATCGGCGTTAGCCAAAGTTCTTAAGTCTTATGAAGCCTTGTTATTACATTTGGACATAGTGGCTTTAACGGACAATGCCGTAGTTTTAAACCTTGCTAAATATCATCCTGTGAATGCTAGAGAGCGTCGGCTCATAGCTTATTTATCGCAGTTTAAATTGCATATTAAATTTATTGCAGGCAGAAGAAATAAAGTAGCAGACTGTCTTAGTAGATTGCCTAGTGATTTGACAGAAGCCGAGACTCGGAGTCTGCTGCCGACAAGTCAGGAGACAGCAGATGATTTTGTTGTAGCAGTAACGCCGAGGAATGGAGAAGGGACAGAGTGGAACGGAGAGAGAGATGAGGAGGCTAAATGGACGGCCTATAAAGTTGTTTATGCATGGTCGGCGGCGAACGAGAATTCGGCAGAAACAGCAGCAGCAGAAACTACAGCAGTAACGGCGTCGGCGAGTTCTACTTTGCGAGCAGAAGCACCAGCATTTACACCGGCCGCGCAGCTGCCGCTGATAGCAAAAGACAGCTTACATGCACCCGTTATAGCGGCGGTGGATTATGCAACAGTAAATACGAGCGCGGAAGGCGAGAGGCGCAGCGCACGGCTAGCCGAAAGAGCTAGGAAAAAGGGCGCAGAACACTTGACTACACACCAGCAGAAGAGTACTGACGATGAAAATATACCAGAGAGTGATACTGTGGTGAATTTAAATAATGCTGACGAGGAGCAGAAGGCGTCAGTAGAAACAGAAAAAACGGCAAACGAAATTTTTGACAGTTGGACAGCGGCGCCGAGTAATGACGGAGAAAATGATATTGAAGACGGACTGTTGAGTCAATTAATGGAACCGAAAATTAGTGAAGGTGATTATATAGCGGACACAGAGTTCGCACCAATGTATAAGTATTTAAGATATAATGAGTTGCAAGGAGATGACAGCATTGATCGACAAACGTTGTTATTGGCAGAGAATTTTTATTTAGACGGTGACTACCTGTGTAAAGTGTCGCTGCCAAGAGGACGTAAACACAGGAGGTTAGAGCAAGAATATAACCAAATTTGCGTGCCCAAGAAGTATAGGAGTGAAATATTAAAGAGTTACCATTTGATACTAGGCCACTATTCGGTGTCTAAAATGCATCCGGCCCTCATTCGAAAGTTTTATTGGAAAACGCTAATACCAGATATAGCCATGTTGGTGAAAACTTGCGAAATATGTCAGTGTGCCAAGGCTGACAATAAACCACAAAGGTTTAAACTTCATCCTCTCCCTGTGCCACGCTACCCATTTCAATTTATATCCATCGACCACAAGATAATGTCAAGGAGTACGGTAGAAGGTAATACGCGTATTCTAGTCACCATTGACCACTTTTCAGGCTATGTGATATATTCACCGGTGCCAACAGAATCAGCTTATGATAGCGCAAAGCAGTATATAAAAGATGTGGTGGCACAATGGGGCCCAAGTGAAATAATTTTGAGTGATAAAGGCAGTGGCTACATGTCAGCATTTTTCAAAACGGTGATGGATCTATTAAGAGTTAAACATCGAAGTTCTGCAGTAGCGGCAAGTAGGACCAATGGAGCCGCGGAGAGAGCGATTCGTTCACTGAATGATGGTTTAAAGTTGTATTCAACCGCAGAAATAGACGACACAAAAATAGAATTGTTGTTGCCAATTATTCAAATGGCAGTTAATGCATCACCAGGAGTGCATACAGGATTATCGCCGTTTGAAATCACGCACGGATATCAAATGCCGTTGCCAGCGCCAGTAGATAAGGACATACCCAGGTTCATGTCGACAGATGCACACAGCTGGGTGAATTGGCTGAAGAAAGCCTTAGGCATTTTACACGCGGCAGTGCGTAGTAATAAACTAGAATGGAAGGAGCAGATGAGGACCGAATATGATCGAAGAAACAAGACCGTAGAACCCCTATATAAAGTAGGGGATTGGGTTCTGATGAAACAGAACAGAATAAAACAGCCTGATAGAGTGTTGACACAGCGCAGATATGAAGGCCCGTTTATCATACAAAATGTAGTAAGACATAATGAGGAAGTAAGTGCGGCTTATAAGCTGGTAGACGCCCGGACGGGACGAGTCGTACCACGGCTAGTTAATGTTGATAAGCTACGAAGATTTTTACAGAAGAATGAGAGACGACTGGAGGATACAAGTACAGCGTCTAAAAACAGCTGATTGCGTAGTAAGGAAGTAAAATCAGTACCGACGAAGTATGAGATTAGGAGTGACATCTTAATAGAGATTAAGAGGTTTATATTGTTAACGTTAGCGTCATTCTGACTATCCACAGTTTGTCGGTGGTGGCAAACGAGACAGAGTGGGTTATAGTCAAATTGCCGGCTTATACATATGCAATGAATGATTGATATGTATTAATGTGGAATGATGGCTGACGGAGTAGTAGTGACGAGGTATGATGTGTAGGAGTGGAGTGAAAAAAGAGAATACCGGAGTGGACGTAAGAACGAGATATCTCTATTGTCCAGCAGACGAGATGAGTCGAGCAACAGTGTTGGTTCTCATTGTTATCGCTATCATCGCTGGAGGTGTGAGACCAGACGAGGTGCGATTTCTCACTAGACAAAACTATGGATTTGTACTGAGATCTAAGGGGCAGATTCAGCTGACATCAGGATATATGAGATTCATATTTCATACTGCTGTCCCTACTGTCATGACATACAGTCACATAGAACGAGTGGATTGTTCTCATTTTTCAGCCCAACCACGTTTATTCGCTAAGTGTCAGAGTGCTCAAAATGTGACGAACAGTCTTTTCAGAATGAGGCATGACGTTCTTAGCTTGATAGCAGACAGAATGGCTGAGATTAACAGTATGTTGCACCAGATGCCACAACGGCGTGCGCGACAAACTAGGTCATCATTTGGAGCATGGCTTGGTTCCGGGTTGGCTGATGTATTCAGTTTGGCCACCCATGGTCAGCTAGAAGATGTAGAGAGACTGTTACAGAATGTGCTAGAAGGGACACAAAAGGCAATTGAAACGTTCGCGCATGGAGAAAACTTGGTCACACGGATAGCTACCTTGACGAATGAGAGATTTGAGAATATGAATCAAATACTTAACTTGACGGAACGAACGATCCATGAAGAACACACGCGTTTGATGGCCATGAGGGATAGACAAGATGGGATAACTTTAGTTATGGCAGACATCGTTGAAGAGATACATTTGGCGATTAAAACAGTGCAACAGGTTGAGGCATTGTATTTGGGGGTGCAGCAGTTGCAACAGGGTAAACTATCGTGCCATATGATTCCACCAGAAACGTTGAGATGGGCAATTTTAGACACGATGACGTTGCTGCGTGAGAAGCGACCTCACCTGCAGTTGATACACCACGATGAAAAATTCTACTACGAAGTGGCAAAATTTAAAGCGGCGGTTCACAAGACAGCGGACAGTCAGGTGCTGTTCGTTACAGTATTAGCGCCAGTTACAATGAGAAGATTGCGAGTACCACTGACGGTCTGGGAGATATTAAAATTTCCGTTAAAGGCACCAGACGATCAGGGCTACTATACCATGCTGAAGACGAGTATCAAATACGTGGCGTATCACCATGCAACGGATTACTACATGACAGCTGTTAACGATGGCGAGTTGATGCCACGGCTTGGGGGAGTTGTGGACATTCATAAAACGTCATTAAAATTGTACAGTAAATATGAACTCACTTGTGCGTTAGCGTTGTTTGGCACAGATCTGGAAGATATACAGACTCATTGTGGATACACCGTCGTCTTTGATGATCTACCACCATCAGTGGTGAGAATTAATGCAAATAAGTTATTGTTGACCAATGTGACTCGAATCTTAGTGGAGAGAAGAGGTAGAGAAAACGTCACAGCGCTGCATCAGCAGATAAACTTTACACAAGCACACGTCATCTATAACATGCCGTGTGAGTCACGAATTTTGGCGGAAGGTGAATTTTTTCACAGTAATGAACACTGTTTGGACGATGAAACACAGGAAGTGAGCAATGTCACTTATCCGGTCAATGTAGCTGTACTACGACAGTATTTTTCTAACAATAGCTTGTTGGATAAAATAAATCATGCCATGGAAATGAGTTTTTCAATAACAGCACGGCTGCCTTTGTTAGAGATTGACAAACCACAGTATGAAGGCCTGCTGGCGCGTGATGAAAAATTTTCCTTTGACTTCGAACAAATTAAAAACGCGACGGAGCAGGACAAAGCTGTTTATAACAGCTTATCACATATGATCTGGGCTAAGATGGTCCAAAATGCGGCGGAAATTCACAGCTTTAACCCTCTATCCCCGTACCACTGGCTCACAATTATAGCGATTGTCGCAACTACAATAAATATTGTAGTTGTCAGTCGTCTGTATTTCAAATACAGAGCTCTGAGCTTACTAGTGTTTTCATTGCCAAAAGTGCGGTCCCAGTTTGTAGTGACGACAACTGGGGCGACAAGCAGTGAAGATGAGAAATTTCATTTTCACCAGTTTTGGACTCTGATACAAGAAAATGTTGCAAGTCAAATCTCGACAGAATTCATTTTATGTCTGATGCTACTTGTCTTGATCGTGTTAATGGTCTTGGCAATTAAGCATACGTGCCTGGGATATGCCAAAAACCAGACTGTATTAAAGCTATATCTGAGAGCAGGTAAATTGCAGTTTCAATGTAAAGTTACGGAATTGCAGTTTTCCTCCCAGTTCTATCGCTTTGAAGTGACTCAAACAGTGTTGGAACATACAAAGACATTTTTTGGATCGTGCCTGATCTGGGGTCGTGGAATACGGGTCACCGATTTAGCATTAAATAGAGGGGTTGACCTGAAGACGACTCTGATATTACTGCCCTGGCAATCCAAAGCAGTAGACAGGATAATGCACCATGTGGGGGCAGAAGCTTATCTGCTTCTTACGGACGAGAAAGGAGTGACTATCGAGTCGATGATATTATGGAGGTCCGGGGTTGAGCAACACATGAGTGGGAGCTTGTACCCCCAAATCCAACCAATGGTGTGAGGTAGACGTATTGCAGTTGTAGATAAGCGATTTTGGCTCTAGAGGGCCTTGTGTGTGTGTGTGCTATCACAGGTAATGTAATCATTTGTGGTTGGTGGTTGGTTCGTTCGTTCGTTGGTAATGATGTATAGTTCGGGGGTATGGTCGTTCGGAGATGACTCGCGATGGACGAACGTTGTGGTCGGTGTCGCGCGTCGCGTTTGACGTTTATACTGGTATATCAACATTTTGGCTGT
>Ga0209781_1000453_pt1 | contig 10643 bp, 7 predicted proteins | sample WorMetHERISLAND1_3_FD_187386 | JGI IMG/M metagenome (GOLD analysis project Ga0209781, IMG submission 187386) | Marine gutless worms symbiont microbial communities from Max Planck institute for Marine Microbiology, Germany - Olavius albidus HERON... | ecosystem: Host-associated > Annelida >...
ACACTGTTTTAATTTTTAAAAAGACAATTATGCTATCAGATGACACTGAGCCTTCTTACCGCGCAATGCACTTTAGTGCAAATCGCGGTCTTGCGATCGCATATCGTCTGTCCATCCGTCTGTGACGTTGGTGATTTGTGATCACATAGATTGGAAATCTTGGAAACTAATTGCACACACAACACCTTCGCTCTTTGCGGCCAAAATGCAATCCACCTACTCCCAGGGGAACGTGGTGAAATTTTGAGGAGACTAGAGGTGGGGTAGGGAAAAATGGCGTTGTGGAGAACAAAAGCGGCAAGGCAATATCTCCCGAGACGCGTAGAGATGGCGGGTACATGTATAGGGCCAATCCGAATAAAAGCCTATTAAAAATTTTGGAGAAAAAGGAGCATGGGCGTATCCAGGGACTGCCCAAATTTTTTTGGGTACCCCCTATTATCGCAGGAACGGGTAAAGCTACGGACTCCAAATTTTGTAGGAACATTCATAGGGTCGGCCCATGAAAAATGTTGGGAATTATAGCCATGGGCATAGTCAGGGAGTCCCGAACATTTTCAGGGCACCCATGTATAGGGCGCATTGCGCGTTCATCTTTGCGATAGCAGTTTTCTTGTTTACATGGCTTTTAGTCAATAGTTGGGGGATGTGTCCCATCCGTGTAAAAGTGGGAGATGGTATCCCCCTCGTCCCTGCCCCACTACAACCCTAGTTCCAATGTTATGTAGTGTGTACGTAACTTCACTACTTCTACAGACCTACCTCAACCGTAGTACCGTACGACATCATTCAGCATCAACAGCCACAAAAATATTTGTCCCAAACCATGCTCGCATCTCACGGTTTAACTATGTGCGATTCGGTCCATTGCCACTAGTGGACTGTGGAGAGAGGCGATAATGCCAGTATTGGCATCAGGGCTGGTGGGTAAAACCTCTGGACAGTTTTACCCTGGGTAATTGGGTAAAACCTGGGTAAAACTGGGTAAAAGGTAAAACTCTGGGTAAAACCCTACATGGCCCAAACATATGCAGAATTGCATTTTGGAGTGCTTGCTTAATGATGAAATAATGAAATTGATAGTGTTAGGAAGAAAAAAATGCACTATAACCATGCTGTGTTGCAAATATATATAAAGACATTAGCAAATAAAACAGTTCTTTAATTGCAAACCGGTTAATCTTTAACATCCCTAAAAGAAACTACTTACTTACTTACTTAAGGTAGGTCTTTCTTAGATACTTTACATTTAAGCAATATTGTCTTAATTTCACGTGAAAAAAAGTGTGTAAGTTCAACTAAGTTGTATTGGAAACATTTATGGACTAAAAATCTCAGTTTGACAGTAAACAACATTAAATGGTCTTAAAAACAATAATAAGTTTAATTTTTGGTTATATAGGTTTTACCCAGGGTAAAACTGACTGTTTTACCCAGTTTTACCCAATTTTACCCAACTGGTTTTACCCATTGGGTAAAACGTACATGCCAACCCTGATTGGCATCAACTGCATATAAAGCTTACATCAAACAGAATCTGTTAGATTCTAAGCTATTATTTAGACCTATGTTCTAGTTTCACAGATAGCGATATCATGCACTGCACTGTACCTAGTTGTCTGTGCATCACATCTTGCAAAACTCAGGCATAAACTGCTCCATACTTAATAAAAGGACTCGACAGAATTTAAACAACTGAGTAACTGACTTAAAACATCAGAGCAAGTCAGATGCAGACCATAGTTCATCTCAAGTTATGAAAATGCAAGTCATACATAAACGTTCAGAATGTGGCAGCACTGTTGAACAACATCACTGCTTTCTGATCACGCCAGAACAATCTTCAATAGTACGGTATTATGCCAACATTCACAGTAAATATATCTACAGGAATCTCAAAAATGCATTCATTTCACTTTTTAACTTCAGTTCCTTTTCCCTGCTGTGTAACATCGAAGTTGGCAAGTACTTCTAAAAATGTAGGTTCTCAACTACCTGTTGCATAATTTATTGCAACTGAACATCATAACTATGCCAGTAGGTAAATATAACTGTTAATCACCATTCAAGTCTTATGAAATGTGTGATCTACATAGACAAACAGAGAGAACTTCGCCAGAACTAGAAACACAAAGAATCACTAAAAATGATGTCAACCCACACCAACAGTCGCAGAACACGGTCGAAAACCTGCAGTGTTATTCACTACATATCCATCCAGTCTACATTGTGTTTAGAAAAGGGGACATCTTTTGTTTCCATGCAAAGCTCATAAAAATTAACAGATTTGAATAAAAATTTATTACTTACAGAGAATATTACCATGAAATTTGAATTTTCTGCAACCTTTCATTGAGTTACAAGCCTGGATAAGAGACAGAGTGCAATGCATAATGCAGATCCATACTGGGGTTCACATAAAGAAGCATCCCCTTTTCTGAACACTTGTGTACAAGCAATACATGCTTATTTGTAAATGCAGCAGCAGTAGCACAAACTGAAAATGTTCAGTGAAACGAGTCACTTCTGTTATTCAACATTAACAGATCACTTGCTGGTCTGCACCTGTAGAACTAATTAATCCTGTAATGTAACCAGATAACATCAGTTTGAGATTTGTTCTCAGTAAGTAACTAAACTTCACTACATGTTTCCACAGTCCACACATTCCAAGTGTGAGTTGAAACATGCATCGTTTCACTACGAAGACTACACAGATAATTCAAACAACTGTCAATGGAAGTAAGTTTCCAGCATTCAGTAACGACGACCAGCACTGCCACCACGTGGTGAACGATGCATTGGCTCCCCCATCTTCATTTTCTTAGGTGGGGGACCATCTGACATTCTCATTGGTCGTCTCACACCTCCCGGGTGATCTTCATCTCTCCTTGGTGGCATGGCACGTCCATAGTCCATGTCGCGAGAACCACGTCCTGAAAACGACCCACGACCTACAAAATGTTGATTTTAACAGGTTCACACAAAGCCAAGACAGCTAATAAATATGTACTTCATATTCACTTAACACTTCCATTCTTTAGCTTCAAATCTGAGCTTCAGAATCTTCATGTCAGCCATGAAAATGTCATTCAAATGTAACAAGACTTTCGATATTCCACATCTGAAAATCCATTTCATGGTACAATTTGTTACCTTCTTCATATTCAGTAGAGCAAAAACAGTTCATAAATAATGTTGTATGAAATAAGGAAGTAAAATCTTCATGAAGCTTCAGGCTGAACTGAACAGAAAAATAAAAATAGCAGAATGATGTGGAATTAATCAGCAGCACTTGTTCAGATTCAATTCTGCAACATTATTCACTGATTCCACAGTGCTAAGCAGCAATACACATTCGTACATATGTAACTTGCACAGAAGTACAAACAAAATGCATCGGACTAAATTATAGTCATCAGCTTGCATTCAATGTCCCTCATGCACGCCAAACTGTATCTAACATTTGTGTGATGTGAAATTAGATCTTCTGGTTATTACTGAGACTTGGCATTCTGAAGAATGCTACACTGCCAGGCTACAAATGTCTGGATGTAGCATGACCATTTCATAATTATGGAGCTTTTATGCTCAATGTTCATAGTTCAATCAAGTATCAATATTACAAAGCGGCATTTACAGTTACAACTCCTATAACATTTGAATATCTGTGTGCTTTTTGTCAAAACATTACAGAAAAATTTTCTGTTGCTGGGAGTGTAGAGACCAGATAGCCAACGTCATACGCGGACTTTCTTCTACCAGTTTGCTGTGGTCTTGGAAGAACTGTGTGTTCATCAGTATTCAGTCACAATATGTGGAGATTTTAACATTCATTCCATGTTCACAAACTACTAACTCTGTTGCAGAATGGTTTTTAGACTTACTAGATTTGATAGGTTGGACTCGATGTTTCATTTCCTACTCATTTAGCAGATCTGATCATTACAATTACAAGATCCAATAACAGTTAATAGTGCTACTGTAGGCAACTGTTTCTCAGTCCATGATGGAATGCACTTATCACCTTTGACACTAATGACAGTAAGCCATGTTGTCAACTATATGGAACTGACAGCTGTTGTGTAAAAAGAACTGTCACCATCTGACTTTGAATCTGATCTAAGTATGTTGAAGATAGTTACTGGTCTCAATCAAATAACTGATATTTTTGTCGACAAGAAGCTGACGAACCTGAAAGCAAACTCACTGCACTGAAAAACACTTGTTCAGTTCTGAAAGTACGTCACAGACCAGGTCGGACAGCACTGCAGCTACATGAACGAATAGGAAAGTCACGAATGGTAGAACGATGTTACAAACGACTGAAATCTGATGTCGATTAACTTGTGTGGGTACAGCAGTTGAAACAAATGATCAGTTTATATGAAACTAAATGACATGGTGTATTGTATTGGTGTATTGTTGATAATCATGGGGACATGAAAATTCTGGTATTAGTGTTCTGCTGTCACTAGAACACAAACAGACAACCTTCAGTCCTTCATGCATCAGCTCACATATTACAGGTTTCACAGTAATCTTTACAGACAAGATTGCTGCAGTCCGAGTTGATTCGGAAGCTGCTAGTCAATCAGATATTAAAGTCACTGCTTCTGGTTGGCTGTCCTCACCGACTCCACTTATTGTGTCTGGCAATCTGCTAACACACAGTGACACCTTGATTGTGCTTCTACATGGCTGATGAAACAGTTCCGACTGTTCACTGTACCATTTATAACTCTCTTACAATTTTTTGTTAGTTACTGATTGTTTTTAACAGAAGGATAAACATGTGATTGGGTTCTTCAGGCTAAAGGTACAGTGTAATAATGATGCAGCTGAACTTGGCCAGTATCAAGTGTCATATTTTTATGAAAACATCTTCGGTCAGAAGCGTTTAGTTTTTCTTGATCAAGCTGGAAGAATGCCAACATATCAGTTATCAACCTACATATAACAGCACAGCACTGAACCTCACGGCATAAATTTACAATGATTTACTCCATGCAGCTGACCATTGTAAATTAGCTGCACTCTGTGTTCTTGACCTCTCAACAGCATTTTACACTGTGGATCAGTCAATGCTCTTCCATCTGTAGTGCAGATATGGAATAGCTGGAATATTTTAAGATGCACTTATCAGAGAGAAGTTTCAGTGACATGTACTTACCTGAAGTACCATCCACCACTAACTTGTCTGTTCAATGACTCAGGGGTCCATTCCAGGCCCACTGATATTTATTTTATACACTGCAGAATTGTCTAAAGCTGCATTAGTGTGAAATTGTCAGTTTACACTCATACACCGATGACACCCAAGTTGTTTCTGCATTATGAACCTAGTGATACTAACACAGCAGTTGCTACTCAGGAACAGTAAGTCAATGACAGCAGAGAACACACAGCTGCTAACCAGTTAGAACTAATACAGATAAAACTAAAGATTTACGGACTGGAACAATTAAACGGTGATTCCATCATGCCTTACAGTAAACACTGATTCCTCTACTGTTACTTCAACAGACACTTTTCTTGGTGCATTAGTTTTGGTGGATCTGTTTCTGTTTCGACAGCAGCATCTTTCTGCTGTTAGTGCTCACTGCTTTTACCAGATACATGTATGTTACTCCTAAGAACAATGGTAACAGTGCATCAGAAACTTTTAGTGCCTCTGTGCTATACAAATTCATTGTTGAACTGAATGACTGAATTGAAGAAGTGTGAACTTGCTGCTGTTCATTTTTTGTTTCGTAACTGTGGCCATATCTTCAGCACAGAGTCAACAAGACAATTCTACACAAGACATGCTTGCTGAAGAATGAAGATGTCTTCACTGTCATCAATGTAGTCGTCATCATTATTTCACACTGTCACAAATGCAGCAAAACAGCATGCACAGATTGCATTTGTATGTTCTTTCAATGAAGACTTTCACCGACTGCTGATTTGGAAGCAGATTAACTCTTAAGTTGCCATGGCCTTCTAGTGCATTCATGGACTGTAACAATGTACCTGGCAAGAAGTGATCAGGCATGTAACATCTTCATTCAACAACCCGAGTGAAATCCTTGTTCCAACAGGTATGTTTGCAAGTATGTTTGCAATCAATGGACTTGTTGTGTGTAGAATGGGCTTTCACTCACATTTCACAAGTTAGTAAACTGCAAAGTAAGATCAACTTTGCACTTCACACATGTAACTATGATGTTATTGATTATTATGAGAGTTTACTGTCAAAATAAGCCTTTATTAAGCCTTGAACCTGTCATAAGTAAAGTTGAGTGACTTGGTGGGTAATCACGATCTTTGGAAATATGAACTGAACTCCTCAATAGGCAATGTTATCAAGCAATGTCTATTTATTTGTGTATGCTGAAATTATAGTAGTCACTGCTAAAATAGCTCTGGCTACTGGATCCAAACACGTCAAAATGTCGTGTAAAAGTGAAAAATTGTTGTGAAACTGAATGTTAATCCACTGCAGTGGATTGTCACTGTACACATGACCAGGCCAGGTGCTTCAGTGCTCTAGTTGGTGTTTCAGTCACTTGTCACGATACTTGTCCCCAGCATGCTCAACTACTGCAACTCTGTGCTAGAGGAGCTGGCGGCCCATTTGACCAAGTGTTTACAGTCGGTGCAGAATGAGGCGGCTCGGCTTCAGCCACTCGGAGCACATCACGGATGCATTTATAGAACTCCACTGGCTCAAGTCCCCGAGAGCGTCATCTACAGGACTGCCGTTATGACGTACAGAGCACTGAATGGTTCAGCTCCATGCTACCTGTCCTGTCATTGCAGTTAACTTCTGTAGCTGACATGCTGAGCCGCTTGAGACTCAGATCAGCCTCCACGCAAAATCTCGCGGTTAATGCATTTAGCCTTACAGTCGGCCGGCAAGTGTTCCCGGCGGCCAGCTCTAACATCTGAACACTCTACCTGATGGTGTCACCTCAGTGCTGTCACTCCAGAATCCTGATGCTCCGACAGCGTCTCAAAACTCACTTGTTTTGGACTTCATATGAAATTACTGCTTAGTCACTGGTTTGTATTTTCTGGTGCACCTTGTAGTGACGTTGATATTTAGGTCACTCCAAAAATTGTGATGATGACGATAATGGTGACTATGCATCAAATTCCAAGCTCGGAGATCATAAAATGGTCTTGTAGAAGTACAAACGATACAGATATCAATCACAAATGAAAACTGTATTCACATCCGAGTAGAAGCTTCATTACATCGGACAGCTGTACTTTGTGTATGTTATCAATAGGTTCTTTTATCGCAACGAGTAGCAAGTATACATACTGTAATTCATCACTGAATATAATTTAGCATTATTAGCATAACAATTTACAAAATTCTTCAATCAGAATTCAAATTACTAATAAAGGAAGTAAGGGACTTCATGTCACAGAGGCAGAACCACAGTTATTCAATATGTGACTGACAACCAATGCCATATGACACACATGACGCCTGAATGACATCTCAGCACCGTTGTCTTGGCACTGGCATTTAGTTTAGTCTTCACATCATGATCCTAAAACCTATGATCAAAACTATCCGCAACCATTTGTAATGGTCCCAAATGTTACATCAATTAGTGACATTTTTATTCAATTCATACACTGTTGTAAAATCTACCATTATTACGTTGTCAGATTATTGTTGCAAACTATGCATATGAAATCATTTCAATTTCAAATATGCTTTAAAGCTATTTTCACAGCCGACATTATACTCGGTCAGTGGTTGTCTTCCATCATGCTTCTGTTTATCCAGGGATCTCGTTATCATACTTGTCACATATCTTGGCCATTCTTGAGAACTTCCATTCTCCCATTACTGTCAGCTGAGGTCTTTATGGTGACTACTTCGTATCAGCCACTTCCACCTGTATGCTGTGGACATACCTCACACACTTCGCACAAAACCATTCGTCATGATATTCATGCACTGGCACTTGTGTTCACATTCATTCAAATTGACACCGCTGAATGCTCCTTGACTTCATTACTGATATTATACTGACTTGCCTGAGGCTGGCTTTCAACCACCAACCATACACTTACTCTTGTATTCAGTTCTTCCGCCACCTTCATAACTGTCATAGCGTCCTGATGAACCTGGAAAAAACAACATGTATCAGTAGAGAATTAACAGATTTGATATTTGTCAGTTTCATTAAGTTAATACATCACAAAAATACTTGTAACATCTGAGCAATAACTGTAATCTGAAATCTGCAGTATGATGTACTCAAATGTTACAGTTTTACTGACCACCATCATCATCATCATCAGCAAGATCTTAGCTATCAATTCACTTAGGGACCGCACGACGCGAAAGCCTGCCAAAGATTGCTGAAATGGACGTGGAAATGACAACCTAGGCTGAAATGACCTTCAAATGTACTTCAAGGTCATCAAAAGTGGCACTAATCGAAAGCTAGTGTATGATTTCCTATTAGTAGTCTATAGTAACTTTTGCCGTACCACACACCGTTTTTGATAAATTTGATGTGAAACAGTCTAATGACCTTGAAATATGGCCAAGGTCATTGACAGTTGTATCACCTGAAAGCTTTCGTGTCGCCATGTATGTAAAATGTTCGGAAGACAGTGAACGAAAGAAGCGAAAATCGCTAGTAATTGTGACTCAGGCTTGCAATGTTTTCAGCATGCAGTTACACATACCATATACACTGCATAAGCATACCATAATCTCTGGAAGGAGGTCCATAGTCTCGTCTAGGCGGATGACTGTCATAAAATCCGTTTCCTGGTGGATAGTCATAATCCCTGCACAAACCACTCAACCAACATAATTTACAGTCATCTTCCCCATCAATCATTACCATCTTCAATAACACTGAAATTTTCTACAAATCACTGCATGGTGTGTACTAAGAACTAAAATTCTAAATACACATCATAAACAAAAACAACTATATTCAGTCTAATCATGATGCATAAACATATGAATCTTTCAACACAACATTCATGATGATACAAACAGGTAAACAACAGCAAGCTCATATCATAATCTTGTACTGCAAACATCGCAACACCTTCATAATGCATTAACCAAACTCGCATTATATAAGACATTCATCATTCATGCAGTATGCACTTTATATCAAACTTCCTTCTTAATTTTCAACCTCATCCAGAATAACATTAAACACACATTTAAAATCACCCACGGCCTTGGAAAGTAGTAATGACTAGTAATTAAGACTCAGGCTTGCACCGTTTTCAGCATGCAGTTACACACACCATAGAAGAAACTTTAGTATGCATTTAAGTCAGATATTACAAATGGAAACAGGTCCGTGCAAAAATTTTGGCCAATGATAAAAGAATATATGGTTGTGATACAATTTGAATAACAAATCTAAAAAGTGGCAACCATCAATGGTCACTCAAGGTCATCATCATATGTTGCTCGTCCACTTACTGTTAGTAATTAAGTTACAATCTCATGCCATTTCCGAAAGATTACCGTATTTTCGGAAGAAAACTGCAAATTCTTCATGACTCACATCTATACAGTGCCCTCATTCCGCATGACTGCATTGGAACTTAAGAACAATATATGGCATGAGAGAACTTGAATGAAGAGGTTTTAGAGGGCCAACTGAAAACCACTTGATGGTATGTTAAGATGTTTTTCCACAGACCAGATTAATGACAGAATTGCCATACCAAATACTGTGCTTTGCATAGCAACATATGGCAAAACAAATTATAACACTTATTGACATTTCTGGAGTTAAGAAAAGAATACAGTACCTGGAAGGATAACGACGAGAAGCCATCTCAAAATCATCTCTTGGCGGTGGGTAATCACGTCCGCCGGGTGGGTAATCTCTACCACGAGGTGGTGGGTAGTCTCGATCACTGGAAGGATAGTCTCGTGGAGGCGTGTAATATGAAGGATAGTCTCGTTCACGCGGTGGTGGACCATAGTCTCGGTCTCCGCCACCGGGAAAATCTCGGGCACGATAAGATGGGTAATCACGTGCACCTGGGTAATCCCGCTCTGGTCTCGCTGATCGATATTCAGAATCATATCGACTGAAAACAACAACAGTAACGACAACATGTATAAATTTGTACTATTTTAACTGGACAAAAAACATGAAAACATTAGTGCATTTTACATGCAGAAGTCCTGCTTCAAGAACTGCCTCAAGTTAACTAGTTGCAAGCCCAACAAACATTAGAAAAATACAGTAGTAGCAGTAGTGGCAGCAGTAGTAGTAATTACTCAATACTCAACTGACTGTTCAGCTGAGAGGCAGTAATTGATAAAATTAACCATTTACTACAGGGGTGGGCAAACTTTTTGTACGGAGGGCCACAATGAAAATTTCAAGTGCTATCGGGGGCCGCATATATATATTCTGTCCACTTCTTAAAATAAACTAGATTAAGTGCATTCGCGCGCTCATGATTTTTCAACGCAACCGCCGTAGCTGCACAGTGCCATAGCCAGCAAACTAATTTTTCTGAGTGATTCTCGAGGCGGCGGCACCAGTACCGTGCCATAGCCAGCAAACTAATTCTCAGTCACTCGCCAGGCGTCACCACCAAGTGCGCAATGTGTAGTTTTTAGCCCCAAAGAATTATTT
>Ga0209781_1000455_pt1 | contig 10621 bp, 10 predicted proteins | sample WorMetHERISLAND1_3_FD_187386 | JGI IMG/M metagenome (GOLD analysis project Ga0209781, IMG submission 187386) | Marine gutless worms symbiont microbial communities from Max Planck institute for Marine Microbiology, Germany - Olavius albidus HERON... | ecosystem: Host-associated > Annelida >...
CCCCTCCAGGACACGTGCCCCCTGGTTTAGTGACCATCCCGGACAATCGCCCCCACCCAACAACCGTGGCGCTCTTCCCCCTCATTTTTCACGCCTGCCCCCGCCCTCAACCCTTTCCTCCCCTTTCTTCCCTTTCTATCCCTCCCTCTAGTTCTTCCCCCCTCCCATTCCATCCCCTCATGGGCGAAGCGACCGCTTTTAACCGGCTGGGGAGGTTAGGGGAGCGCTGTAAGCTCCCAAGTGGGGTTCGCTCCAGCCGACATCGACTTTGGTGTATTCTGAGAAGGAAAAACTCATCTGACAGCAATTATTATATGGATTTTCGTATACAGAAAAATGCATACTTACGTCCTTTACAATATTCATATTGAAATATTGCTATGGTACTGCCATTTGTAACCTGACTTACGCATGTCTTATCAGCTTGCAACGTTACCTGCTTTACACTCAGTCGAAAAACAGCAAAACGTTGACGAGTGGAAGACAGCAAGTATGCATGCACAGACCTACAGGAGCATGGACGCAGCCTGTACAGGGGTCTGGATATTAACACCAAAATACAAGAAAATTAAAAATATAACTGCATGGGGTTGGTAAAGTCACGTTACATGCTTCCGCTTTTAGTTGTAGATCAAACGCAAGCGAGTGAGTGCAGCGAGCATGAAAATTTTGAAGAAAATGATAGGCCGACTATAAAGTCGAGTAAATACTTAAGTAACTTAACCTTTTCTTCAGTCACCCCTACCCTCCCCTTAATCAATGTAATCAATATCAATAATCATTAGGCCTAATCAATTCATAGACAACAAGAGCCGTGCTGTCGCCGGGAAACTGCGCAAAGCACTGTCAATTTCGATATGTAAAGTCAGTGAGGAACTTCATGTGAAAGCTGTGCCATCGCAAAGATGACCGCACAATGCGCCCTATACGTGGGTGCCCTGAAAACTTTCGGGACTCCCTGACTACGCCCACGGCTACTATTCCCACAATTTTTATGGGCTTTTGTTCTGATCGACCCTATGAATGTTTCTACAAAATTTGAAGTCCGTAGCTTTATTCGTTCCCGAGATAATAGCGGGTACCCAAAAAAATCGGGCAGCCCCTGAATACGCCCACGCTCCCTTTTCTCCAAAATTTTTAATGGGCTTTTATTGGCATTGGCCCTGTAAATGTACTGGCCAAATTTGAAGTTCGTAGCTTTACCTGTTCCTGAGATAAGAGGGGGTAGCTAAGTTGCAAACCCCCAATCTCGAGGAATCGAAGGCTATAGGGGGTCGGGGATGGTACTATTCGAAAGAGCGTTGGTCAGTTCCTATTAGCCCTCCACACATATTATTCCTCTATCAGCACTCGTTTGCCCGATATTTTAGATTGCAGTTTTCAGTGGGGGTTGCGAACACCAGATTTTGGGGAAGGGGAGGCCGTATGGGGTCGGGGATGGTACCGTTCGAAAGAGCGTTGGTGATTTTCTATAGGCCGTCCGTAGTAACGTTTCCTCTATCTTTACGCGTTTCAGAGATATTGCCGCTTTTGTTCTCCAGCATGCCACTCTTTCCCTGCCCCACTCCTATTCGGGCTAAAATTTAGGCGTGTTCCCTTCGGAGTAGATCCGTGATGTTGGGGTCTTTGGATAGAGGAAAGGTTAGGCTAATCAGTCGTGAAATTATTTCAGAAGAATTCCAACGCATATGATCACAGTCCACCAACGTTACAGACAGACGGACAGACGGACAACTTATGATGGCAATACCGCGCTACGCTACGCTTCGCGCGGTAAAAAGACTATACGCTAATGTGCAAATCATGCTGAAGGGGGGGGGATTGTCCGGGATGGTCACTAAACCAGGGGGCATGTGTCCTGGGGGGCGTTTGTCCGGGGGGAACATGTCCGTGGGGCACTTGTCCGGTGGGATGTCCTATAAGCGTTATAAGCGTCAAAACTTAGCCTACTACAGCACAGAGTAATAATATGAAATCATACACTAGCTTACGACTGGTGCCCTTTTGAATGATGACCTTGAAGTGCATTTAAAGGTCACTTCAGCCTAGGTTGTACTTTCCACGTCATTGCAGCAATCTTTGGCAGGCTTTCGCGTCGCGCGGTCCCTAAGCGATAGCTAAGCTTCTTGTTAATTGTAGATCAAACACAATCGAGCGAGCGCATCAAGAAAATTTTCGAGAACATGATAGCAAACAATGAAGACAGTAAATGCCTTAACGTAATCTGTTCCCTCCTAATCTTTCTTTTCCCCAACTTTCATAAAATGTGCATACTTTTCGTTTCACCATATTTTTCCACGATGCAGGCTGCGTCCATGCTTCCATGGAGTTTATGCCCCTGCAATCAGGATGGGTCTGCATCCTGGTCTTTGGGGATGGACGTGGACGTGCATTGGTCTAGGAACACCAGAGCCAGACTTTTGAGATTGCAGGTTGTAAAGTATTATTTATTACACTTGTGCACAAAATTCGCACTTTTGTATGTTAAAGCTCAATATTTAACTGTTATAAATCCCCACAATTATTGACCGTGGAGCAATAGTCACCATCGGTAGATTGGATAGACGCCCCTGTATAAGGACACACTTTTTACCGTTCTACAGTTTGCAGAAGTAGTCCTGATTTCAACGACTGATGCTATAACCACGTATCACTATTTTGTAAGCTGCCACTGATTGTAAGTAAGTAAGTAAGTTATTTATTTATTAATGCAACCATCGGTTGAAAATGAAAAGTACAAAATATTAAAGTTAAACAACAGCCAATAATTGCATTACAGTGCAAACATTCAAGGCATGGTCTGCCAATGCATAACAAGAAGCTCAGCTATTGCTGGGAGACCGTGCGACGCGAAAGCATGCCAAGGATTGCTGAAATGGACGTGGAAATGACAACCTAGGCTGAATGACCTTCAAATGTACTTCAAGGTCATCAAAACTGGCACCAATCGAAAGCTAGTGTATGATTTCCTATTAGTTGTCTATAGTAACTTTTGCCGTATCACACACCGTTTTTGAGAAATTCGATGTGAAACAGTCCAACGACCTTGAAATATGCCCAAGGTCATTGACAGTCGTATCACCTAAAAGCTGTGGAGTGGCCATGTATGTAAAATGTTCGGAAAAAAAGTGAACGAATGAAGCGAAAATCGCCATTTTCAACTACCCCACTCTCATTTGACGCCCCCTCTCCAGCGAACCCCCGCGAATATCTGCATAAACCTTATACCGCCAGAAACGACGTTCCCTGAGATACATTTTTGTCGCTGACAGTATATGGGTAGCTCTGCAAATTTTCGAACAGTTTTGTCCGAAAGCCGGAGACGCCAACACATCAGTTGCCAAGCCCGAAACAGATTTTAATGCAAAATTGCTATTCCAGGTCATTCAAGGTCATCTATTTCGATATCATTGAAGAGCCACTAATGGGCTACATAGCACAATATAATAAATGTGGCCTTAGATGTGAAGGTTCGGAAGATAGAGCGAGCGAAAGAAGCGAAAAACGCCTTTTTCGACCACCCCACTCTCATTTGACGCCCCCTCTCCAGCGAACCCCCGCGAATATTTGCATAAAACTTATATTGCTATAGAAACTAGTATCCCTGGGCTTTATTTTGGCCCCTGACAGTATGGGTCTATCTTCATGCAAATTTTCGTGGTTGGCTCCGAAACACATGCGTGTAATGCAACAGAGCGCATAATAGCCGTTCAAGGTCATTTCAGGGTCAACCAAGGTCGTTGATTTTGGTACCAATCGAAAGCGCGTATATGATTTCCTAATAGTGATTAATAGTAACCTATGTTGTATCTCGCACCGTTTCGGAGATACGGCGGCTTATTGGTCGAAAATCGCCAAGTCGTACCCACCCCACCCTCATTCAACGCCCTCGCTCGGGGTGACCCCCTTCGAATTTTGGGATGAACTTGATATCCCCAGAAACTAGAATGATGGGGCTACCATATGGTGAAGAAATCATGATCGTAGGTTGAACCATGTGGACACAGTGCACGAGTGTGACAGACGGACAGACGGACGGACTGACGGACGGACGGACGGACAGAATTACGATAACTAAGACCATGCAACGCATAGCGTCGCACGGTAAAAAGCAGGTCTAATATTTTGGCTATGCAATGCGGAATTAAATCTGGACCATACCCACCCCGTGACACTAGATTTCAGGATCACTGGCGAAATTTTTATCAAACCCGCTACAAAACAGCTCTAATGGTTTCAAGCATGTACAATGTCGGATGTCTTACAGTTCGAAATAATTTACAATAATTCCTATGTTCGGTTTAACATTGGTCTATTCCGATTTATCTCGCTAGCTGAGCTAAAGTAACAAAAATGTGGCAGTAAAATGACGTCACGGTCCAGGAATTGGCAGGCCTAACATCAGCCTTATTTCTGCAATTCTGGCACGCATTTTTTTGTGTACTAACTTCTCTTAAAACTTGTCGAAGTCACGGTACATGTATTTTGTCAATGCATAGTGAACGGGCTTGTAATCAATGCAGATATTTAAAGGTAATAAGAGATTTCACTTGAATGCATTAGAAGAACGAGCTTTGCGATAGTTCGCATTTTGAGAGAATCTCTCGACAGCGTTACTGCTTCTGCCCGACAGTGTAGCGTTGTGCTCGTATGCAAATAAGCCACGGAAGCGACGTGTCACTGTTCGCCTACGGTACGGAGTGCAGTGAGGCGTGAAGCTTTGAATGTGAACACTGAGTGACTGAACGCGACAGGTGCATGCAAGCCATTTGCAATGAAATGCATTGTTACGCGGGCTCGTTCTAAATATTACGAAATATAAAAACGCCAGCAATGCACGCTCCATAAAGAAATAATTTTGTTTTACACGTCCGTTTTAAGTGGTTGAGCTCGATATAAATAAAAAATATCATTTAATAACCGAAATTTATCGAGACGTTTCTTAAACACTTAGTTAATATCATCAGCCATCACCATCTTTGGTTGCATGCACCTGTCGCGTTCAGTCACTCAATTTCACGGGATGTCCCGGATTTGCGCCATGCTGTTCCGCCTCCCCCGCTACAGCTAGACTGATTTTCCGTTTACAGTAAAAAAATGCGAGAATAATAACATTATAGCGGAGCGCCGTATTGTTAACGCGTGCTGTCCGTCTGTCCGTCCGTCTGTCTGTGACGTTGAAGTGTCGTGGTCATACGTTGTAAGTTTGCGAAAATAATTTCACGGCTGATTAGCATAACCTTTTCACTCTCTGCAGACCCAAACATGACGACCTACTCCAAAGGGAACACCCCCCAAAAAAAATAGCCGGATAAGGAGTGGGGTAGGGAAAATTGTCGATTTTCGACATTCACGCCGCCGTGTCTCTGAAACGGTGCAAGATAGTGTCCCAGTTGCTATTGACCAATAATCGGAATATGTTCACGCGCTTTCGATCGGTACCAAAATCGATGACTTGACTTTGAGTGACCTCTGAGCGAGATTCAATGTAGTTGATTCCTTGAATGCCTCAAAATGAAATACAGCTTAGTAATGACGCCATGTAGAGTGGCTGAATGCATTATATCTGTTAGGCCACGTATTCATGCGTTCATTCACTCACTTACTTACTTACTTGCACAGTTGGCTCTGTGCGTATAAAACCGGCAATATCTCCGAAACGGTTGAAGATAGAGCGAAAGCTACAATTAACGGCCTACATAAAGTCGTACGCCGCCAAAGTGCACGACCTTGGGCCCCTGAGCGAGATTCAAAGTCAACTAGAAGTACTCATAATAGAATTGTGGCAGTTCTTCCCGGATCCGGATCGTGATCCAGAACGGACTCCCGAATCCGGATAGTGATGCGGATCGTCACCGAAATGTAATAATCAGTTGGTCTCTAGGCCACACCCCAGCTCTCCGTAAAATTTCATCAACATCCTTTGGTAATTCGATAATCCAGTGAATCCGGATTTCGGACTTCGGACTGATCTGGACTGTCATCTGGATCGTCACCAAAATTGAAATCACTGGTCCATGGGCCATGCCATACCTCTCCAACAAAGTTCGTCAAAATCCATTCACAACTTTTTCAATTATCCGACGGACAGACAGACAGACAGACAGACCGACAGACACACCGTAGTAAAACATAACCTCCTTCGGCTGATGTAATTAATGATTCCTTAAATGCTGCAAAAATGGCGAAATGCAGCTTAGTAATGACTCCGACACCATGTAGAGTGGCTGGATGCATTACCCCTATTAGGCCTACGTATTCATGCACCCGTGCACTTACTTACTTAATTACAGTTAACTCTGTGCTTATAAAGCCGTCAATATCTACAACAAGGTTGAAAGTTTGTTACTATAAACAGCCAGTATAAATATATAGGACACGGGTTTTCGGCCAAATTGTATGACCTTGAATAACCTCTAAGCAAGATTGAAGGTCAATGATTCTTTAAATGCCGCAAAAATGACGAAATACAGCTTAGTAATGACTCCGACGCCATGCAAAGTGGCTGGAGGCATTATGTCTATTAGGCCTACGTATTCATGCAACCGTGCACTTACTTACTTACTTAAACAGAATAACCAGTGTTTTTTGGCGATTGGCCTGTGATCTACACCTTGTCCGGAAAAAAGGAACCAATAGTATTTTAGGCATAACTTCATCAAATACCGACCGATTTTCATTTCTTTTCACTTTTGCAATCTCCTGGAAATTTGCAGCAAAGCTACGAATATGTATACACACGCTGTCGACTGGTGGTACCGAAATCGATTACCTTGAAGGACAACAGTTCATTAGCTAATGCAATGGCGCGGCGTCCGTCGTCTGTCCGTCCGTCCGTCTGTCTGTAAACTTTTGCGCAAATCGCTTCTTCTCCCAGGCAAATGGCCGGATCGCCACCAAACTTGCACACGATGGACTCCAGGTCAGCGTGCATCCATGGTGTGCTCAAGGTCAAGGTCAAGGTCAAGGTCAAAGGTCACGTGATACGCGTACTTTCTTGGATTCTTGGAATTAGCTACTCCGTCATTGATGGTCTGGTTTTGTTACATTATGCGTATGCATTTCAGAGCCCATCACTAACATTTGAATGAAGATAGACCCATACTATTGGCGGCAGAAATGCAGCGCAGAAACTAATTCGCTGGATATGGGGCATCAAATGAGAGTGGTGACGTCGAAAATTGCCATTTTTGCTTCTTGTGTGGCTATACGTTTAGAAATTCCACATATGAGACCAAAATTATTAAGTTGTGAAAAGTCCCTCAATTACTTTTTATCAACATTGAAACAGATGATCTTGAATGACCTTGAATAGCCATTTTGCGTTAAATACTGTTTTTACCGCGCGATGCTATAGGCAGAGCGCGGTATTGCCATGGCAAGTTGTCTGTCCGTCTGTCTGTCTGTCTGTCTGTCTGTCTGTAACGTTAAGGTATCATGGTCACATAGGTCGGAATTCTTGGAAAATAATTTATGACTGATTAGCCTAATTTTTTTATTCTCTGCAGACCCCAACATAACGGATCTACTCCAAAGGGAACACCCCAAATTTTAGTCGGAATAGGAGCGGGTCGGGAAATTGTCGATTTTCGACACTTAAGCCGCCGTATCTCTGAAACGGTGCAAGATATCCAAGATATCCAAGTTGCTATTGACCACTAATAGGAAGATGCATACGCGCTTTCGATTGGTAACACGATTCATGGTCACTGATACCTAAAATGCCACAAAATAGCAAAATACAGCTTACTAATGACTCCGACGCCATGTAGAGTGGCTGGACGCATTATATCTATTAGGCCTACGTATTCATGCGCTGGTTCTTAGTTACTTACTTACTTACTTACACAATTGGCTTGGGGTGTACAAAACCGGCGATATCTCCGAAACGGTTGAAAGTTACTATTAACGGCCTATATAAAGTCGTACACGGGCTTTCGATTGCCGCCAAAATGTATGACCTTGATTGACCTCTGAGCGAGATTCAAGGTCATTGATTCTTTAAATGCCGCAAAGTGACGAAAAAAAATAATACAGCTTAGTAATGATTTCGACGTCATGTAGAGTGGCTGGAAGCATTATGTCTATTAGGCCTAGACTACGGATTCGTGCACCGTGCACTTACTTACACAAAATAACCAATGTTTTGGCGAATGGCCTGTGATCTGGTTTCCTGACTTTTCAGCGAATGATTTGTCTTCCGTTCCACTGCCTTTGGTAGGCCCTAAAATAATAAACGTAATGTATGGATAGTACTTTACTGCAGCATCGCGCGGTTTGCGCTGCTACTGCACGCCTCTTGTTCGAGTGAAATCGTTTAGCGTGGATGCTCTGGTTGTACGGCATGATTGTTTTAAAATAGCCGGAAATGCGCATACTGTCAGCTGCAAAGATGTAGCCCACGGTCCCTGGTTTCTGGCGATATAAGACTTTGCCCATATTCGTCGGGGTTTGCTAGTGAGGTTGTGTGAAATGAGAGTACGGTCGTCGCAAATGCGTCCGTCTGTCAGTCTGTCTGTGACGTTGGTGGATTATGATCAAATAGGTTGGAAATCTTGGAAACTAATTGCACGGACAATTAGCCCAACACCTTCGCTCTTTGTAGCCAAAAGGCAATCCACCTACTCCCAGGCGAACATGGGGAAATTTTGGGGAGACTAAAGGTGGGGAGGGAAAAAGTGGTGCTCTGGAGAACAAAAGCAGCAATATCTTTGAAACTCATAAAGATAGAGGAAACGTTACTATGGACGGTCTATAGAAACTCACAAACGCTCTTTCAAACGGTACCATCTCCGACCCACGGCCTCCCGGTATATTTTTCTACTGCTGAGTGAGTGCACCAGTGAAAGAATTTTTACAATAATTGAAGTAGGCATTTTCCAGAACTGCGATTTAGTTTCTGATTTTCATGTTCCTGCATTTTCTAGCCCTGCTATTTGGTCAGTCATTTTCCCTGCAAATTCAGCGTTGCAAATTGTGCATTATATTTATATAGGCCTACGCTTCATGATCAACAGTACCACTACCATTCCTTCAGGGGCGTCTTTCCCTATCTATCGATGGCGACAAATGCGGCATGGTCAGTTTTGGGGGAATGTCGAAAAAGTTTAATGTTAAACATTAACATACAAATGTGTGAATTTTGTGCACAAATTTAGTAATTAATAACTTACAGTTTACAGTCTTAGAAATCTGGCTTTGGTATTTCTATGACGATGGAGGGGTGTTAATCCCCAAAGACTCCCTTCCTGTTTGCAGGGGCGTCCACTCCATAGAAGCATAGACGCAGCCTGCGTCCTTAACTAGGGGAACGAAAAACATGCATATTTTGATAAAAGTTTGGGGGCAGATTAAGGGGAGAAAGATTAAGTTACTTAAGCATGTATTTGCTTTATATAGTCTTCCTATCATTTTCTCAAAAATTTTCTCGCTCGCTACGCTAGCTCGATTGCGTTTTGTCATCCACTTAGAAATGCAAACATGCAATGTGCTTTTTCCAACCCCATTTGTATTTTAAAAAAATTTTGGTGTCATCTCTGACTGCCAGCTTCCAAAATTTACTGAAAACACGCATAAAACTGCAAAATGTTCAAAAATTGCGGCGGTGGGGAGTGGCGAAAAAATGGGGAGGGAAGACGTGAGAATTGGGGGAATAGCGCCATGGCTGTTAGGGGGGATAGACACCCCTGCATTCGTTCCGTGTTTGTGTTATAGCTTTGCGTTTAGGAGTAACATTTTTAGAATGGGTGAACATTCAGTTAAGGGGAATATTTTCATAGAGGGAGAGCATTGCGGTAAGGGGAGAGATCTTAATGGGGAGAGGATTTATAATGGGGTAGGCGGATTTTTAATAGTGGGTGCGAATTATTTTTACCGTTAAAAAGTCGCCGGAGGGAGACTTTTTAATGGTAAATATTCGCCCCAGTGGCGAAATTTTACCGGTAAATATTCACCGGGGGAGACTTTTTTTGGGGGCTATCCTATAATGGCACACCGGTTGCAGTGCTGCTTAGAGCGGCAGATACAGGTGTGCTAATCTAGTCTCTAGTCGGCAATGGTGCACTACGGCCCAGCCGCCCAGGCCTTCCAGCGCCCGGCGACCAGACTGTCAACAACAACACCACACACTGCGGCTGCAGCAGGCATCTCAGCCCAGCGTGCAGTGACGCAGCGGGCCCAGCGAGCTGCTTGTAATGTCAACTTGACAAGTTCTATGACAAAACCTGCATGACCGACCAACTCAGAAATCTGGCCTTGTTGAAGAAAAACAAGTCGATGTAGACTAACTGTCTTATTATTAGTAGTCATCTGCATCACGTTCCCAGTATACTAAATCTGCCATCTGCCTCTAACCATTAATAGTACACTTGTATAAAACGTTGTTATTGCTCAGTCTTCACACACATCTTTATTCGCCGTTAACGGCAGACTGAGCAACCTTTCTCACTGTGTCTCAAAGCCCGGCATCCATATTATGTCTGATAACGCTTGCAAAATAATGTGGACCAATTTGTAGCGCGAGATAGCATACATGCTGCATGCTGAGCACGCTAGGCCCCTATATGCTGTCGCCCGTCCGTCTGTCTGTAGCAAGGGTGGATCAGTCAAAAACGGTTGAAGC
>Ga0209781_1000456_pt1 | contig 10614 bp, 7 predicted proteins | sample WorMetHERISLAND1_3_FD_187386 | JGI IMG/M metagenome (GOLD analysis project Ga0209781, IMG submission 187386) | Marine gutless worms symbiont microbial communities from Max Planck institute for Marine Microbiology, Germany - Olavius albidus HERON... | ecosystem: Host-associated > Annelida >...
ACACCCATGCACTTTATTGCAAATTTCCTATTGAGTAAGTCAGTGCAACAATATTATTGTGAAATTAGTCATAACAAAAAGTTTGAACAAACGATGATGATGGTGATGATGATGTGTATATTGTGCATGTCCAGTAAATGGTTAGTCCCAGGTCTGTTGTTAGCGTATAATCGCCACGACTCACGAGGCTAGAACGAGCCTTAGATTGGACAGAACAATAGAGAATCATGGATCTATTCTGTGGAACAGTGTGTCATCTTCTGTGCACAGTAACCGTTTATCGCCGAACACTTCGAGTTCGAACAGTAACTGAATGCATCTTTTTATACAGCGTCACTGACGAACAGCATCCGGCGCAGCTGCGCTGTCTTGTGATTTTGCCGACGTCCGCGAGTGTCTTAGTTACTTACTTAGAGAGGCTAGACAGCGACGTAGACGTTGGCGATAATTAATGGCCGACTTTGTCGCCATGCTTGTCTCTTCTGCGCGGCCGCCTTCAAGCCGCCGGCAAACGATCAACGTCGGTGCGGCGTTCGATGGGCTCGACCGACCAACATCCGCTAGACGCCGAGCGACCAGGGCGGCGGGGTTGCTTGTCGGCGCGCAATCGCGCCCGCTTCGCTCGTATCCCATAGGATGCGATCTCACGGGCGATCGTTCAGACGGAGCCAGCCGCCGCCATGCACGAGTTAGTCGCCGGTAATAAAGACGTCGAGCGAAGGTCACGCGGCCGAATAGACCGATGATGGCGCGAAATATGCGAGTAATGACCGCATCACGAAACTGATGGAGATGGACCGCCCGCTACACAATTACGCTGCTGCTGCTGCTGCTGCATGGGCCGATGTCGTCGTCGCCGACTGATGCTGATACGCTTCTCTGACCGATGACGGTGCACATGACCTACGATGACTGGAGTGACCCATCTAAACTTTGCCGCTTAAATCTATATAAAACTTTTACTTTCAGTACGACTATAGTCTTCTAGTCACTTGGGTCAGCCAATGGTTTTTTTGTACCATTCTGCAGTTCTTTTATTATGCTACCAGCCACATGGAGCATTGCAAAAGGGTGTTGTCTCACCCAGGTGTATAGTCTCGGTCTCGAACGTCTCGGTATCGAGGTCTCGAGACGTTTTTGAACGTCTCGGTCTCGGCATCATCTCGTTTACATGAAACTTCAAACTTATAACTTGACCGATTCTGCAAAGTTATATTCTCTCAATAGTGGACAAGTATCTCTGGAGGGAATAAAGATCTGCTGCGCTGTCACAGTATGTCTCGTAATTTCGTTGACGTATTTTGTCTGTTTCAATTCTGAACTATGAACCGCTTAAGTTGCACTTTGCAGAACACAAATGTGACTACAGAGTTGGTTGCCTTAATGTCTGCTTCTCTTCTGGAACAACTGGTTATAATGTTTCGAAAATGAAAATACGATGATAATTATCACTCAGCAATCCAATGTTGTATCTTTATTACCGAAAGTTTCAAAATTTCAAAACGGCTTCATTACTAAAATTATAGGCCTCAGTTATAGCTGTGCTGACTCTTCGATCCGGTGCTGTGGCCGATTAAAAAACAAACATCATAGAAACATGGCTACAAACTCAAAAGAGTGTGGCTATACGCCTACACATTAGAGTTGAAGCTGTAGTCTCGGCTCGAACGTCTCGACTCTTAACGTCTCGATAGTCGAGACGTTCTCGGTTTCGCTCGCTACTCCAAGTCCAACGTCTCTGTCTCTTCCGGTCTCGAGACTTTGGCGTTTTGGTGAGTTGGTCTCATTTATATCCCTGGTCTCACCCGCATCTAAACAATAGAAAAATCAAATAAACTTATTAAGTGCTATGGACGTGTGCTGAAGTGGGTTCACTGGATGAGCGCGGGAGCATATTGTTTCAGCCATCTTTAAAGATGATTGTTTGAAACTATAGTTACCGCATTTAACTGTACTCCACATGTTTAGCTATTATAAGCAGTAAAGGAGGTTAACCCATTTAACAAAGTCAACTGCAACTGACAACATCTTTATTAGTGATGACTGTCTACACACACACATTTGTGAACTATTATGTGAGGCATTCTTACAGCAAATCGAAACCAGTTCGTTTCGTTTTGATTTAGATTTTGTTTATTTTCCAATTTTCAGTTCCATTTCAACTGATTGACTCATAATTACGTCTCCAATATGACGCACGACATGTGGAATAAGACGTTAAATCTTCCTTGGTCATTCATGAAGCAAGATGTCCTAGAAAAAATGATGAAAAAGATAAGAAAAAAGTTCCAGGACCGCAGCGGCAAACAATGCGACGAACTTACAAATACAGGAAGCAGAGTTGCGTCTGCACCGGACAACTAATCGCGCTAATTCAGCAATATCCTGTTAATAAGACGAAGGCGCAATATCGTTTCGAACGCCGAATTCCACTTCTCTTCGCACTCAGCGCACATCCTATACCAATCCGCCGAAGCCCGGTACTTTGATGTAAGTCGGCGCATAAACTATTATACCATCGAGTGCGTCGGACGGAAACTGCGGCGGAAGGAAGCCAGGGGCGACGTATAATGAGCAAATCGCACGGCCATATTGTGCGGTCGTTTCATCAGATGAAGGTTCGGATGAGCAGACGGCTGACAGCAGCGCAGTGCTGCAGAGAATAGCGCTGGGAGGAGCTTCGTTCTTTGAACGTCGGCTGGCGATCTTTTAACGGGCACCCTTATCGATATTTTCGGCGACGGTCGGACGGGCGGGTGGCCTGCGGCCTGGCTCTCTGTAGCCGGCTGTGTTCGACCGCTGTTCTCTTCAGTACGTCGCCTCTCTCCGGTCGGTTGTCCATCACGATGATGATGATGCCCGGCGAACACTGATGAGCAGTCACTGTCTCAGCAGCAGAACGAGTGTTGAGATGCGGCGCGCATCACTAGCGAGCCAACCTCGCATTGCAGCAACAGCGCCGCAGGTTTGATCAATCGACTGGTGTGCATTGGCTTCGCTTCAAGTTACGCTGATGCAGCGAATCTAAACAGCGTATGCGTCATTTTTCCGCCCATTCTCTTCATCTTAAAATGACATTGACAACATTATGTAACTAGAAGTACTCAGAGAGTACAGACCTCCGCCGAACGCCAGCATAATAGAATTGTGGCAGTTCTTCCCGGATCCGGACAGTCACCAAAATTGAACTCTTTGGTCCCTGGCAATGCCCTACGCCTCCAAAAAATTTCTTAAAAATCAGTTCACAACTTTTTCAGTTATCCGACGGACAGACAGACAAACAGACCGAAATAAAACATAATCTCCTTCGGCGGAGGTACTCGTGGGCGCGTACGCGCGGGGCCCAGCTTTCTGCTGGGTACACTGTCAACACGTATAGCAAACCTCCTTTGTATGACGCTAGTAAAGGCAATGACGTATGGTTTTTCCAACGCGCTGGTTTTCTCAGCGCGTTGGGAAAACCAGACGTAACGCAGTATGGGCAGTAGATGACGTTGATCTATTTATAGCGCGGACAGATATGCGACATGACTTACCAACAACCAACCAGTCAGCCAAAGTGGCAGTAAATGAATTATGTTTAGTAAGACTTTCTCTTTACCAGTCTGGTGATTGGTGACATAGACTGTTGTAACTTATGATAGGTAAATTCATCCGATTTTTTGCTCCATTTCGTTGCATATGTTTATTACGGTGTAGTATACTTTTTTGGTTTGATACTTAAACGGTATCGAAGCTAAGTATTAAGCTGAGTATCTAATTTTGTTACTTAAATAACACGCTCAACTGACGCACGACAACCCATATTACTTATGCCCAGTACACACTGCCGACGCCGACGCGACTGAACTGTCGAGTTGAGTCGCGTCGGCGGTGTGTTTGGGCTTTAGACTTGCTCTTTGGCAAAACATATCCACTAAATGATGTGAAATTGCAGCGTTACAAATGCTGTCTTTAATGCACTTCACGCTGAACTTTCTCTTCATTCCTGCTTGGAATTTTGAACGACATTCAAGGTCACAAAGGCTCTATGTACATGTAGATTAGATTCATGATGCTGAATAGTTTTATTGATTGATTAATCGATCGATAGTCGAGGCATCGTCTTGGTTTGTACAGTGTTTACACATTTGCTGAATGATGTGTATGACAGCAACCGACTTCCTCGTAACAACGGTTATACAGTGCTATTTAAACTGTGTTGATGTCAACTTTTAGCATCCGTACATTATTAAGTCTCATTTGTTTTATCATCTTGTTGCTACTGTGTCTTGTTCCCGCTGTTGATCTTCGCGCCTAGCTAGGAGTGTATTATTTTTTTTGTCGTTGACTCTGTCTGTGTCTGTCTGTTGTTTGTCACAAACATTGCTTCTTCTTTTTTGTTTCTCGATGGAATCGAGCCGTTTCTTGGCCATCAGTGACAAAAACTACAAAACGTTCTTCGATTTTTGATTTAGGCCCCTAACGCCCAAAATTCACTCCCCAAAATTTGAAAAAATCGCCAATGTATGGCAGATAGACCGGAGATGTTTGGGCCTACTAGGGGGTTTTCGGGGATGGTCGATTCAATGGAACCATGCAAAATGTTGTGGGCCGACCCTTGTTGTCATGGAAACGAAATTTGGGCTAGTCGCGGAGATCCAGTCGCCTACCGGCTTGTTACATTTAAAGTAAGCTGCTGTTTTGCTTTTCTTCTTGTCGAAATGCACGCACACACACACACACACATAGATTATATTCGCGGACATACAAGTAACTCAACGAACGGCTGGCGCGCGCGGCGGCGGCAGCGATATCACGGCGGCGTCTGCTGCTGATAAGGCAGATCGTTAATGCTTCTGCTTGAGTGCGGTCGACTTGTTGACGTTATCTGCATTAATCACGGACATCATCGCAGCGAGTGGTTTGCCAGACGCCTCCAGAGAAATCCACTCACCGCCACAGGTGTAACATCAGCGTCGAGCGTCCTCCAGCTGCTTACACGTTTCTACTTTTTGTATATATTCCATATCCATATCCATATATTCGTATATAAGACGTTGACAAAACGCAACGAAATACAACGGGAAAGATATTTGTATATATTCTCCGTGTTTATGTTCATGTTGATCGCAATAAGCGTTTGTCGGTTTGGACTCGCTTTCGCACGTCAACAGTGTGCGAAATCTGTTAAGTTTATAGCTTTCACCAAACTTTTTTATGAATATTACACTGTGAGTCAAAAAAATACCCATGCAGACTTTTGTCCACATCTTCGCTTTTTATTGACCGATTTTTAAATTTCCTTCACTGCTACATTCAGCAGTAAATTTGCAATAAGCACCCATCTCTCCTCACCTAAATCCAGTGGATTATGCAATATGAGGACTATTACAGGAAGGAACATGTTTACCGCGAGCCTATTCGTGATCGGGAGGAACTTAAGCAACGACTGATGAACATGTGGGTTGATGTGAAACAAAGTGTCGTTGACAAGGCTATCGAACAGTGTCGGCGAAGGTTGCAGTCTGTGCTGAGGGACGACATTTTGAGCATCTGTTGTAATGCTATAATATATTATTACTGTTGTAAACTGCTGAATAAGCTATATAAGAACACCAGTTAACCTAGCACTGAGTTATGACAAACAAGAACAGCCACCCGTAGCTGTTGGACCCGGGATAATATCGGTGTCGCCGATATATTGAGATAATGTCGATATGTTGGCCCATCACTATAGGCCTAATTTATTTGCACGCGGCCGTGCAGGCACTTGTGAACTCCCATGTCGCTGTTGTTGCTGTTGTTGCTGCTTGACTGTGCATTATACGGCCATTTTAGTGATAAAAAGCTAACTATTATTAACTAATTTAACTAATTAGGATTTAACTTAAACATCCGACACGGTGCGATTTTGGATAATGTTGTCGCCAAACTGTATGCGAAGTGTGATGACGATCGGCTGTGAATTGGAAAAGCCTTAGTACTGATAACAACAAGAACAAGAACAACAAGAAGAAGAACAACGTTCGTAGCACTAGGAGAATGGAGACCAATTTCCGGGTCTAAAAGTCTGTGTAGGGTCTATGCGTAAGTTGGTCAGTTCATTTTTTGAAAACCAAACCCAATACTTCAAGGACTGTAAAAAATTAGCCTTGAAAGAGTTGTGGGATCTAAAGCAAAAGCGCAATCTGTTAGCGTCCGCAAATTCAGTCTTGCATTGTCTGCAGACCAACCGCAGACCTTCAACTTGCTATCGAACGATACATTCTGCTTTTCACATCACACAAACTCCACTGGCTTCCGATGCGGCAGCAAATCATTTTCAAGACCAGCGTCCATGTATGGAAATGAATCCGTATAGCGTTGATCCTGCATATTGACCGGAACTCTGCGTCCCAGCGGAAAATGTCTCAGATCGTCTGCGGTTACGGTCTGCGTACTTGATGTATCCAGTTGCCGACAGTACACAAGAGTGAAAATTTATTACCAAATATAGCAGTTACGCGATCTAAATAAGCTCAAAATTATACGCTATCTACGACTGACCAGAAACATCACTGTTAAGTTACATGTATTGTTCTGTCTTAACGTTTTATGGTGCTTATGTTCTGAAATAGAGAATAAAGAATGTTGATTCATAACATCAGCAGAGACGACATGCCTATAATGTTGTAGTCAACAGGTTGTACCCTTCTTCCACATTGTTTCATTCTTCATTAATAATGTTAAACACTGCAGTGCTTAACATTAGTGAATTTATCACGCGGGACTTTCCAACGGCAGCATTGCGCATTAGCTACTGTACGTCCGCTGCAGTTTTACCGCTGATGTGCACAGTTAATGAAAATGTGAGCAACATGCTGTTGCTGGTCTAGAAATTTTTAGCTGTATAAGTACCAGACCAGCCTATATCCTATTAACTTAATAGGATATAGGCTGGTCGGGTACTCTCGAGCCGAGCCGTGTTTAGGCACTGCTGGCCTGTTTTTTTTCGGCCCGGGTGATTTACAGGCAATACCGTGTAAAACCGTACATCTTTTTCGTCGTAAAATTTTGGATTTTTCAATTTGGGCCATCTGGCTGTAAAGTTTCCTGGCTGACATTAAGTGGCGAGAAAACTTGTCAATTAGAGGTACGCGATAGAGAGATAGAAGACGGAAGGACATGTAGTTTAATGGTGTGTATATGACCATGGGCGGCCAGCTTGATGCACTTTGTCTCACTGGTGGTAGCCTGCTTTTTCCCAAATAAACTGATTGAGTGACCGCCAGATGGATGGCACTGCCAGCCCTATACGGCGGAGACGCAATAAACAAGATAACACCCTGAGTGAGAAAGCACAGTAGGCCTACAATCTACATGCGCCTTCCCCGGGCATTGTATATTGTATAGCGACAGAGTGCAATTATCGTTGCTATTATCGTCGTCGTCGTCATCATAATCAACAACGATGTGATGATCATGGACTGATGACTGAAGACGACGGCAAAGAACGGGGAACGCTGCACGCGTAGCCTATTGGCCTGCTTATTGCCCGCTAAATCAGCCGCAGCAGCAGCAACCGAACAGCATCAGCAGCGCTAACGTTGCGCTGCAAGTCAGTTTGCCGCGACTGCTGCTGCTGCTGCTGATAAGACCCGGTCGACTATACGACAGTTGTACTGTATGACCGGATTAGAGAGATATATACATGAACATGTCTGCGTGAGCAGGCGAACCACGACGGGACGAAATACGGTGTTCGCGTGCGCATGGCTAATGCTAACCCGAACGAAGTGTGAAGTTAGACTTCTGCGTCTTCTTATAGAACTGGCGAAACCACTTTACAGAGAGAGAGAAAGAGAAGATCAGGTAGATCGACGTCCGATATAGTCGGCTGTTCTTTGAATTACAGTCAATGACGGCATCCAGACAAACGTCAAGGGTTGCCGGTGATTGACGACCAAGTCGATTAGCCTGCTGACTGTCGGTCGCAGATATCAGCAGTGACGTCTGGTCGTCATGGCAGCAGCATCCACGCTGGTCCACAAGTCGTCGCCGTCTGTAACCGCTGTTGTCTACCTACCGCAGCTCTACGTCGTCGTCGTAGTCGTCGCCTACTTCATTCACGCTCATGCTCAAGGTACCACCGGCCGATTATTATTATATTATTATCATAAATGCAATTATTACAGTGACGCTTAACATAAAAATATTGCAGGGGCACTTTACGAAAATTGCAGTTTACAGCACGATGTCAGTATATGAAGCCTCAAACAAAGTTGTTTTCAGCACCCGGCGAAATGACAGGAGTGTAGTCTTAGCTGTGACCGACGATGGCGGAGCATTCGAAGCACGAGCAGCTGTCATTGGGAAGGCGCGATCACCGAGTGTTGAGCGTTGATGGGACGTTCAGCGTCGACGTCGTAGCAGACCGGAGACGCCGACGATCTTTGACGTTGGCAATCTTCTGAAGTGTCTCAGCGAGGTACTGTGACGCGTGCCGTTGAGGCAACGATACGTCAGAACACATGACAGCTGCAGCAGATCAGCAGTATACAGGAGGAACAGAATTGGTCCGTGAATCGAACCCTGTTGTAGGCCGGAAATACCGCCGATGAGTTTTGCTAGTGCACCGTTTACTGCCGGTTCACAATTTCTCACTGCTTTGTGCGTTATCATAAATCACTTTGATTATCAGGTGCTTCATTGGCTGCCGTATGATTTATCACCGCAACGGACCAACGGACGACATCACTGACATCCTGTGTGTGCCAGTTGTGCCATGGTCCGTTGCGTTCCATTGCGGTCCGTTACGGTTATTAGTCGTACCGTATCAATCGTCGGGCTCAGCCAAGTCTTTAGTGTTATTAGTGTGTACACTTGAATATATACCTGCATATAAAAAGTGCAATTTTGGCAAATACATGTCATGAAATTAGGCCGTGGTAACAATTAACGATAAACTTATTCGAAACAATCAAGAAAACGCGTAAACTAAAGATGAATTTAGCTCATCTGCAATATAATTACCGTACTTATAAAAAACGTTGGCCTTTAGCGTGCATTTGTCGTAAAAAAAGTCAAATATAGACGTACAGAAACATCCAAATGAATGCGCATCTTGAGCATTTCGTTTTATGAAAGCTATTAATTTAATAATATCAGTAGTGTCTAGAAAAAAATAAAGGTTTAAACTTCTTTTCAGTACTTAAATATTTTGGAACTGATTTTGATGCACAACGTTTTTAAATAAGCAGATTTATGGAGTATAAAATTACTCTTTAAGTCAACGCTCCAGACTGAGACCTGCTTGGGCCATGCTATTTTTACAAGCAGTGGAATTAGTTAGCTGCATGTTTACTGTGCTGCTACGACTCAAGTTTTTTTGTAATGACAGCATAGAATGATGACTATGCAATGCATTTTGTATTAATTTAATGTCAATTTTAATACTATCGCCACAACATACGTGCAAGTAAAACCGTTTTAATTGATTTTCTGTAGAATGACTATAGAATCATACAATACTGCGTGTCGAATTTACGTGCTGAATAGTTGCGTAAGTAAGGTATTCAATATCTGTATCGTTCCGAAGTATTGCTTTAAAACAAGCTGCTAAATTACGACACGTTCACGCTGGATTAGCAGCTGACGTGGAGCAGAAATCGACAGAACGCTAACAAGACGAAAACAAAAATAATCACGATTGCATGAGCATTGAATGGCATAGAGCTGCCCTCCCCGGAGAACGACAGCTTCTCTTCAGTGCTGTCGGCTGTCGTACGTCGTACAAAACAGCTGCGTAGCCGAGGGCGGCTGTCGACCAGCCGGGAGTTCCGATGTAACACGCTTACCGTTGATTTGCATTAATAGACACGCGTAACTGGCGGGCATCGCGTGACAACTTTCGGCTCCCGCCCGCCCGCTCGCTCACTCGTTCTCCGTCCGTTCCCTGCTGCTGCAACCGTCGAATTCTCCATCAATGTCACTGTGAAAAATAAGTGGAACAATTCGCGGTGAAACAGATCGCCGATATCAGCGTACCAGCTGAATTGTTGCGGTTCAATCGGCGGATGCTTTGGACAGTGATAATATGTCATCGTTTAGCGTTACACGACGTAATTTGCAGCGCAACGGCTTCACCAACAGCCACAGAACAGCTATAATATCATGCCGTCTCCAAAGCTATAAATATGAATAATATGTCGATAAAAATAAAAGACATGGGATAACATACCTTTCACTTAACTTCACAGCTTAATAATCTGTTTAACATATCAAATTAGATGGGCAGGGCAGAGCCCGACGTGAGGCCGCCCGGCGCCGCAAGTTCGAGTGGAAAGTCAATTTAGGTATTCGAAATTCCACTCGCAGCAATGGCAGCTGGTGAATGAGTACGAAAAGAACCACTTGGCATATGCGTCAGCTTACAGTATACGAGCAGTTCGGGTGCATCAATATGCGCGCTGTAACTTTTTCGTTTGTGGACCAAAGTTCATCACGTGGCCTGAAAAAGTTTAGTAAGAAAATTCCAACTAGCCCCATTAGTCCCGAAGTTATTGGCGTGCACACTCTGAACTTTAAGCCAAATTTTAAATTTTCACGATTAAAAATTTTTCTGGGGGGAACCCCGGCCCAATTGGGGTGTGC
>Ga0209781_1000458_pt1 | contig 10585 bp, 4 predicted proteins | sample WorMetHERISLAND1_3_FD_187386 | JGI IMG/M metagenome (GOLD analysis project Ga0209781, IMG submission 187386) | Marine gutless worms symbiont microbial communities from Max Planck institute for Marine Microbiology, Germany - Olavius albidus HERON... | ecosystem: Host-associated > Annelida >...
GATGATGGCGGTCATCCCGCCCAACCCGACACGCGCACGGCTCATCCGCTACGATGCCGAACTCTACAAGGAAAGGCATGTCGTCGAATGCTTCATCAACAAAATCAAACACTTCCGACGTATTGCGACGCGCTACGAAAAGACCGCCACAGCCTACTTGGCCATGCTACACCTCGTTGGCACCATGATATGGTTGCGTTAACTGTCAACAGGACCTAGACCGCCGTCGGGTCGACCACGGCCGTCGCCGGTCAATGGTACCACCTGGCCGGCACCTACGATGCCGTCACCGACACCATGAAGCTCTACGTCGACGGCAAGCTGGAAGCGATGACGACGGGCGTCGGCAATGTCTGGGCCCTGGGAGATCGTTACCAGATCGGACCCAATATCTCGGGCGACAGTGACTTCGACGGCCAGATGGCCGAATTCCGGGTGTGGAGCTCGGCCCGTACCGATGCCGAGATCGCCGAGAGCTACAACCAGGCCCTCAACCCCGCGGCCCATTCCGACCTGATCGGCTACTACACCTTCGACGACAACTCGGACGCCCAGGCGACGGACCTGGCCGGCACCGTCAACGGCACGGTGACCGGCGCCACGGTGGTCGACACGGCGCCCAGCGTCTTCGGCACGGCATTGACCGTCGAGGAGAACGAGAGCGTTTCCGGCATCATGACCGGCAACGACATCGTGGCGCCTGTGCTCGACCTCAGCAAGCCGGGGTCCGACGGCATCGGCATCGGCATGAAATACGAGAACTTCACCGACTTCCCGACGACGGCGATCAGCGTCGAGCTCTGGGTCAACCCGGACCAGGTGCCGGGTGACCTGGTGTCCTATGCGGTCACCGGTTCGAGCAACGAATTCCTGATCGGCATCAATTCGAGCAAGACGGTCTACGTGTACGTCAACGATACGGCCTACACCTTGACCGGCCTGACCGTCGAGCCGGGCCAGTGGGACCACCTGATGATCACCTGGGACGGCGTCAACGCGCTCTCAACGCCTACAAGAACGGCACACTGGTGACGACCACTCCGGTGACGACGACGGTCAACGACGCCCTGACCACCGGCGGTACCTTCTATCTCGGCACCGACCAGGACACGGTCGGCGGCGGTTTCGGCAACACGGACTCTTTCGACGGCCAGATGGCCGAGGTGCGCATCTGGAATGACGTCCGCACCTCCGGCGAGGTCAGTTCCAACTTCAACAAGGAACTGGCAGGCAACGAGGCCAACCTGGTCGCCTACTGGCAGCTCAACGAAGGCAGCGGCAGCAGCGCCACCGACAAGACGGCGGGCCAATCAAACGCCGGCACCTCGAACGTCACCCATACCGGCACTTACGAGTCCGTCGGCACCGCCTTCGCCACTGCCGGCGCCGACGTCGACCCGCTGCCGCTGACCAACGACGGCACGGTCTTTTCAGTCACCGGCGCCGGAACGGCGGACGCCGACGGCCGGGTGACGGCGACGACGTCGAACGGCGGCACCGTCATCGTCAACCAGATCACCGGCGAGTACACCTACACCCCGGCCCTCAACTTCTACGGCACCGACACCTTCACGCTGACCGCTGCCGGCGACGGCGACACGTCGATCACCGATTCGGAGACCGTGAGCGTCACCGTCAACCGGGTCGACCAGAAGTCGGTCAACGTGCATGCCAACGCGTTGAAACTCGACGGTACCGACGATTACGTGTTGATCCCCGATTCCGCCTCCCTCGACCTGACCACCAACTGGACCATCGAGGCCTGGGTCATGGCGGAATCAGGCGGCACGCTGATCAGTAAGGACGGCGGCGGCGACACCACCGGCGCCTACAACATCGCCATTTATTCAGACGGCCGCGTCGCCTACGAGACCAACAACCAGGGTTCGACCGTCGCGCCGGCGGGGTCGCTGACCATCGGCGAATGGCAGCACGTCGCCGTCTTCTTTGATGCCAGCGCCACGCCCAAGGTCAGCATCTACGTCAACGGCGAACTGGCCGGCTCCGGCAGTTCGCCATCGACACCCTCGGTTCTGTCGACGGACCTGTTGATCGGCCGGCGCGGCGTCGCCGACGATTTTATCAAGGGCATGGTCGACGAGGTGCGCATCTGGACCGACGTGCGCACGGACGCCGAGATCCGCGACAATTACCAGAAAGTCCTGACCGGCGGTGAAGAGAACCTGGAAGCCTATTATTCCTTCGACAACGCCACCGCTTCGGCGGTCAGCGACCTCGCCGGCAGCCACAACGGCACCGTCACCGGTGCCGCCGTCACCGACTCCACGGCACCGATCGAAGGCCCGACCGTCCGCGGCACGGCCATCGACACGCTCGACGGCGATGCCGTCTCCAGCGTCATGACGGCTGATGACCTTGCCGGCAACCCGACCTACTCGGTCCCCTCGGGCCCGGCCAACGGCACCGTGACCATCCGCGCCAACGGCGAGTGGACCTATACACCGACGGCCGGCTTCGTCGGCACCAACACCTTCACGCTCCGCGCCACCGACGGCACCCGCACCGACGACGAGGTGATCACCGTCACCGTGCGCTCCGATGATCTCGGCAATGTGCACGACGGAGTTCTGCAACTGGACGGGACCAACGATTACGTCGAAATGGGTCGCGGCGCGTCCAATGAACTGGCCATCACCGGAAACGTCACCGTCGAGGCCTGGGTCAATCTGGCCGACTTCAAATCGCAGCAGAACATCATCGCCCAGTTCGCCGGACCCTCGGAGAACGTTGCCGACAATATCCTCTATGGGCTGCGCATCGACGGCAACGGCGACCTCGTCTATTTCCACGAATACGCCGGCGCAGCCAACGAAGTCTTGACCTTCGACGCCAACCTGACGACCGGCACCTGGGCCCACGTCGCCGTCGTCCGCGACGTATCGGGCAACACGGTGACGGCCTACGTCAACGGCAATGCCCAGTCCTACACCAACGATCCGACCAGCGGCGGCTCGTCGACCCTGACCGTCGGCGAGGACAACTCGTCGTCATCCGGCATTTACACGAAGGGTGCCATCGACGACCTGCGCATCTGGAACACGGCGCGCACGGCCGACCAGGTCAAGGACAACTACGACCAGCAGCTCTTGGGCAGCGAGAGCGGTCTGGTCGGCTACTACAAGTTCGACGACGACCATACGGGGACGACGGCCGCCGACAGCGTCGGCACGGCGTCGAACGGCACGCTGACCAACGGCGCTGAAATCATCAACACGCTTGGCCAGTCGCTCGATTTCGATGGCACTTCGACCTTCATCAATGCCGGGCGCGGCACCGGCAACAGCCTGGCCATCAGCGGGGACATGACGATGGAGGCCTGGGTCAAGCTCGACGCCATCTCCGGGACCCAGGGCCTCGTCGACTTCGCACTCAACGACACCAGCTCCGAGACATTGAACGGCAAGGTCCTCTATCAGTTCGCCCTGACCTCCAGCGGCGATTTGGAATACGCCCATGAATACGGGTCGGGCAGCAACTCGGATTCCATGGTCATCAACACCAACCTAATCGCCGAACAGTGGTACCACGTGGCCTTCGTGCGCAGCGTGTCCAACAATCGGGTCAAGGTTTACGTCGACGGCCAGCTGGCGGGCTCGGCCAGTTATGGGGCGAATGACCCGGCCGGTGGCGCCAACTCGACTCTGATCATTGGCGGTACCGGTGCCGGCACCAACCTCGGCGACAACAAGCTCAACGGCCAGATGAGCGATCTCCGTATCTGGAATGTGGCGCGCACGGACGAGCAGATTCTCGACAACTTCAATCAAACTCTGAACCCGTCCGGCCAGACCGGCCTCGTGTCGAACTGGAAGTTCAACGAGACTTCGGGCTCGACGGCCAACGACGCCACCGGCTCCAACAACGTGACGGTCTCCGGTACGGCGACCTGGGTCGACACGGCGCCCGACATCTATGGCGTCGCCGTCACCATCCAGGAGAACGAGACAGTATCGGGGCGCTTCGAAGCGGACTCGACCTCGTACTCCGTGTCGTCGTCGCCCTCCAACGGGTCCGTGATCATCGATGCGACGACCGGAAACTGGACCTATACCCCGACCGCCAATTTCAACGGCACCGACAGCTTTACCGTCAACGCCAGCGGCGCCGGCACGGAAACGGTCACCGTCACTGTCAACTCGGAAACCACCAATTCCGTCAATGTTGCCGACGGCGCCCTGCAGTTCGCCGGGGGTACCTATGACCGCATGACCGCCGATCTTGGCACCAATACGCTGACCAATACCATCACCCTCGAGATGAAGGTGCGCTTCAACGACGTTTCGGGGCAGCAGAACCTGGCGGCGCTCTACGGCGAGTCGACGGACCACGTCCTTAATCCCTTCATGAGCACCACCTTCAAGTATTTCCTCAACGACCAAGCCGATAGCAGTCCGCAGCTGACGCTGGACAGTGGCGTCACCGCGGCCGTCGACACCTGGTATCACGTCGCCATCACCTACGACGGGACCACGGCTAACCTCTATGTCGACGGCGACCTCAAGGCGACAGGCACGGCGAGTGGCCTGACGCTGGCCAGCCAGGCGCAGACCCTGGTCCTCGGTGGCAACCCGCTGGCCGATCCGCGCTACAGCCAGGGTGTCAATGTCAAGGGTCTCATAGACGAGGTGCGGGTGTGGTCGGATGTGAGGACGGCGGCCGAGATCCGTGCCAACAAGGACCAGCAGCTGGCCGGCAGCGAGGGCAACCTGGAGGCCTATTACCGTTTCGACGACGATGCCACCGGCACGACTGTCCAAGACATCACCAGCAACAACCGCCACGGGACAACGGCCAACGGCCAGGTACTGACGCTCGACGGCAGCGGCGATTATGTCAGCCTGGGCACCGGCAGCGGGATCCACACCGGAACCTCGAATTTCACCTGGGAGTCCTGGATCAACTCGTCGACGACGTCGGGGCGCATGGAAATCCTCGCCTTCGGCAACAACGTAGGCAACCAGGGTGCCGTCCTGCTCGTCCAGGATGCCAAGCTGCGCTTCGACCTGGCCGGGATCGCCGGGACGAACAGCACCACTTCGGTCGCCGACAGCACCTGGCATCACGTCGCCGTCACCTACAACCAGTCGACCGATGTTGCGAGCCTCTACATCGACGGCGTCGCTGCAGAAACCCACACCTTCACCGGTGCCGCCCTCAACATCGCCAGTGGCGCCGCCAATATCGGAGTCTCCCTCGACAACGCTGCGTCCCCGTTCAACGGCAAGATCGACGATGTGCGCATCTGGAACACGCTGCGCACCGCAAACGAGATCGCGGACAGTTACCAGAAGGCCCTGACCGGCAACCAGGGCGGCGCCCTCGTCGCCCATTACACCTTCGATGGCGACTCGGCCGGCACCGGCCAGACCATCACCGATTCGGCCGGTTCCAGCAACGGCACCGGTCAGGGCGATGCCACGGTGACGGCGCTGACGGCAAGCGACGCCACGGTTACGGTGACGGCGATCACCTCGACGCCGGTGCAGTCTAACGCCCAGATCATCAACCTGCCCAACAAGGCCCTCGACTTCGACGGTACAAACGACAGCGTCGCCGTCCCCGATCCCGGCACGTCGTTCACCAACATGACCATCGAGACCTGGCTCCATCTCGATACCCTGTCGACTAGCGGTGTCCACAAGCAGCTGATTGCGAACTTGGATTGGAGCGCGAACGGCGATCTTCACGTGCAGTGGGAAACGGTCAGCGGCAGGAAGCAACTGAAGTGGGGCGAATTCGGAAACGAGAATTACTTCGACCATGATTTCACCGGCGATCTCAACAAGTGGCAGCACATCGCCATCGTCCGCGACACGGACGCCAAGGAGCTTCGGCTCTATCTCGACGGCGACTAGGCCGATACGGTCACCTACACCACGTCCTACGCCGTCCGCCTCGACGATTCGACGGTGATCGGTGGTCACGCCACGAACACGACGCGCTACCTCGACGGTCAGATGAGCGACTTCCGCATCTGGCAGACGGCGCGTACCGGCGACGAGATCAAGGCCAACTATAATGAGACCCTGACCGGCAACGAGAACGGCGAGCTGATCATCAACTACCCCATGGACGAGGTCAGCGGCTCGACCCTCGCCGATACCGCCGGTACCGCCAACAACGGCACGGTTTCGGGCGCCACCATCGTCGATGTCGGCAACACGGTCCTGGGTACCGCCATCACCATTACCGAGGGTGAGACGGCGACGGGTACCATGACGTCCAACGACGTCACCGGCACCGCCAGCTACGACATCACCTCGAACCCGACCCTGGGTTCGGTGGTCATCGACAGCACCTCCGGCCAATGGACCTATACGCCGCTGGAAAACTACGCCGGTACCCAGACCTTCTCGGTCAGGGCGTCGGGCGGCGGCCTGACCGATACGGAAACGGTGACCGTCACCATCACGACGGATGCCGAGAGCGCCGTCCACGCCGGCGCCTTGCAGTTCGACGGCGTCAACGACTACGTCGACATAACCGGGGCGACCAGCGTCTACACGGGCACGTCGAATTTCACCTGGGAGGCCTGGATCAACACGTCTCATTCGGGTTTGCGCCAGGACATCATCTCCATCGGCAGCCACGCCCAGAACGAGACGGCCTTCTTCTTCGTCAACGACGCCGGCAAGCTGCAGGTCGACCTGCCCTACCAGGGCGGAACGGCGAGCACGACCAGCGTCAACGACGGCAACTGGCATCACGTGGCCCTGACCATGAACGCGTCGAGCAAGATCGCGACGCTCTATGTCGACGGCACGGCCGAGGGCAGCAAGACATTCACGGGCAACGCCATCAACCTGACCCAGGGCCACGGCGCCTTCATCGGCGGCGTCGTCAGTTCCGACAACACGTACTTTAAGGGCATGATCGACGAGGTGCGCATCTGGAATACCCTGCGCACCGCCCAGCAGATCTCCGACAACAAGGACGAACAGATCTCATCGACCCAGGCCAACCTGGTCGCCCATTACACCATGGACGACGTCAAGGGCGGCATCGTCCATGACGCGACGTCGAATGCCGGTCATGGGGCGCTCAACGGTCCCGGACCCTCTTCGGGCGTGCTGACGCTGAGCAGCGCCAGCAGCCAGTATGTCGACCTGGGGTCGTCGGGCAACCTGGCGACCGGGACCGGCGCCTTTACCTATGAGGCCTGGATCAAGACGTCGACGACCGGTGTTTTCCAGACCATCCTGTCGGTCGGCAACGCCACCAACTTCCAAGAGAGTTTCCTATTCGTCGATGACGACACGAACCAACTCCATTTCCAGTTTCGTGGCATTGGCACCCGTGCCTAGTCGACCGCCACCGTCACCAACGGCAAATGGCATCATGTCGCCGTCGTCCACGACGGATCGACCAACGTCCAGCTTTACATTGACGGTGTCGCTGACGGATCCGCTACTGATAGCGCTTTCAACAGCATTAATATCACCGGGACAGGAGCCCGTATCGGTACTCAGTCGACCAACCTGCAGGAGTACTTCAACGGCCAGATCGACGAGGTGCGTTTTTGGAACGACGCGTGGACGGCGGCTGAAATCCGAGACAACATGAACCAAGCCATCGAAGGCCCATCGCCCAACCTGGTCGCCGCCTATTCCTTCGACCGCGACGCGACGGGGTCAACCGGCACGGTCATCAACGAACAGGGCACGACGGCGCTCAACGGCACGCGGACCAACGGCGCCACCGTCGAGAAGAGCGAGACGGCGCCGGTCAACGAGATGCCGAAGCCGCTCGGCGGCGTCACCGGCAACATCCTCGATATCAACGACGTCAATGGCAGCACCACTGACGACGATGTCATCACGACGATCGGCGCCGGCGCCATTCCCAGTGCCGTTACGATGGAAGCTTGGGTGAATTTCGACCGTGCCGAGACCCAGGATAATTTCATGGCCCTGGCGACGGCGGGCGACGGCGGCGTCGCCGGAAAGGACAATCCGCGGTTCGTGCTCTACAAGAATGCCGCCGGCAAGCTTTATTTCTGGCTCCAGGACGATGACGGCAGCCACGGCTCGGTGATCGGTACGACGAGCAAGGTCATCGACGCCGATGTCTGGTACCACATCGCGGCCACATACGACACGGCGACCCTCTACCTCAACGGGGAGAGCGTGGCCAGCGGAACGGTGACCGATTTCACGATCCACGCCGGCACAACAATCAATTTCGCCGCCGGCTCGGACAACGGCGGGATACCTTTCGACGGCCAGATGAACAACGTCCGGGTCTGGTCGACGGCGCGCACGGCGGCAGAGGTCCGCGAAGGCATGAGCCAGAGTTACGACTACGACACTTCAGGCCTGCTCATACAGTACACCTTCGACGATGTCTCCGGCACCACGGTCTACGATAACACGGTGAGCTCGCAAAACGGCACGCTGAGAAACAACGCCACCATCGTCGACTCCGGCTCGGGCGACCCCTTCTTCGTCAACCATCTCGGTACGGCGCTTACCTTCGACGGCACCGACGACACGGTCAATTTCTCCAGCGGCATCGGTCCAGCCGGGGCTGACCAGCGCACCATCATGCTGTGGGCCAAGACCTCGTCGAGCGCCGGCCAGGAATTCTTCCGCTATGGCGGCGGCAGCCTCGGCAACTTTGTCCTCGGCCTGAACAGCTGGAACGATGCCACCGGTACCAACGGTGTCACCGTCGACATCGGCGACGGCGCCATCACCTTCCAGCCGTTGACAGCGACCGATGACGGTCAGTGGCACCACTATGCTGTCGTCCTGCCGAGCGGCGGCAGCAAGCTGCGCGATCTCAAGGTCTACCAGGACGGTGTGCTCTTGGAGACGGTCGTCGACCTTCACCAGGACGAAAACGACACCATCAACACGGTCCCAGGCGGCGCCAACTTCAGGCTCGGTTCGACCGGCTCCGCCCGCTATTTCGACGGCCAGATGGCCGAGGTCAGCGTCTGGTCAACGGCCCTGTCGACGGCCCAGATCAAGGACTACATGACGCACGAGCTTGCCGGTACGGAGACCGGGCTCTCCGCCTACTGGAAACTGGATGAGGGAACGGGTACCAGCGTCGCCGATTCGTCGAACAATGCGAATACCGGCACCATCGCCGGATCGGCGGCCTGGGCCTCGACCGCGCCGGACATCCAGGGCAGCCTCATCGAGATCGCCGAGGACACCAGCGCGTCCGGCAAGATGACCGCGACGGACGTTTCGGGCACGGCGACCTACACGGTGGTCGGCAGTCCGCAGAACGGCACCGTCGACCTCGACAGTTCGACCGGCCATTGGACCTATACGCCGACCGCCGACTATCAGGGGACAGACAGCTTCACGCTCCGCGCCACCGGCGCCACCTCGGGCATCGACGACGAGACGGTGTCGGTGAGCGTCGGCAAGGCGCCGGCCCTGGTCGACAACTTCGCCATGTCCTTCGACGGCACCGGCGATTATATCGATCTCGGCACCGATGCGGCTTTCGCCACCGGGTCCTCCAATTTCACGATCGAGGCCTGGATCAAGACGTCCTATACGGGCGACCGCCAGGAGATCTTCAGTTTCGGCACGGGCAGCGTACTCAACGACGCCGGTTTCTTCTATGTGGATGGGACATCGAACACGGGCACCGCTGGTGCCGGTAGGCTGCGTTACGGTCAATCAGGTGAATTCGGTCCGTCCTCCGCCGCCGGCACCAACGTCGCCGACGGTGAATGGCATCACGTCGCCGTCACCAATACCTCGGGCACCATGCAGCTTTATGTCGACGGTGTCGCGTCCGGGAGCAGTCAGTCCATGTCGCCGGCCATCGCCACCGGTATGGCCAACATCGGTCGTGCCATTACGGGCACGCTCCACTTCAACGGCGAGATGGATGAGGTTCGGTTCTGGGACAAAGCACGCAGCCAAAGCGAGATCCAGGCCGACATGGACCGCCAGTTGAACGGCGACGAGGCTAACCTTGCCGGCTACTGGAACTTCAATGAGGGGTCCGGCCTTGCCGCCAACGACGCGAGCGGCAACAGCCTGGACGGTTCGCTGCAGGGCGACGCCACCTTCAAGAACCTGACCACCATCCCGGTCAGCTCGGGCGCCACCTACAAGGGCATGATCCTGGGCGAGGATGCGGACGCCGACGGGCTCACCTATACGCTGGCCTCGGCGCCTGAGGACCACAACGGCACCTTCACGCTGGACGGCAACAAGTACACCTATACCAACGACGGCGACGAGGGCGACGATTCCTTCACCGTCACCATCACCGACGAACACGGCGAAACGACCACGGAGACCATTACTTTCAACGTCTCTTAATCGCCGCATCTTAAGTTGACGAAATCGCGCGAATTTCTGCTACACTCCCTCTAGGTCCTGTTGACAGTTAACGCAACCATATCATGGTGCCAACGAGGTGTAGCATGGCCAAGTAGGCTGTGGCGGTCTTTTCGTAGCGCGGCGCAATACGTCGGAAGTGTTTGATTTTGTTGATGAAGCATTCGACGACATGCCTTTCCTTGTAGAGTTCGGCATCGTAGCGGATGAGCCGTGCGCGTGTCGGGTTGGGCGGGATGACCGCCATCATC
>Ga0209781_1000459_pt1 | contig 10580 bp, 5 predicted proteins | sample WorMetHERISLAND1_3_FD_187386 | JGI IMG/M metagenome (GOLD analysis project Ga0209781, IMG submission 187386) | Marine gutless worms symbiont microbial communities from Max Planck institute for Marine Microbiology, Germany - Olavius albidus HERON... | ecosystem: Host-associated > Annelida >...
ATTGTATTGTACAAAATAAGTTTAATTCAGAAACACTTAAGCATGATACAGCCTGAACAATGCAGTGCAGATCTATAATAGAACTTTGCATAATTGTAACTACATGAATAAGAAATAACAACAGCCATCTTCAAACTGCAATAGCAACGCTACTGGAAATAAAAAGAGATTGAAAACTATCCACTGTTTAGTCACGTTGCTTGGTGGTGTAGTGGTTAGGGCATTAGACCTGTGATCGAGAGGTCACGAGCTTGATTCCCGGCCGTTGCATTGCCGCGTAGCCTAGGTCAACTCAGCCTTTCATCCCTCTGGGGTAGGTCGAGTACTGGCTTACTGGCTAGGGTTAAGGCGGGGCGTATTCACTTGTGTCGGGTGACAGGTAACTCTTGTGTGATCCCATACGGCAGGTGATGTCCCGTAGCTGTGAGACAGGATTTCTGTGAACCAGCTATACACACCTTTAACCGTCTTCTAACTCTAACTCTAAGCAACTTAGAAAAAAACTCCGGGGCGAATCGACCGGCACCCTTGAAAAGTCAGGAAAACTGTAAATACAAACACGGAGAGCCTTACATTTCTGACGTCGTTTTCATGATGAAAGATGTACTCAAAGAGCGCCTTTGCCAGCGTGGGTTTAGCCGCATATTTTGACATGTCCAGGCGAGCGAGGTTAATGAATGGACCATCGGGAGTTGACAGCATTGATGCCTTGTAGTCACACAACACAACTACATCCAGTAAGTCATGCATTTCAAACTCAGTCGAATATGTTTGGCCACCTGGAAAATGCGCATTCTTTATCATAGGTGATAAAATATAGGCCTACCAATTTTATTACCTCCACTAGAATGTATTGCGATACGCCGTGTTTGTTGGTGACTGTGCATGCGTTCGTGTGTGCACACATGTTCCTTAACACGTGTTGGGGCCAAATATCTCGAAACCGGCTGGAGACAGAGACTCAGTTACAATGGAACACCTATAGGAAATAACATATGGGAAATCGAATGATCATGTGATCAATGCCATCACGTGACCTGTTGCGGGCGGGTGGCATTGCGTGCGCCTGGCGGAGGTTACAGTCTCCCGACTGCGTTTTCTAGTTTAAAATGTAAACAAGTTGAACTGCAATTATTACTTGAAATAATACAATAATACTGTCATAATGGTTACTGTAAAATGTAACGTTTTATAAAGTGTCACAAGTGAACAAAACGATTTATATTAATTTGCAAAGTTTTGCTAGTGCAAGTAGCCTATCTAAGCCTAAGTCATTGTAGACCGCAGAGCATGCGGACTGCACACAACGTGTTTGAGAGCTATGTAGTAACTCTATGTCAGTGTTTGCTGTGAGAAGTGTTAACTGACAGCGAAAAATAAGCCACAGTTTTATATCTAACTTCATGTTGCAGCTATGCAATATTATAGCCACTCCTATATTTCTTTGCAAGAAAAATTATAACAGCAGCTAATACACCATTAGTCACAAAAACGTGCAAGTTTTATTTTTAGGATAACTCTGGCAAGGACAGACCGGTTTCAATGATAAACCCACAATTTTACTGCATTTTGATCTTGCCTTCACTACTCTCACGCTGTTGGTTGGATGGCACAGAGGACACTTGCCTGTAAAACAACTTGCTGCAGTATTCCTCAAAGCTTCTACCTTGGACGTTGGACCTGACCTAACCTGTAGTAAGTGTTGAAAGCAGCAGTAGAAGTTTATTACACAGTAAATCAAACATTAAACAACAGAAAGCTCACAGTTCCAAGACGGACGTATCTTCCCGACGTGGCGGTGACAGGTCGTGCGGTGTGTGCCGTGCGTGGAGTTCGAAGTGCCTGCTCCATCGTTCCAGGCCGAGCGGACTGCGTGTCCGGTCGGGCAAAGCCACTCAGTGGACGACCAGACTGAGACGTTGGTCTAACACAGTCATAACTCTCAGTGTACAAATTATCACTTGTGCTTTATCGATTTACTTGCATTTTGAATCTGAATAAAATGCATATTCAGTATTAATGACGAAGGTAAAAGTGCCATAGTCCTGTTCACCTGCCTCTTATAGGCCAGTAAGCCTATAAATTGTGGTGAGTCTGCAATGCACAGAAATGTAATGACAGACTATGGTTACGTTCAAAGCTGAAGAACATTAATGTCTTCAGCTGGTACTAAATTTATGCAGCTGAAAAGGCCAGAGCCACTATAAACAGCTACAAGCAAAGTCCAATACTCCAATACTCTAATCATCACAACAGCAAATTATCGTAACAAAGACGATAAAAATAACTCTGATGATGCTGTTTATGAGTCATCCTTCTGTGCTCTGACACTGGTGACTGGGTGGCAGGAAGGGCATCCAGTGTGTAAAAAGTATTGTCAATTCAATTCCCAATGGTTTACTTCTGGGGACTGCCTTACCTGAACTTACACCAGAAAAAAATTGGACGGCTAAAAAAACTGGAGTTTGTGATGCTGATTATGAGTACCTTAATCAAATAACTCAATTACATACTTTACAGACACACTGATATGCTATGTGGTAAAATGAATATAGTTCACATATATTGCACCTGACTCCACGACTGATGGCCCCAGATCCTGTGCTCGGTTGTTTCAGTGATGTTCCCGGTCTCGGAACATTAGCAATTGCATTGCTGTCCATTAATGTTTCCGCTATTCCTTCTTCATCGATGTCCACCTCATCAACATACAGCTGCTCCGTCAATGCACGCATCTTTAACATCCATGCAGCCTGAATACAAACCAGACGCTCACAATTATCAACCCCTATAGCGTCTATCCCACTCAGCCATTAATCAAGTCTTTTATTGGCAACTTGTGCAAGTACGGTATATAAATAACTGTAAATTTATACTTTTGAAAGTATTGAAAGAAAGAAACTTACCATAAGTGCAAATAGCACTAGCAATTTTAGCGGCACTGGAAAAGTTATGGAAGACTAAAGCAATCAGCCTGCAGACAAAACTATCAGCATCGAAGACAGATATATTTATCAGTTTGGGTATTAACAAATGATTCCGAAAGAGTGAGGCTTGCATTTAAAAGAAAGTGTGACAAAATATTTATCAAAACAGCAATGGAGAAAGCAATAAAAGTGCAGCCAAACTGAAATCTAGTCTGTGAAGTGATACAACCAAAGTTGCAACTGTTTTGACATGCATAATGAATGTGAAAGCAACACAGATTTTTTGGTATTCTGAACGAAATAATAAAGTAGGCTGACTACTGCCAAACAGAATGGGTTGACAACATTGTAGACTGTTGTGCATGACATTAGCACATGGCAGAATGAAAGGAACCAGATAAATAAAGACGCATCAGACTGCGATCGATGACTTTGTATGGTGATGACGCATTAAAAGTTTCTAATGAGCTGTTAATGTTGCCGTTAGTACCGAGCAACAGGAAGTTTTAAATTGCATTTATGGATGCAGACCGCCAGTTTTCTAAGACACCCAGATAAGCTGTTCCAGACAATGGACCCAGACACAGCAATGAAGCAAGCACCATGGGTTGTTTGTTGTTGTTGTTGTTGTTACTGTTGTTGTCATGACGATCCCATCAGATGCTGCCTATATGGGGGACAGATGTCCCGAAGAGATGAAGAATTCAACCAGACTATCATAGTCCTGGAACACATCTCTGATGTCAACTAAATCACAAAAGTAACGCAGTCTCATACCCGTCTCGCAGTCAAATCAAATCAAACTTTATTATTAAATGTGACAAACGCACACAAAACAGTGCAGAGTTCAGTGAGAATGACAGTGCAGAAAAACATAATAAAAAAAGACATAAACACAAATACACCAGCAGTAATATAAACTGGGAAGAATAATACAGTAATAGTCTAAATAAGCTTAGTGCGAACAACAAAAGACTTTTTGTGGACACTGGTACTAAAATCTGGTAAACTGAATGGATGGCCACGTTCTCTCGGGTACAGGTCACTGTTCCGACAGCCGCTGTTCCGACAGCCACTATTCCGACAGCCACTGTTCCGACAAGGTCGGGCCAAATTGAAATGCAGCATACCTGGGGTTTTCGAAGGCGGCCGATCCAATGGCGACAGTAAAATCTGTCCCAGGCCAACCCTTGTTGCCATGGTAACGAAAATTTGGGTATTTCGGGCATAAAATGAATTTCACGGCGCATAGCGCGGTCGTCTTGGGCTGGCGATAGCACGGCGTTCTTGTTTCGATTTCACGCAATGTCGCTCAATTTCCCAACTTTGTAGTCGTCAGCGCCACTACAGCCATGAAGCCAACCTAACATTTAGGCCTAATTTTATGGTGTGGACTGTGGAGTCTGTCTGATTGACACATCCCTTAAGCAAGTAACTTAAGTAAGTAAGTAACTGAGACTACTTTTCAATCAATCAGCTGTCATCTTCTGTGGTAGAAGGTCGACATGCCATCTGTGTCCAAGTTCTCCAATTAATTCTGTCTTCGGCAGCTCGTTTAATGGAAGCGAACGAATCCAGGTTGGTCCAGTTTTTGATATCTTCGATCCACATACGTCGAGGTCTCCCTTGAGCAATCTTGCCGTCCAATTTGCCTTCCAGTATTTGTAATTTTGTATAGCATTGTCACCACTAGATCCACATAGAACATGTCCCGCAAAAGCCATTTTTCTGCTTCACGATACTGTTGTATAAAACGCTTTACTGTATTTTCATTTTTTGTAGCACTTCTTCATTCGAAATCATATCAGTCCATTTAATTTTAGTTTAATCATATCAGTCCATTTACATTTTAGTGTGCATAAAAACCAGTTTGACTGGGTCAATGCCGCATATACCACCTATATTTACTTCGCCAAAAACTACTAAAACGGCAACTGGTCCGGTTTCAGTGAGATCAGCTGGATAAAAGCTACGGAGGAAAAGACTGAGAGAAAAGGTGGGTTTTACAATTGTTAGGCACGTTGTGAAACTGCTGTTACTTAGTAACTTACTTACTTACTTTACTAACTTACGTACGTGTTGACATGCTAATTTTGTGTCGCCCTTATACTGACTTGTAAGTCCAGTTGCATGACCGAATCGAACGTGAACAGTGCTGCCAAGATCTTGAGACGACCATGCGGGAGACTTATCCCCTCCATTCCCCTTCCCTCCTTTCTTTCCCCTCCCCAGGCTCCCCCTTCCCTCTCGCCTTTCCCTTTCTCCCTCACCTGTTCCCTTCTCCTTTCTCTCCCCCTTCCCAGCCCCTGATCTCTTTCCCCTTTCCTCCCCTTATAAGTGGGACCCTTAAAATCCAGCTATGAGGTCTGGGAGAGTACTGTACCTACTGAGCTCCTTCAGCGAGGTCTGGGGCGGAGCCCCAGCCGAAATCAAATTTGGGGCATTTTATCCATAATATATGACATCTGGTGACAACAATTTTAACCATTTTGCTGAGAATCAACTGAACAAATTTAGTGCTAGAGATGCGGGAGATTTTAGTGATGCGGCGTTTGAGCGGGAGACGGCTCCAAAATGCGGGAGTCTCCCGCGAGATGCGGGAGACTTGGTAGGTCTGCGTGAAACAAGGCAAATACCTACGGACACGGCAGACCTACGTGCATGTGACTACAGCAATCTGTGTCGGAACAGCGGTTGTCGGAATAGTGGTTGTCGGAACAGCGGCTGTCGGAACAGCGGCTGTCGGAACGGCGGCTGCCCCCCGTTCTCTCAGACTGTCTAAATGTCGAGCTGGGGGTAATATGTGATATAAACAGTGGTGTGTTTTGGACATGATGATAAATAGATCTTCATCCAATCTATCCAACAGGTCCTGGAACTTAATACTGTCTATTTAAGTACAAGTAGCCGTTTAGAGGTAAAAAGGCTACTTGACTTGACTTGCCATTCAATTGCCCATTGCACCATGAGTCAACAACTTCACTGTTGGCACAATCAACTGATTACTAAAAATAAACAAAAATAAATACTAAAAATTAAAAACAATAGGCAAAAGGTCCAGAGTCCATAAAGAATTCATGAAACAAATGGAAGTTTTGAGCATACACTAAACTGGCAATGGCATGACTAAACACATCATCACAGCCTCACAAGACTCACTGCAGCACCGATGAAGGTGATGGATTACGGCTTACATTTTTACACTTTTTTTTATAAGTCCATTCAACATCATGGCTTATTCAGCCACATAACGGTATGATTGATTACATTTTTGTTAAATAGAGGTTGGTCCGATGGCGTAAATTTTACCATCGCCATATCTCGTACCTAACGTCTAAGTGTAATGGATTGAATATGGTTGAACAAGACATATCTAGTGTTGAATATACTCAGGAAAAATGTAAAAACGTGGGCCATAACTAAAGCCGTTGTCTTCATCAGCACCGGTACCGGTAAGTCCGGTGATGTGTTTAGTCATACATTGATGGTGAGAATGAAAATGGTAAAATGACGAAACTGAGTATTGTTGTTAAAACGTAATGAACATAGGCGTAGGAGCTCAGTCAACTTTGGGGAAAGACATTTTTGTCCTAAAATATATGCCTGAAAAATTAACAAAAGGCCCAAATTTTACGTGATTTTGCCCGGAAAATTAATAAAATACCCGAATTTTACATATTTGCCCCAAAAAAGTTTTTTTCCGGAATTTTTGAGGGTTGATTACTGCGCAGGAACAACAGTGCAAATGTATCTACGTAGCCTGTGCATGAAACTGTACGTTACGTTTGTAATGACAATCTTTATGTCACCACACAGTGGTAGCATGTACAAGATAAAAGTGATGAATGATGAGCTTCCTTAAACAAGCACGTACTTGATCGTAAGGGTTCTTTGAAAGAATTTCTGAGCAAATCTCAACACACTGCTCAAACTTTCTTCTCCTACATAAACTCATGGCCAAAAACATGGGGTCCATTTTGATAAAGAAAATACTTCAAATAAATTATCAACAATCAACTCTCAGAGTATCCGAATACACAGCGTAAACTAATTCTAAATATCGACAATCAGTTTACAGAACAGTTTACATTCTTTGCCATGGCATCCACATTACCGGAAAAGTATAAAAATGAACTGATATTGAAAACAAAACTTTTCATTGATAAGTAAGTAATATTCATCGCCTCTGTAAAGTCTGTAGCTTCTCGTCACAGCATTTATCTGATTATTATAATTACTGTTGTAGTTGTTGTTGTAAAAAAGTTTTAGATGTAGCGAAATCAGCAGGCCTACATGTTACATGTATATGGTTTAGCAAGAGAGCCGTGCTGTCGCAGGGAAATCGCGCGATCGCTGTAAACTTCAATTGATAGGGAGTGTGCAGACAGTTGTTTGTTACGTTTGATGCTTCTGGTGGCAGTTGGCATGGCCGCGCTTAAGAGCTATAAGGTAATTTCACAATATGCAACAAAAGCATTAAATTTCTCTTTGAGGCCGTTCAAGGTCATCATTCTATGAAACATTTGGCACTAAAATACCTCGTGTATATAGTCGTATATGACCAAGGTATGGTTTAACATGGCAGTTAATAGTAACTTTCGCTCTATCTTCAGCCGTTTCAGAGATATTGTGGGCTCTGTACGCCGAGAGCCACTACACTACACCACTCCTGTTCAGGCTAAAATTTTGGTGCGTTTCCCTTTAAGTATCCATGATGTTGGGGTCCGCAAAGAGCAAAAAGACCCTAGGCTACCAGCTGAGAAATTATTTTCAAAGTATTTCAACCTTTGTGATCACAATAGCCTAGGCCTAGGGCCTACCTCAACTTCCTCAGCTCAGTGTCATGCACAGAAAGACTTACCATGACAATATATATGCTGTCCTCTCTCTCTGGTCTCTGCAGCAAAAACGAGCGGTAAAAACTGCTTTTTGTTTTGTATCAACCTTTATTCGTCAACGTCCATGGCAGTGCACATACATTATACAATAAAACAGTAATACGGTATAGTGATACAATACACCACGCAAAAAAAATAAAAAACTCAATACTCAAAACGACAGTAGTTATAACTTAAGTTACAGTGTACAAAAATGCTAATGCTAATTAAGTAACAGTTGACTATTTTCGGCATCACAGTCACAATGTCCTTCAGATTTTAAAAGTGCACACTAGTCATGTAGGCCTACATTTTCTGCACTTAGGCCTACGCCGTTATGCCTATGGTAGGCTTATACTTCATAACTAATGTTCGATGACCATAACCTATATACGATATACAAATACAAACTGCATAGAAATTTGGTCTCGTTATAATAATGTTTCATACAAGGACAATGCTGAATAAATATTGTACACATCGACGCGCGTAGCGTGAAACTGCGTGATATGGTGCCACACTACATTAATAGGCGCGGCGCCGGCGCGTTTTAACGTAATGTGGCTCCATTCAGAAATCCTGGAGTACAAATGTGCATAATGTTGTCGGCATAAAAATGTGGGAGAAATTAAACGCGGCTTTATCCACTCCCGGAAAATTTTCTGCGGTCGCCCGCGCCCACCGCGATAACAGCGTGTGGCCGTCCCCGTAATCAAAGCGTCAAAAGAAAACTAGTTCGAACTTTCACTTAAACCGTATTTCTAATTTTTAGTTCGTTATTTTTGTTGTGCATTTACCCGGAGCGTGCGATTCCTATCTTCACTTTAGGCCTATTAAGCTTTCTGAGCTGTCTCATGTCGCAAGCGTTGCGTTAAGAGATTCGTGATTTCGTGTAACAGCTCTCTCCAATACTAGTACTTCTTTAATTATACGCCTCTGAGGCGTACAACTGTCGCTATGTATCTGATCACTACGTTGTGCGTTCCTCTAACCTTTCTTTCTTAGATTCGTCCATGATTGAATTTAAATTTGTAATCTGTACAACTTACAGGTTAGGCCTACCTAGTGAAAAATCCGGCTAAATGTAAGCTAGTCCGATTCCTGAAAGTTCAGTAACACGTTCAGCAAATTTTATTAAACCAAAGTGTATAATAAACTAACGGCCTGACCTCTCTGTACACGATATATACAAACAGAATTCAACGAGCAGAAACAAGTTACTATTGGCGTGCAAGTATATAGTTCTGTAGATGCGAGTGACAAAATCAAGATCAACACTATCAATTTTTGAAACTCGAAACTGAAAAAAATAGCAACAGAACAAGTTATCAAGAATCTGTTCGAAATGCAGCCGTTTAGAAGCACTTTCGGTGTACAATGGATGGGCCGGACTCGTCGTATTCCTGTTTGCTGATCCACATCTGCTGGAATGTGGACAGGGAGGCCAGGATCGATCCGCCGATCCAGACGGAGTACTTCCTCTCTGGCGGAGCAATGATCTTGATTTTCATCGTGGCAGGCGCCAGGGAGGTGATCTCCTTCTGCATGCGGTCGGCAATACCCGGGAACATGGTGGAGCCGCCCGAGAGGACGGTGTTGGCGTACAGGTCCTTACGGATGTCGACGTCGCACTTCATGATGGAGTTGTAGGTCGTCTCGTGCAGGCCACACGACTCCATACCCAGGAATGAAGGTTGGAACATGGCTTCTGGGCAGCGGAAGCGCTCATTGCCGATGGTGATGACCTGTCCGTCTGGAAGCTCGTAGCTCTTCTCGAGGGACGACGACGCTGCGGCGGTGGCCATCTCCTGCTCGAAGTCGAGCGCCACGTAGCACAGCTTCTCCTTGATGTCACGAACGATCTCACGCTCGGCCGTCGTGGTGAAACTGTAGCCACGCTCCGTCAGGATCTTCATCAGGTAGTCCGTAAGATCGCGCCCGGCCAGATCCAGACGCAAGATGGCGTGCGGCAGCGCGTAACCCTCGTAGATTGGCACGGTATGGGACACGCCGTCGCCAGAGTCCAGTACGATACCAGTCGTACGACCGGAGGCGTACAGGGACAGGACGGCCTGGATAGCCACGTACATAGCTGGCGAGTTGAACGTCTCAAACATGATCTGCAAACACCAACAAGCAACGTTCACGTCCAAGACATCTCACAATATTCCACTTATAAACAATTTACTATATGTATGTGATACTGTTACTTCATGAAAGTAATAAGTTCCTTTCTAAAATGGCATTGAACAAGAGGTCACTTTTCTGCCAGCTCACAGCCAGCCACAAGAATTAAGGCACAGACATTAAGGGGGTTACAATGTTACCATAAAAACATAAAAAGGCATTTTTAGAGCCACAATATTTTTCAAATTTATTCCAGTAATGTTCAAGCATGTCACTATGTCATCAGGAAAAATAATCACAAAGTTTGGAAATTTTAAAAATATCTCAGAGCCGAGCTGTCCCTAGTTATTACAACTATTTTTTGCTTTTCTCTTATTTTCTATTGAATATTTAGTTAATAAAATACATGTACGTCAGTTCTGTGAAAAATGTAGGCTATACATCAGCCTTAAAACAACGCCATGATGGCATGACTTGACCTAAAGTTAAGCGTTCAAGCTCTTATTGTACCTGTGTCATCTTTTCGCGGTTAGCCTTGGGGTTGAGTGGAGCCTCTGTGAGCAGGACTGGGTGCTCCTCGGGGGCGACACGCAGCTCGTTGTAGAACGTGTGATGCCAGATCTTCTCCATGTCGTCCCAGTTGGTCACG
>Ga0209781_1000460_pt1 | contig 10577 bp, 6 predicted proteins | sample WorMetHERISLAND1_3_FD_187386 | JGI IMG/M metagenome (GOLD analysis project Ga0209781, IMG submission 187386) | Marine gutless worms symbiont microbial communities from Max Planck institute for Marine Microbiology, Germany - Olavius albidus HERON... | ecosystem: Host-associated > Annelida >...
CCAGAAACTGTAAGAACACTGTGAGCCAGTAAAGGGGCACCCTTTTGTTTGGCCAATAACTCTGGCAAATGTGGACCAGTTTTAATAATTCTTTCACAGCCACATTCTCCCCCCAAAATCCCTGATTTCATTCATTAAAGACATTAATGTGTATCATCAATTTTGAACTGTCCTAGGCATGATATACCCTTTTTGTGCTAAAAGTGCCGTTAAGCCTGAACCAACCAACCACAGCCACATTCTCAGATGAACCACAGTAAAGCTGGAACAGAATCTACCACCTCAAATCCGTTGCCGCAGCAGAGGTGATGGTGGTGTGCAATTTGTGTATCATAAATTGAACCTGTCATTCATTACCTGTGTACTCGTCATTCATTACCTGTGTTGTTTTTATGTTGCAGGTGCAGTGCAATGCTGCAGCAGTTAGATGGACCTCGCTGGAGGGAGAAGTTGCCGTCTATTCCTTCGTCGTCCAGTCTCACATCATTGGCTCAGTTGTCATCAGCCAGTGATCTGACTGGGTCGAGTGAGACAACTTTTGAAACATGCAGAACTGAAGGAAATGCTCTTTTCTCTAAAGTAAGCCCGATTTTCTAATTATCGCATTCAGATATTAACATGCTTATGTGTGTATATATTGCCGTCGTTTAACGTACATGATTTCATGACGTTGACTGTTGCAGGGAGAATTTATGAAAGCAATTGATCTGTTCACAAAGTGCATTGAGTTATTCCCCGACCGAGTTGTGCCTTACACAAACCGTGCACTGTGTTATTTACGAATTAATGAGGTACGGCAGTTTTGTGTGTTAACCTTTTAGTCCTTTGATGCTGTTGTTTTGGTGACAAAAAGTCAGTCTGCCGGTAAAAAGTCCTGCTCCTGTGGTTCAGAAAATTTCACTTTTGGCAGTTTAGGGGCACCTGGCCTAAATTAGAGTAACTGTAGAAAAAAAATAATTGGTTAAAAAATCTACTTAGTAATAACGGTAGTAGAAGCGGCAGCAATTGTACATCTTACCTTTTCGAATTATTTTATGTAAACACTGTAAAACTATGTAGTTAGGAATGCATGTGCTGGTTGTTTTGTATATCATATTAAATTTACTGAACATATATTATTCTTTACAGATTTTTAAGTGGAATGTTACATGTAAGCACCCCGAGTCCGATAAGATGTGCACTGGTTATGCACAAGCTTTCACTGTTTGTAGTTTAATATTTTGCTGACACTAGTTGTCTAGTGATCATAAAAATAAAAGCTCCAATAATCTAAAAATAAAAGCTCCAATGATCTCAAAATGGAAACCCTTGGGAACCTCTGACAAACTGAGGTAAATGTGGAACATGTGGCTGTTGAATGTTGAATGAGTGTGTGTACTGTGTGGTGATTGATTGGTAAATATTCGATGAGGTTGTCGACATAAAATTGTACTTGTCTGCTGTAGTATGATTCTGTGTTGAACGACTGCAACCAAGCTCTGTCATTGGAGTTTCATAACATCAAGGCGTTGTTCCGACGAGCACAGGCATACAAGGTCTGACTCCCGACTGTATTTTATTGGCTTATTGCAAAAATGTATAAAATCTACACAGACTTTGATTGTTCATTTTCTGTTCGCACTAACAATGTTAATATTCTGATTATTATGTGGTCTCATTAATGAGTCATTTGAACACTGGATCAACTTTACGTTGTTTGGGATAAGGTAATGGATGCAAAATTCAGGTTCTGGAAGAGAAAAACCTCTTTCTAAATGAAAGAGTTGATGGAGAACAGCACTGTGGGAGGCTTCTGAACAAGCACAGTTTATATATTGTTAATTGTGCAATATATTAAAGAATGTAAATAATAGTTATTAAGTCATGAAAGCATTCCGCTGTGGTTCATTATGTGGCGTTTTGTAATATATAAACGCCAGTGTGCAGTTGAACAGAGTGACATCATGCTGATCCTGGGTCAATGCTGCTATTGTCACACATGTGGAGGTTAACACTGTTGAACGTTTCTGTGTGGTGAATGGTGAACACAGATGCTGCAGCGGTATGAAGAGAGTATGGTGGATTTGGAGACGCTGTTGAAAATCGATCCTACCAACTCTGCTGCTAAGAAGGAGTTGATGCTTGTACTGAAAAGCAAGGAGGATGAAGTATGAATTGCAGTCATGTATCGTTTGTTGTATCTCTGATGCTGTATTTAGAATATTCCTAACTCTTAATCATCTCAAGCGAGTCATGCTGGGTAACTGAGCAACTAATCGGCACTCACTATGGATGGTAGCGTATTGATTGGCTTATTGGGCATGTGTGTTCGTGAGTTGGTTAGTTTATTCGTTCGGAAAAGGATGTTATGGCTTATTTTCAGCTGTATAGCTAATGTGCATATTTATATATTATGTAGTTATATACTTATAATAGTGAACTGCATGATCTGCCACTCAGGTAGTCTTAGTACTTTACAATTACTATTTGAAGCACTTAAGGGTTTCGGGGTGGGTTGCAGCGTCGAAGTTCAGCATATCCCATTGACTTTGCCAGTTGTCCTTACAATGCTCACACACTAGCATGTGAGCATGTGATAGCAGTTAGGTGATTCTGTTGAATTTGGCAATGTTGTCACCCATTTCATATAACTTGTCACTGATGTAGCAAATGAACGTTTAGTGGTGTTGCAGTCAATACACTGGATTGTGACAGTACATGAAACAGCCTAGGTTACATTGTATAAAACAGTACAATACGATACTGCTAGAACGTCACATTGACAAGTGTCACTAAACAACAACTTCATTGCAAAAAGTCCGTTATCCACTGTCATATTGTCAATTTTTAAAATTTATATCAAGATTCATTTTACTACAGAGAGCGTGTTATGTGAATATTTCAGCGCGAGAAACGTCTACAGGCATGTCTGCGCAAACATCGGCAGCGCGTTCACATTGAAGAAGTTGATAATTCGTCTGACGAGGAAGAGTCTAAAGACAATGTTGTGCCCTGTAGTAAGAAAGTGTCGCTTGGACATCCGTCAGGCTGTAAGTGATACTTTATTAAAACTTAATTATTCTGTTGCTGCTTTGTCGTCAACTGTCAAGAATATATACTTGTCAGTTTTGTATATGCAAGTTTGTCTGTTAAGGAATAATAATGCATTTGGCACACATCTGCATACATTTTGCATTATTGAATCTACATGGATGTTAATTTATGTTGTAGATGTGTGCCCCAGGCCGCAGCTTTTACTTTCAAATTAGCCACCGAATTTGGTTCAGCCGAATATCAGCCGAAAAATATTCGGCTAGCCGAATGCTCATTCATATACAAAACAAAAATCTGCAGCAAAAAAAATTGCTGAATTAATTTAACTGCTCTACTATAGCCTACATTTTGCATTTTGAATTTATGAAAAAAATAGGCTGGGGGCTGTATCATGTTATGTTAATCAGAAAGCACTCAGAGACTACATACTTTGATTGACTGAGTAGTTTTTAACAGCACATCTGCACCATTTGGGCTGTTTTGTGCCACTGCTTCGTGAAATCAAAGAAGAGAATGCATACATCTGACAAGACTAAAAAAATTAATGCGTCTAAAAGAAATGTTGTTACTTATGTACAACATTTTCCTTACATACAGTAGACTTAGAGTATAAGTACATTTACATGCATCGGTAATTATATTGTCATGTTAGAACACGTAAAATTTGGCAAAATCTGAATAGCACGGCATGGTGCAGACAAAGTGTCTGTACTGCAACGCAGTTGAAAATGTTAAAATAAATAAAATTATTAGATCCACCTCCAGATCACCCTCAAAATATAATGCATTGTTTGTGTTTGAACAAAGCCAAAGACCGTCCAAAAAGCACGTGCAGTTTCATGCATAACTTCTGCGATCAATAGAAACAAACAAAACTCCGGCAAAAACATAACCTGTTTTGGTGGATGTAATAAAACCAAGTTTCTAGCTGATTATTATTTTGTTGTGTGCGTGGCAATGTTGATTACAGCCGGTGATTCTAAGTTGAGTGGATCAGCTGCAGCATCATCTGGCAGTGAGTCAGTGGACTCAGCTGCTGTATCTTCTACTAGAGCTGATGACAGCTCCATCACTGCACCAGCTAGTACTTCATCCTCATCTCAGTCGTCAACAGCTTCTTCTCTTCCTCCTCCGCAGCTCAGTAAAGTTACAGCGTTTGAGTTCATGCAGGCGTGGAACGGCCTGAAAGGAACGACTGACATTGAACAATATGTGAATATCTTAGACCAGATTCAGCCGTCCGACATATCTAAAGGTACATCTGTGATATCGTGGATTTCATAATGAATTTCCAGCACCAGTCATACTGCACTACTAACATTCTAGTTATCGGTCAGATATCACTGACGATGATGCGATACTGTCCACTATAGTAATTATTATATATTATATTTATATAATTATTATTGTTATTATTATAAACACTCGATATTGTTAAGTTGCATCTAAATACATCTAGTTTCTGAATTTGATATTCAGTCAATCAATCAATAAAAAACTTAATATGTAGGTAGTCACTAGTCCTGTTCTTATGCGCAGACGGTCATTAGGCAGCGCAAAGGTGATAAAAGCTGTTTCGACCAGATGTGTTTTAGATGTTTTCTGAACGTCTCAACAGTAAGCCCAATGCCCAAGACATTTGCGGCTCTTGGCAGGAAGACTGTTCCAAACAGTAGTGGAAGTATTGATTAAACAGTTTGGTATTAACTGCAGCACTATTGCATATTTGTAAATCCGCCTCTAATATAGCAGTTGTTGTTAATCTGCTGTTGCTGTACGTGATAATCAAAGTGTGGCTCAATGTACTGTGTTCTGTGTATGCGTCGCATTCCACCGTGACTAACTCCAAGAACAAATTTGCATATTCAGCCACGGAATGTTAGTGTATTCATATAAATGCTCGTGGTTTAGTGATGAAGTAAGCTGTATAAAGTGTGTATTGTTACACATGATGATGAATTTGTCATCATGCCATTGTCTGTATGCATATTGTGACAGTGATCAGCAATAAACTGGAAGGTGATCTACTCATCTTGCTTGTACGCTGTTGCAGTCACCTAATTTTGAGAGGTAAATGTGCATTGTTGGATCATTATTGTTCGTAAATTAATAAGTTTTGTTGGTGGCAACTGGGGTCGAAAACGACCCCATAATGTAATGTGTGTAATTGGATATGGCCAAGCTAGGGTTAGGGTTAAGGTTAGGGTTGGGGTTAGGGCTAGGGTTAAGGTTAGGCTCAGGGTTAGTGTCCGGGTCCGGGTTTGCATCTGGGTCCGGGTCCAGATCTGGGTCAGGGTTATAGTTAGGTTTACGGTTAGGGTTAGGGTTAACCCAAACAGGGTTAAGGTTAGGATTGGGGTTAGGGCTAGGGTTAAGGTCAGAGTCAGTGTCCGGGTTCAGATCCGGGTCCGGGCCTATGTCCGGGTCTGGATATGGGTCAGGGTTAGGGTCAGGATCTGTATCAGGGTTAGGGTTAGGGTCCAAGTTTGTGTCCATGTTTCGGGTCCAGATCTGGGTCTGAGTCAGGCCTAGGGTTAGGGTTAACCCTAACCCCTAACCCTACCCTATGTACCTTCAACATTTAACAATGGGGAACTTCTGGATAGTAGCGGCAGCGAAATTGCATTATTTAATTCAGCTGCCAAAGAGTTAACACTGCTGGTCTGGCATCAAAACAGCAACTGGCGTGTGAAAATCCCATTACAGCAGTTGTAAAAGTTTCTTTGGTAAATTTTGGTGAACACAGCTTTCTGGTGGAATAACAGCATTATATGAGTGTCAGTTTGACATTTTATTTTTGTATTTATCAGTTTTTACTGCGGTCAGTCACAGGTGGTGGAATCCATTGGGCAAGATGTTTACAGCGCACCCACTTTGTTCCTTTGTGAGCCACAAATCTGTCTGGCCTGTATACTCCTTGACTTCGAGCACTTTTGGTCCATCTAAGACCTTATGTTTTTTTCGAGAAACATATTTAGTATCTTATTATTGTTACTACCAAAGTGGACTATAATTTGTCAGAAAAGAAAGCAGTACAAATAAATTGACAAATAAATGATTGAAATCACTCACACAAATAACAAAATTACAATTATGACAAATGATTTTCGTGTAGTGAACCTCAGTTGTGTCTGGCTCACCCATTTTTGAGCCATTTTTGTCAACCTACTAGTCCTCAACACCTGTTAACTCCAGTGACCAGGTCCAATCTGCTTTCAACATGCTTCTGTCCCCATGTGATAAGCAAAACTGTTATATGTCATCTGACTAAATATGATGCAGACTTAGTGCATTTTGTATTTTATACTAGTTGAGAAAGCTAGACATTTATATTTACATTTACAGTGAAAGCTAACATATATAATGTAATGCACTTGTATTTGCAAATAATCGATTCTGGGGTTTTATGTAAGGACTAAGGAGTCAAAAATTTGATGATTTTTTCTCACCTATTCAAAGTATGCTAGAAAATTCAGAACCAAGTGTCAAATTTTGAGGCTTGCTATAATGACACAGAACCTCAATGGCTGTTCTGAAAAGCTCTTCCACTTGCACTTTTATATGATAACTTCATCATATGTAGACCTATTTGAATAATTCTGTCACAGTCACTGTCAGAATTACTTCTTTCAGCTAACCTTTATTATGTCACCACACTGCCTTAAAAACAAACACTACTGACGATATTACTATTCCGTAATCACAACAGTTAGCTGTCAAGGCATAATATTCAAAGAAAAATTCTCCAGCGAGACAAAGTTTGACCTGTGACTGTTTTGTCATTATGTAGTAGTAGATCTTCACATCCATGCACTGTGTACGTCTTATGCCGCTAGTCAAGAAAGAGTTTAGGGTTAGGACGATTGTGTAAAAATCCAATTGTCCGATAGTCGATAGTATCGGTCAAAACAATCTGCCGATGCGATAGCGTTCCGATAGTTTCAGAAGGTCGTTAATGTGAGATGGCAAGATCAATGAACAACTGTAATCGTAAATCAATAAATCATGCATACAGGCGTCAGTCACTCACAGTCCACAATCTCAGTCTCAATTTGTACTATGTTTACTAGCAGCTAAAATAACAGCAGAGCAGTGTTTAGATTACGGTGCATGACTGTTGGCCAGCCGCTGGCTGGGGCGACCGGCTGCCAACGATCTGTCAACGCTTCACAGTAAGACAGCAGCACAATCACACTATCGGAAAACTATCGGTCTGAAACAATCGGCCGGATCGATTGCCGTCCGATAGTCCGACTATCGGCCAATACGATAGTACGATGGGACTATCGACGATCGTCCTAACCCTAAAAGAGTTTGTTGAATTATGTTGCACATATGTATAAAATTACGTATGTATGTAGTATATAGAATATGTATGTTAGACATTTGTAACCACGTTACAGGTGATTACTGCAAAGCCTTTGAGTTTCTGCATGAAGTCTCAACACTCCCGAGATTTGAAACCATTGCCTTGTTCCTGTCTGATGCTGAAAAGAAAGGTAAATTCTGAGTTGCTGATGCATTACATTGAGTATCAAGCCTGTATTGTATGTCAATGTCAGTGGTCCAAATATCAGTTGTTGCCTGAAGCTAGAGGTTGGAGATAAAATGTGCTAAATTTGCAAACTAAAACATGTTAGTGTTTGTTTTTAAGAAATAATGCAAGTCAGTGAAAGTTCTGTGAAAGTCAATGATGCACTGTTGCCGACTGAACAGTGTATCGTAATGTTACCCAGTCATCTCTGCAGCAACAGTGCAACTGTAGGGTAATTTATGCATTCAGTTTTGGCCTAATATTACAAAATTTACCCTGCTGTTATGGTACATCCGTAGACAAAACCTTTCAGTTTGTTTTTTGCTTTCTTGTATAGGTACAGACAGATGTTGAAGTGAAATGAAACTTACTGACACTTCTTGATAAATATTTTCAAATCACACGAATATATAAATTTTAAGGATAAGCCTACAATAGTAGATGTTTACTGTCAATGTTTACATTCATGATGTGTATACAAATGTGCAGTATTTGGGTAAAAATCATGCATCTGAAACACAGACTGTGGCCGAGGTGACTTACAGTACTTGTAATAGCGATAATCTGATCTGGTAATTCACTTATTTAATTGCATGTACAGTATTTTAAACATTATTAGATACATCGAGAGTGAACTTAGCTGTATTTTTTCAGACATTCAAGATGTTTTCCAACAGCTGGCTCAACTTTCGGTTGATCAGGTTGAACTGGGCAAGACAAAACAGAAATATGGCTTATGATGTGTTTGCAGTTTACTTACTGGACACTGTGTTTGTATCCGATGGTGTGTTTACAGTATTATTGCTCTCCATTGTTCGTTTTGTCGTCCGTTTCACTTTGTGACGCGATGTAGTGTTTAGAAATCTGTGCATGTGATGTCCTTGCGTGGTGTTTGTTTTGTGGAGTTCAAGTTTTTTTCAGTTTTTACGGAAACCGAGATCCATGAATGGTGAACCATTCTATATATTTGGACTCCAAACTTTCACTGTGATTTTTTTGTGGATTGTCCATTTCCGCGATATTTAGAAATAACTTCACTTTGAGAACGTGATGTTATCACCATCGTTCTTATATGAATATGGTGTTGTTATACTCATTAGGGCTTTATCTACAGTTCTGTCTCAGGGAGGGAGATCTGGGGACACTAGTAATAACCAGCAGTGTTACACGTAAGAAATCAGCAGCACAAGCCGGTAGGCGACTGGATCTCCGTGCCTGGCCCAAATGTCGTTGCCGTGGCAACAAGGGTTGGCCCACAACATTTTGCATGGTTCCATTGAATCGGCCATCCCCGAAAACCCCCTGGTAGGCCCAAACATCTCCGGTCTATCTCCTATACAAGCCGACTTGTAGGCGATTTTGTGCAAATTTTGGGGAGTAAATTTTGTGCGTTAGGGAGCCTAAATCAAAAATCGAAGAACAATGTTTTATAGTTTTTGTCATGGAGAACTGACGGCCAGAAAATGGCTCGATTCCATCGAGAAACAAAAAAGAAGAATGAATGTTTGTGACAGACAGACAGACATACAGACAGACGGAGTCAACGACAAAAAATAATAGACTCCTAGGCTAGGCACAGAGATCAATAAAAACAGCTCATACTGTGGTTGTTAACATATCAGCTTTATTTGTCATTTTTGGTGTATACAGTTAACTTCCTGTTTATCTGATTTAAGAAGATGTGCTCTATACATAGTTAATTTCTATGCTAGCAAACCATTTTTGTAGTCTTTGTGGAAAGGTCTAGCAGAGTATTCTACACTTATTAGCTTTTAAAGTTTTACCAGAATTTATGCCGTTTTCCATCGTTGGTACCTTCCATCCTGTGTTAATTTGCCTTTGTCACCTTTATTATCTTTTTCACAGCCATGGTTTTGAAAGTTTGATTTATTGTTGTTCAGTAAATGCAGGCATGACTAAGTTTGTGACAAGCCACAAGGGTTTATTGCATGAATGGAAATAATATTCATTCATCAATCAATCAGTCAGGACATTTATAGTGCGCCCACTACAAGTAGAGCGAGGGTGCATTACAATTGACAATAAAATCTTAAAAACAGAATATATGTTAGATGCGGTCAAATGCCTGTGAAAAATAAAGTATCATTACTGTGCTGCATTTAATTAATTGCTTCTTAGCCACTAGCCAGTGTATAGACCTGTAAGCGAGAGCGAGCGGCAGCGAGCGAGAAACGGGGCGAGCGAGAGCGAGTGAGATTTTTCCCGCGAGCGAGCGACAATACATACGAGCGAGTCGAAGTGAGCGAAATTTACAATGGGACGTGACTTTTTCGTTTTCCAGTGCTTTACAGCGGAATAACGATGTATGTGGCATCTACAGAACATATGTGAACCCAGTCTCAGTCCGGTTTCTATTGTTTCAGCACCAGCACTCAACAAACATGGGCTGTTTCTCGGTTACCCGCTGTCTCTGTAAACTATAGGCCCCCTAGATAGATTTACTGCCTTCCAGACTGGTCCTGTTAGGGATACTTGCATAGTGCATCGCGTAAAATCGCACAAAACGTCCAAAAATCGCTTGCGGCTGGGGCTCCACCCCAGACCCCACCGGGTAGCTTACGACGCTCCTCCAGACCCTCTAAGTCAGCGTGCTTGGGATAGGATAAACTCACAACTGCGTTCTACAGGGTCTTTTTTGAGGGGGGGACGGGTAGACGCCCCTGAATAAAGCAAGTCAGACTCGTTTTTCTCGCTCAGCTCACTTAGCGAGAAAAGCAAGCGAGATTTGCCTGCGAGCGAGCGAGAAAATGGCTGGTGAGTCGCTTACGGGTCTACCAGTGTATCTCTACTCTCAGAAATTTAGAACATGTATGACAGTTGAGTTGTCTGTGATATTTATTATTCTGTTGTGTTGATTTGCACTTAAAACTTTTGACTGAACAATAAATTTTGTTAATACTCTGGTGTATATTGTATGTTTGCTCAGTGGCGGCGCGAGGGTATTTGCCGCCCGGGGCAAACGTCTGTGTTGCCGCCCCCCCCCCCCCCC
>Ga0209781_1000461_pt1 | contig 10566 bp, 9 predicted proteins | sample WorMetHERISLAND1_3_FD_187386 | JGI IMG/M metagenome (GOLD analysis project Ga0209781, IMG submission 187386) | Marine gutless worms symbiont microbial communities from Max Planck institute for Marine Microbiology, Germany - Olavius albidus HERON... | ecosystem: Host-associated > Annelida >...
CGGGTCTCCAATACAAGCCTATAGTCTCCAATACAATCAAGCGGGGTCCCCAAGACAAACCGGGTGTCCGCCTGGTGCCAATATACGACACTATTAGTCGTTTTGTCTTGAACTGATTAATATGATTATGACAAAACCGCTTCAGCTTGATGACGCTATCATCATGTGTTACATCCTCTGTTACCTGACAGAAACCAGCATGGTTATGAACTGCGACGTCGGCGCCACGATCGCACTCTCACTCTCACATCTAATGACGACAAACGCAACTTTATTTACAGACAAGTGCATAAATACAGTTACTAGACATTTAGGCCTATCCCACCTTCTTTCTCTTTATGTTCTGTTGCGTTTTGTCAGCTCAAATTAAACGAATATGTTATGTTATGTTATGTTCAGTACGTCATTAAGCAAGCGGTAAGTAAAGTAAACGTGCTACAATAGTGTATATGCAATCACGCACACCATGTACAGGATAAAGTTTAATATGGCAAGTTGACATTGTTTTAATAAAAGTCGAGTCTCTAATACAAGCCGGGGTTTCTATTAGAAGTTTTACGGTAGAAAGACGGCGCAGACGACGACAGCGCAAGCAGATCGATTATCCGTATATCTCTAATTATTATTAGCACTGGACAGTGGACTCGGGTGATTATTAGGTCTGTGTCTGTTGACAGAAGGCGACAAAGAAGTAATAATTGGCCTTGCTGTCGGGCTTGGTGTTCCTCTGCTCATCGTGATCATCATCCTCTGTCTGCTGCTCTGCTGCATCTTCTGTCGGTCAAGAAGAGTCAAACCAGTCGAGGCGATCAACACGTTCTTCCCGTTCCCGACCAAGAGTCTCCGCAGTCGCAGTGGAACAGTCAACTCGACGACGAGCAGCTACTACACGCAGAAGGACATGGACTCGTCCATCTATGATTCCCCTAGCGTCGACAGCGGCTATCAGAACCACCGTGACGCTGCTGAGCCGCCTCGAAAGTCTTCCAGCGACCCCGAGGTCGTCTAAACTCCACATGCAGGGACCTACCTGATGGGGAGGGGGCTGCGGGGGCCGCGATCCCCCGTCAACTTCAATGACAAAAATGTTTGAGAAGAGTAAGTTGAATAATTTACGCACAGTGAACGCTATGCTACCATTTATTTGAGGAACATAGCATTTTCTTGAGAAATACGTAAGGTTTTCTGCTACATTATTTGTTCATTATTGTGCCACAAAAACTGCATCTTCTGAAATTTTTAATTGATAGTCATTACGTCTGTGTGAAATTACGGTTCCAAAATTTATCGATGCACGTAATGGATATGGGTGGGCGTTTTTTGTAAATAACAGAAGTCATGCATCTCACAGTTTAACAATATTGGCCCCCTAACAATATCGGTCCCATCCCTCAAGCTAATCCTGGCGGCTAGGTGCCTGTCCACATGTACAGCCTTCTTCCAGTCTCGCACTGGATGACCACAGAGACTCAGCAAGTGAGATACTTGTTAAATACATTTGACATTGTTATTTGATACTAGGGGCCTATCTTGTTGACATATCGGCACTGTACGATACAGACTGCATTAATCGTTTCATTACACTAAACGTTTAACCGTAACTGTTGTGATAGAAAGCGGAGAGATAACGCTTGTTGTGCGCACCGGTACAGACTTGTCTTGTTACCTGCAATATTGTTACATTTGTTTCGCTAGCTAGCTGAAACGGAAACTAATTTTTAACCGTAGAGGTAACTAACTGCAAAACTGGCCACAATACGTTTGTTAGTGATCACGCCGATTTTTCTTTCGACGATCAAATAAATAAAAATTAAAATTTGCACGAAAAATATCAACTTATTACCGTTATTGTTTGTTTACTTTTTTCAAAATTATTAAGGTAAAACACGTAAGCTTAAGTAAATCAATTTAACTTAGTAAGATGTGACGGTGATCATTTTACGTTTGCATTAGTTGAACCTAACGTGACATTTAGCTGTTTAATAAGGCTTAGGTTACTGTTACTGTATCCTTTCTGTATAGCGTATATGATATGAGATATGTGAAAACAGTGGAATGATATCTCAGTGATATGTGGAGAAATCTGATTACTGGAGCCCACAATGCATCTGACTATTCTGCTTTCTTACGGTTATTTTTTTAATTAGATCTTTGTTCTTAGGGAATCGTCGGCCGATTGCCGCGAAATTTTGCATGGTGATCGGAAGTTTCTGTATAGTTTCGATCCATTTACCTTAAATTTTCCCTATCCTACTCCTTAAAATTTCGAGGGCTAAAAACTGCGCAAATGTGGTGTTTTATACCCCGTCCTACAGTGTTCGGCCGTAGTTTTCTTCACCGACAAATTTTTCGTAAACAAAAACCATTTTCTGTCAATTTACAGGCCCCCTAGGATGTTTTCTCTACCAAATGATACCAATTTTGACAAATTTTGTCGCGACATTTTTGCAGTTCGGTGTCTAGTTCGCGTCACTTTCACGCTACTTGCCATGTTCGCCGCTCTGCAATCGGTATCATATGCGAATGAAAGTGAAAGAACCGCATTATGGGCTCTTAAGTGGCAAAGCGAGTAGCGTCGCCAAAACGTCTAGTATAATTAATTGTGAACTCTTATGTACTGTTTTCGATTTTCACAGTAGCCTATACATGCCACTTGTTAGATACTTATAGTCTTTACCGTACTATTGATTATCGGGCATGCAAGCAAATCTCAAATCTTTGTTACTTTGTTGTAACGACGCTGTAGCCGCGTGGCACATTGTACGTAACATTTTATCATTACGCAAGTAGACAGATGTACATACGTATAATGGTAAGAACATTTTTTGACTGCTAACTTAGGCCTATGTCATAGGCCGGTCGCAGCCGACTTATGTAAACTTTGTTTTGCCTCTCAGCTTCGCAGTAGCAGTATATGAATGTCCAGAGAATAAGCCAAGTTTTTGTCACAATTTTGTGAAATATTGTCGATTTTAACTATTCTTTCATTGACTATTGATCATTTTATTGCATTGAAAATTTACTGCTGAGTGTGTCATTGAATATCGGTCAATATTTAATGAAGTTGTGAAATTTAGCGGCTTACTTTTTATGCAGTACCCGGAACACAAGGCTGCTAATGATGAAACAGTTCTAACAGGCTAACTTTTGTAGTCAAGTCTATAAAGTAGCAAAAGCAATAAAAAATAAAAAAAACATCGTGTTGTTAATATTTAGAAAATATTAATAAATGAAATGTTCTTTGCTAGTGCCCGCGCAAACGAATCATTTTGCCTTCCTTGCACAGTTGCACTGACTGTTTCGCTTTCTTTCTTCTTTTGTAATTTGTTCGTTTCGTACTTTCGTTTGTTGTCATATTTTCTGGTGAAATAATGTTTATATTAAAATCTTGACACCAGAATGTTAAATTTTCATTATTTTCATTTTCATTAATTATTTATCGTTAACTCCATGCACGATATTGGTATATTGACATCACTCAGAAAACCGATATAAATAGAGACATAGATTCATACAGGAAGAAAAATACTGCCGATAATGTCGCTACCGACAGCAAAAATACTAAGACATTGACAAGTCTTATAGTTAAAGTGCGGCGTAAAGTATGTACATCACAATGTTACCAAAATAACCACATTTCATACAGGACAGGTACGGTTTAGCTGCTGTTAACGATGTTATTAAATGTTATACGCTCATTACCGACTGAAATAAAGCCTACAAAATAGAGATAAGCAACACTTTTCAAGTCAGACGGCGTAACGCAAAGCCACGTTGCTAGCCTATGCGAGGGTGAAACTGAATACCGTATTCAGCCACACTGTTAAAATTTTAAATACTTACATAAGCAATTCTATTAGACTTTATCGAAATGTGTTTCCTATTATTGAACCAACCGAAGCTTCACGTTTCCATGCTTTTCGGAATCCCTGACTACACCCCATGAGACAGTTACAGAACTTATGACGCGATTCCGCGTACAGTTATAGGAATTAAACGTCAAAAATGAGAAAAAACGTTTATCTGAGCATATGCAGCGACCCCAGAACCAACCATCCAGCATCCTCTAGGAGCTAACGGGGTCTAAAACACGCAGCCCGCGGGTCAAACGTGTGGCTCTCGAGTCTCGAAAAGACACTGTCTGCGGCCCGTAGGTCTATCTCGCTTACGATGCTTCAATTTTTGGTGTCGGAAATCCCTCGAAATCAGTGCAGCAAACGAAGACCAACATCTCAAGACCAAGACAAAGACGAATACCTGCAGGTTGAGGTTGTGTCAGACCAACATCAATACCACAGAACTTGCGACCAAAAGTACCGAGACCAAGACGAAGCTGATTGAGATCGAGACCGAGACTGACAATTTGCAGCCGCTGACAGCAGAGAGTTAGACGAATAATGCTTTGCTTTTTCTGAAGACAGTATAAGCCTAAATTAAAAGTAACTAAATCCTTGCATCCTGTAGCCAATAAGTTTGCCAGTAGGTGGTCAATTTGAACCCTCTATCTCACATGTTTAGTGAGATATTAAGTCTCGAAGACTTGGGGGTCATGACCGTGACCCTTTGGGGCTACGTGACGTCATCGCTCATGTGACCATTGAACTCAATCGCAATGTATGCTTAGCTATAGATGACCAATTGAAACCGTCCTCTCATATCGCGTGGTTGCTGAAATATTACGCGTCAATATTTTACTCAAGCATATTCCTAGTGAAAATGCATCGGACCTCAATTTTTCCACATTAGGTCGCCGATACGCGACTTTTGAGCTATAAACCGCCACAGGCCTCGTTACTGTGGTGTTCGGACATTGCCATTGAAAACGCATTACAGAGGAATTGGGACAAAATATGGGAAAGAATCGCCGGATGTTGACCCCATAAGGAACTGGATCTTACTTTTCGGGCCATGAACGACGATACAAAGTTTTATCAAAATCCATTGAAAATTGCGACCGCACGAGAGGTCACTAGACGCTAGTGACCTGATCTTAGTCTGTCGCATACTCGCATTGCTAATAGCAATGGGACAGAGTCCAACAAACTATAACAACCAGTAGGCCTAGCTGATATCTGAAGCAGCCATTATGTGTCGCATAGCGCTGTGACTCGTCGCCAATGATTTACGTCGCGTAAACAAGTAAGTAACCACTTTTTGATCAAGTCTGTGTGTCAACATCAGCAAAAATATACGCGTCTCTGTGTGGATACTTGACACACCTAATTCACTGGAAAAAAGACATTTCACGGGGGCTTTGAAAGTAAGTAAACAGTGTTTTTCCAACCTCTGGAAGCTAGCAAAACAAAACGAAATCGGTAGAACCTAACGGAAATCATCACGGTTGTCGTGGAAGAATAACTTTTCACGGATGACGCCCAGTTTCACTGAAAGTATCACGACCGTGAAATCGTGAATTAAATTGATCCCTATGTGCATTGTATAATCGTATTTGAATTTGTTGCAGATCTTTAACTGATTTTGATGCTATATAGATTGAGACTTCCTGGCACACTGCCAACGTAAACCGATGATGCCTTACGATTAACTACGTCGACCAGCGAGTTAATCAGGGTTTAGCCGCGGCCTCACAACTGACATAAGACTAAGATCAATTGTGCGGCCGGCTTTAGATAAATAAAACAGCTGCAGGCGAGCATTGAAAACGTTGTATGCAGGGGCGGATTAACCAGTAATCACGCTACGCCCCCGGCGCATCGCTTCCCAATGAGCCCCAGGAGCTGTAGAGTGCGTATAAGCCCAAATTACATTACGCCGACTTCCCCAAAACTTCCCCGGACGGGGAAATTTCGGGGAAGTCGGCGTAATGGAATTTGGGCTATAGATCTCATCAGCTGGTTAATCCGGCACTGCTTGTATGCAGTGACGTTTAGTGTATACTATACAGTAAGACTTGGTCTGATCGTCAGCCGAGTTAGAACGACGTTTCCAGCTCCAGGTCGAAATCTGTAGCAAGTATCTGCGGCGGCGGTGCCGGCTGTTCCTCGAAGATGACCTGTGTGCCGGCGCTGCAGCCTCGACCGGCGCTGCTGGCGGGTCGCGCGGCCGGCACGATGCTGACCGGGACCACACCGTCGACGCACGACGGCCGTCTGAACGACTTGGCGCCGGGCGTCGACGGCGGCGAGTTGACCGGCGAGATGGTGATGAGCAGCGGCGCGGAACCGCTCAGCTGCGACGACCCCGCCAGTCCCTCATCCAGCGACTTGCCGGCCGTGCCGCTGCCGTCTCGGCCGCCCGTCTTCTTGCCTCCACCACGCTTCAGACTCAGATGCCGCTGTAGCCAGCTGCCCCGCGACGACTTGGAGCTCTCGTTGCTGCTTCCAGCTGCCAAGTCTGGTTCGCTGGTCCATTTGTCCTACAGTAAAGCCATCACCCAATAGTTTGTTTGCATCTGCGCATACCACGTGCATTTATTATATGTCACATCACTGTGCAATTCTCCCAAACCTAAGTTCATCATTTCTACATGTGAAAACGACATTCGCTGCAGTTGCAAATTTGTCATTTTATCAGCTATAGAAACTATTGTTAAATAAAATTACAGACAATTATAGTCAGAGAAAACAAATTCATAGGCCTACATTAAAAGTGTTTTTAAACACAATTATGCCATCGTATGACACTTTTTACACGGATTCTAGTAAAATAATTGGGGGACGCGTCCCTCTCAAGAAAAAGTGGCTATACGGCGTCCCCCAGTCGTCCCCGCCTAACTACACCCTGGTTTTGCTGCCAATTAGTCAAATTTTATTTTAGGCCACAAGGGGCCATAAAACATTGACAATGAACAGTTAAAAGGCAAAAGGTTGATGCTAAAAACAACAGTAGGCCTAAATGCAAGCAACTGATTACTTAAAATAGGCATTTAATTTTATTTCTGTTTACATAATACTGCTGCGATTATTTATTTACTTTCTATACATTTTAATCTACTGAAGCGACGACTGTTGATAATCACAACAAGAGCGATAAATGTGAGCCGCGTGCTGTGCACTGTCGGTGATCGCGATGCGCTTTTAGTCGTCTATTATGGCTTGTCGAATCTGATTGTGGATCGCTCGCTGATGGTTACTGGCACGGCTAATCACAGTACGCTTTCAGCGAGTTATCATTTCTCGACACTCGCTGCGGGCTCCAGACGATTTTACGTCAATTGAACCTGCAGCAGCAGCAGCAGCATCACGGCTATCTGCCGTTATCAGTCCAGCGAGAACGACAGACGTCCAGCCTCGCAGCCTGCACAGCTGGCTACCGGCTGCGCCTGCCATTACGTATTCCCCGTCGGCAATTTTTTACGCCAAGAAACGTTTAGTAGATCTGCATTGTGTCCAACAACTGGACCGCTTCTATTTTTACGATAACTACCTAAAATGTACATATTGTGAGTCAAAAAACACGCCACCAAACTTTTGTCCATATCTTCGCCAAAACATTCAGCGATTCTAAAAATTATTTCATTGGCACACTTTGTGGAAAATTAAACCAGAGGTGTGTGTATGTATTGTATACTTAATGAAGTCATAGTTACGTTTTGTGTCACACTTTAGCAACGTATTTCATTTCTTTCTTTCTTTCTTTCTTTCTTTCTGTTTGTTTCATTGTGTCTACTACATTGTTGGTCAATAAAGATTTTCACAAGTTGGCCAGTTTGGCAAAAACATGCATTTTTGCACGCAGTGCTGATCGGCCTGCCGCTACTGTCAGCCCAACTAAGTACAAAACGTTATTCATAATAAATTCACAGGGCTCATAGGCGTAGGAGACGGGGGCAGGGGGCACGTGGCCCCTAAAATTCAGGAAAAATATTTTTCGGGCAATTATTATGTAAAATTCTGGCATTTTTCGGGCAGAAATCGTGTAAAATTCGGGAATTTTGTAAATTTTTCGGGCATATATCATAAAAATTAGGGTATTTTGATATTTTTTTTCGGGCAAGAATCACGTAAAATTCGGGCATTTTGCTGATTTTTAATACATATTTTTAGGGCAAAAATTTTGTGCCCCCCCTAAAGTTGACTGAGCTCCTATGCCTATGACAGTGCTTTCAGGTCTTCCAAAAATTTAAGCCATTGTTCCTTGTTCAAAGGTCTACTCATTCAAAGATTTTATGAAAATTTTGTCGGCGACTTTTTGATATATTCAGCTCGAGGTCATAGAGACGATGAGACTGAGACAACTCGCTCGGTGACGTTATAAAAATCACGTACTTTCGAGAGATGAAGGAAAGTCTTTTTCAGGAAGTATTTAGTGCTGCGGATGTACTTGGCGATAGCGTCGGCAGAGTTGTGGCAGCCGCAGAATCTCGCCCATTCCTCGGCGCACAGACCTCGTCCATAGTCGCGTCGACTTGGATCAGCACCTGCACGTCACGTATCACGTTACACGTCACACCTGCACGTCACACGTCACCCAGCGCACTTGATGTTGATGAATTGCGTGACGGAACGAAGGACGGCACATTTTGACGAGAATGCGCGTTAGGTCATGCAAAGTGAAAGTAAAGATATGGACTAATGAGGAAGGACATATATAAAGATGAAGCTGTGTACATTTGTAAAGTTGAAATTTGATGAATTTCGTGGATTTCTGTGCGTAACAATATTTCCCAATTGTATGAAACGTGGCGCGCTTTGTGCGACACAGTTGAGCTTCTTGTGGCGGTGATGTGTATGTTAAACCACAGTCTAGAGTGGGATAAGTGAGTGTTAACGAACTTATCCCACTCTATAGACCGTGGTTTAACACACTTATTCCTCAGTCGCACGAGTCATGCATGATTGCACACGAGTGGAGTTACGACACGCATGGCTGCACTCATGTCATACCACTGTAGACGCAATGTTAGAGATAGGAACTAGGAGTGCGACGGTGGAATAAAATGTCGTTAAGCAGCATTTTGGTGTACTTTGTGCTTCCAGTATTGTCTAAGGGCGTTTGTTTCAGAAGCAGGTGCTGACACAGTTATCGGTAAATTAGGCCTCCGTACCGTAACGCAAGGCTCAGTATTTCACGTTTTGTCAGAGCAGCTGCCGTCGCGACGTCAGCGCGGCATATTTAATGAGCAGAAGCGAGTGAAAACCGGACAGACAGACGGAGATAACTCCAGTGACAAGACGAATTAGCGGACGAGCCGAGTGACCGCGATGTTTGGTGACGTGTGCCGGACGTCTTCAATGTTTAACGTAACCCCACACAACGACCAGCCAGTCTTCGTCCGACGGCGCGGCTTCTGCAGCCATGGAAACGGATACTTTCCACCGGAACGAATGATTTAATTACGCTGATTGATTGCCGGCGGCGGTCAGGGCTGTCAGCGCAAACGACGCCGCGTCGCGAAAAACAGTTTAAAGTTTGATGATACTGCGGCAGATTTTCAAGAGACCACGTGCTAGATTCTTGACACGTGGATTCCATTTCCATTAGGCCTACTGCGTGCTAGTTACAATCGCTAACGTTGTTTTGTCATACGGACTGTGCTTTGCCAGATACACTTGTGACAGAATGTTAAGAGTGCGAGTTCAACCATTAACCAACACAAGGTACATATAATATGGAGTTCAGTTTTAATACTCCATGCACCTAGTGAACGATGTACGAACTACGAAACGTGACGCACGCAACGCGAACGCGTTAAGTCGGTCGAAACCCCGGTCCTAAATTTGGCCGTTTGTGGACCAAACTTCACCAAACTAGACACGCAAATGCAGCAGAGATTGGAGTTTGCAAAGCCGTTTTCCATTCGATGATATTTTGCTTCCTCCCGGAGATATTCGCGTTCAAGTTGCGAAGTTGTCCTACATTGGGCCCACATTTTGCGGTTTTTAGGCCGCCAATTTTTTTGGGAATGGGCCCCAAATTTCTGACCCAGTTTCATAAATTCGGGTCATCATCGAACATTTTTGTGTCAAAATTTGGTGACGACCGACCGAGCGACCTCGAAGATTAGGCGCTGAAAAAATAAATTTAAAAAACAAGAACAGCAGCGCGTAGCTGCTGGACTTGGAAACGCGCAATAATATCAGTATCGCGATATAGGCCTACTGCGATAATCTCGACATCATCATTAGGCCTAATTTATACGCACCCAGCCCGTGCGGCCAGTCTTATATGCCCGTACGCCCTGTCGCTGTTGTTGCTGTTGCGGTTAAATTTGCGGCTATCTACGGCAATTTTCGTATTTAAAGATTAAAGTTAATTATTATTAAGTACTTAAGACTTAACTTGAAAATCCGACACGATGCGATTCTGGAGAACATTGTCAGCAATTTGTATGCGAAGTTTGACGACGATAGTTTGTGAAATGAAAAAGTCTTAGTAGTACTAGGCTAACAACAACACCGAGAAGAAGACGAACAACAACAACAACAAAAACAACGTTCGTGGCCATTGGGGACCCGTTGCCGTTTCCGGGTCTAAAAATCATCAGCAGCTTTTTACCGCGCAATGCACTTTAGTGCAAATGCGCGGTCTTGGGATTGCATGTCGTCTGTCTGTCCGTCTGTCCGTCTGTAACGTTGGTGATTTGTGGTCACATAGGTTGGAAAT
>Ga0209781_1000462_pt1 | contig 10560 bp, 7 predicted proteins | sample WorMetHERISLAND1_3_FD_187386 | JGI IMG/M metagenome (GOLD analysis project Ga0209781, IMG submission 187386) | Marine gutless worms symbiont microbial communities from Max Planck institute for Marine Microbiology, Germany - Olavius albidus HERON... | ecosystem: Host-associated > Annelida >...
AGGCTCAAAACCCACCAGGCGCTTCCCACCGTGTTACAAGTGAACCTCTAAAAAAGAAAAACCCTATCACAGTGGGTCGAGCCCAGCGAGACAAAGCCCCACACAGCAGGCTGCAGCACCTTACGAAATTATCTTACTTACTTACTAACTAATAAGCCGACAGACACAAACAACAAGCAGCGGTGTCTTGCTCACAACATATGGACCAATATCAGTAGAATATGTACATCACATCACAGACTATTGTAATGCCTCCTGGTCTGGTTTTGTGTATAGGGGGCACTAAATACCCTCATTGTAATTATAATTGTCAGGCGACTGTGTCGACAGACACTGTAGCAGTGGCAGATGAATCAGCAGAGCACTAGACCACACACACACACACAGAATCATGATAGCCAACAACTGTTCATGTGCATGGTACATGCAGACTGCAACTGACAGAGTAGTGCAGCTGTCATCTCCTGGCCAGCATTGAAACACAAACAGTTCAATATATGTTCAATATGTCTATGATGTAAATACAGGTTGACGAAGAAATACTCCAAGTATCAGCTAGTAAATGAAACAGCATCCAAGATCCACACACACAAACAGTCATACTCACTCAAGCTGGACAAGATCACCAAATGAGAACTGGCCGAGTGAGTCAACACCGGTAGCCATGTCAGTACACAGTTGAAGATCTTTGGGCAGAACTTTGAGCTTGACAAACAACACAAGACAACATCATCAGTTCAACATTAGCTACGAACAGTTTAAGTGACTGCTTAAGATTGTTTTGTTCGGTCTATGAGATTGCGGCGCTTTGTGACTAGCGTAAAATTGCACCTTACTTACTTACTTACTAACACAATAAGCCGACAGACACAAAAAACAAGCAGTGTCTTGCTCACGACATATGGACCAATATCTGTAGAATATGTACATCACATCACAGACATATGAAGCAGATGCAGCTTGGAATCAAAACAGCATTAGCAGCAGCAGCATCAACTTTTCACTCATCTTATAAAACTGTCTTAATTTAACTAATAGCTAACTATTTCAGGTTTCTGTTTAACCAGTCACTCCAGAGGAGAAGCACAGGGATTGCTGGTGCAAGACTTATTACTCATGGACAATCCAACCATTATTATACAAATACAATTATTAATATTGCAAAACGGTAAAGTATGAATAAACTGCTTTTAATTATGAAAGAATTCTAAATGCTTTACATGGCAGTAACACTTCACTGCTTATCCTCAAATCATTGGGTGACAGAAGGACATCCACCCAGCCTGTAAGAAGTCTGCTATAACAATCCCCAAAACTTTGCTTTAGGGGACGAGCGAAACCTGAATTAACTCTGGAAAACTGACAAATTAAGCAACAAATCAAAATTACTAGCAGTAGTTACACAGCCATTACAATGAAGCTAACGATATAAAGACAAGGAGAAATCTACCTCATGCATGGTTAGATCAGAGAAGAGAACAACAATGTTGTCCTCAACACGGACTATCAGTCCCGTGTCATTCTCATAGCGCCCAGCAATTACTTTCACATGGTCTCCCATCTTGAAAAACTTCTTCAGCTCATGAGCGGGAAATTCCAGCGGATCCTAATATTCACACATCATCAGATACAGTGTGTGACAATTACTAACAGTCAACAAGCTATTTACTCTACAAAAAATGTAAAAGTAAAATGACAAAGTTTTTAAGAATATTCAGATTTCTAAACTTTTATTTAAACACTCTGAATTAAGTTGCAGTATCAACAGTACAATATGGTACTGAGACGCTGGTAAGTAAACAGACACATCATGCAGTCCATGTACCAATGTCGGCTTGTAGCGTTTGCTGGTATCTGGCAGAAGGTCGAAGAATGGGCCACTATGGCTTGGAAAGAAGCTACATGTATACCTTACCTAACTACATTACATAGATACTGTTAGTTAATTACTCACTAAGATACATCAGCAACAGCTCAAACTGACGACATCACACAAATTAGTACAACCCACACACCCTCACACATCCAAACATGTGGTAAAATGTTTAATTCAGGTTCATTTCACTTAATTTATTTTTTAGACAAACTGGTAATTAACGGACCTAGCAAGACTCAAAACAGTGCTATCATACTAGTAACACTGGACTGAATGTGACTTCAACGAGGAACTTGTAATTAACCTTAAGATCCTCGTGCTTTGGCAACATGGTTATCTTGTTGCCATCAATGCGGATAACTCGGCCTTGAAGATGAATCAACTCTCCTTCACAGACTTCAATCATGTCACCAGTGGCAAAGTTGTGAGTTACTTCCGACTGTGACTTTGTTGCCACTGTCAAACACATAACGGCAATTGTGACAAACAGTATACATCACACACTATGCTTCCAAATAACAGCGGAAGTAATATTTAAAATTAAATATTACAGAGAATGAAGACGACAGTTGTTGGAAAATACATAATAAGAACTTTTAACAAACTGCTAAACAAATAGCACGGCAGAAATCTTCAAAAAAACACAGCCAGTAAACTGACTGACACATGCTATAGCACTACTTACATGACGAGACTATAACAGCAAAGTGTTACAATCTAGAAAGTGACAGCTAATCGGCAACAGCTAACAGTGCTGAACCAGTCAGCCAGTGTTCAATGTTCATGCTAGCAAACAGTTTGATCTGTGGTGCAGCAGCACTAGCTGTGCCGCTAATTTATAAAGAATTGAACAAATTTTCCTAATAAGTAAGTTATTCCAACATCAGCATTCAGCACAACTTTGGATTTCCTAGGTTTTCTTTAATAAGAAATTAAGTTGATTTATGAGAGCTGATCTAACACTTTCTAACCTAAGTTTCTAAAACTGACAGCCAATCATGGCCCAGAGTACAGCAGTGACCAATGACAATGCACTATTTGCTTTAGACTGCTTCATTGTCACAGTACTTTGGTGCATCACCATTTTGCTCTCATGCCATTGCCATGGACTGCCAATGTATACACTATATTAAGTGATTTTGCTGACTAAATTTGCCAAAAATGAAATTTATATTTATTTTGACACTATATCGAAATGATATAGATATGAAAAATCCAGCAACGAAAAAAATGCATGCATGTTCAATATTTTCATAAGTCACTTAATATGCTTCCTAAGTATTTTGTCAGTCATTTAAGTCATGTGTAAGTTTATCGTAAGTATTTCCTAAGTTATTCTCAGGATTTGTTGGCATAGGCGTGTCACCTGCTCTGGAGTTTCTGCACTCTCTCAATATCAGCACCATGGAATTACTAAGTAAGTGTTGAATGTCGACAGCATGAGATACTGACTGGCTAATATTCAAGAACACAGTGACAACACACAAAGCAATGGCAATGCTGGCAGTAATGCACAGACATACATTCAACATTGATGTTGTCAGGCTGGTCTTCAAACTTCTCCAGTTCAGTCAATGTTGGCTTTATACCATCCGCAATCTACGATGCACACACACCAAAACCTTCAAAGTCATGCAGCCACCATTATACTGCAAACTGCAAGTATATACCTATATATACAACCTATGTATGAATGAAATAATGCAATTGTAATCATTTAAATGCTGTTACTGTACAGAAAGACTGAGACATAAGTCAAGCACCTCTCAAACAGTTCAAAGCACAAAATAGGTTAAAATCAATGAAAAATGAAAAAAAGCATTTGTATGGCATCACCTCCCCCAGATGCACACAACTCAGCCTGCCTACCGCACTCCCGCCCGCCCGTTATTGCAGCAGGTGGTCAGATGCAAACTAACAAATGAACATACGAACAAATGAATAAACCATCAACGTAGATACGTTGACATAACCTACTTCTGACCATTAATTAACCAACTAACCTACTACCTAACAAACCGGCAACAAACATCATGGATCACAAAGAAGATAACAAAGAACTTAAGAAGTCTCCTATGAGAACTACAATACAGCTGGACGACAGATTTACTTACAATCGCTGACATTACAAAGCTTTTGTACAGAAATCCACGACGGTCGTAGCGATTTCCCTCAAACAGAAGAAAATCACCGTCCTGTGTCACTTCCCCACCGACGGCCCTGTACACACACCGTAGAACTATCAACGACCACACAAATGTCTCTAAAAATAATGACACATTTTGTGAAAGAACTACATAACAAAAGATATAATGGGGATAACACAAAAATGCAACCTCAACAACAAAAGCGTAAACAATTTCTGCAAGACGGCGGTAGCAGGTGCATTAATATCCCACTGACAAAGTGAAAATATACTGCATCGTCACATAATCATCGCAGTGACAGTGTACTGACCACTTATCACCACGTCACTGACATGCCCATCACCACAAATATAAACTGTATCAGTAGCTTCATTGGTGTCTGAACCTCAAAGTGATCATTTTGTCCTGGACTTCGACACTGCATAAAGCTCGGTATATGTTTCATTTGGTGACGTAAAAGTACAGGTTTGTTTTTACGCCAACAGTTACCGGTAGTGAACATTAGTGAATAAATGTGGTTTACAGATTAAGCGGCTTCATAACCTTGAAGTTTTGACCTGAAACAGCATAAGGAACTGTGCGGAAAGTGGAAACCCTTTTAAGCCTACATCTAAACTTGCTATAATTTTCTGTTGTTAGTTACAATGCTGTATGTAACCTGTATGTAGGAATGTATTACATGACCTCATCAATGAACTTTAAACTGTGAGTAGTCAATCACTCAGTTCTGTACAGAGACACACAGAAACAATTAACAAAGAGAGATTCAACGAAACAGTTACTTACTTAATGCTGTCAACATCAAACAGCTTTTGTGCAGGACGCCGGAACTTTTTCCTCTTCTCTGCATCCTGAAGCACCACAACATTGCAACAACTGCATCAGTACACTCGTGTTCACCTATGCCAGCTAGTACACTACATCAGTCCAGTAGTTGAACCACTTTCCATCTCGCTGCATAACAAAGTAACCAAGTCAAAAAACTCTAAAATGAAGAGTTAACAGAAGAACTGAACGCCATTGAAAAAACTTACGTTCTGCATTGACTTGAGGGCTCCTCTGTGACGCGTGTAGTCAATACGAGGTAACAGCTTCAGGTGAACAACATTCTGTGATGGCTCCACATAATCCACCTGCACGTTGTAACCACAGTTTACAGAAATATCACAAACAGTACACACTCACTCCACACAGTCCAGCTTCTAATAATAATAATAATAACAAAACAATGATTTGTAAGGCGCCGTAACATATCGGTAGACATTAACAAGAAAGCCCAGCTGACGCAAGGGGTCGTCATTCCAAGATGGCCGTCAGTCACCATCTTGGATTTTATCGAACCGCAAATAGCGCCATTCGATCCGCCGACCCTGAAAACCCTAGCCTAGAACGAAATACTGAGTGGATCGAATGCACTGTTTGTGAGATATTTGCCTTTAAACTATACTGTGACCTTGAAACTGGGGTTCAGGGTCACTCAAGGTCATCGAAAGTGGCACTATTCGATAGAGCACATACGACTTTATATTCGTCTTCCATAATAACTATGCTTCTATCTATTACTGTTTCCAAAATATATGGCTGCATATTGGTCGAAAATTGCTACCCCCTTGTATTTGGCGCCCCCATTGGGGTATTTACACGACCCTTGGCGTCGAAAAAATAGAATAATGGGCATATCAGATGGTGAAAGCATTTTGATGATAAGTTTGGCCGTTTTGATACAATACACGTGTGTGACGGACGGACAGAGAAACGGACAGATGGAATTGGCATGGCATGTACGCGCTATAGCATGTATGCTGTCGCGCGTAAAAACCAACATTACAAGGGCGATGTTATGCTATTAAATATTTCTGAAGCTACTCCCCATCAGGCCAATCCTCAAAGTAAACATTTTGTAACTGATGTGGGATGCTGGTGGTGCCACCATGCTGTCATGATAAGCCAGAAACTTGGTTGCAGCAGAACTTCCCACAGGAGAAATGCATCAACCCACAGCATCCAAGCACTGACGGCAAAGACTACAGCTGTGAAATTTCCCATCCTTTTATAACTGATAACGTCAGCCGAATTTTAGCACAAGAGACAGTCGTAAACAAAAAGCTGAACTACTTATAGGCAGGAGCCAGTAAGGATGTTTAGCTAACTGCTGACTAAAAGTACAAAGTACAAAGAGCCCAACTAAACCAACTAGAAACAGTCAGTCAAGCTGTCATGGTCTTGAAATCAAAGTTACAATTGCAAATAAATGCACAAGTTTTAAGTCACAGACATGAAAATACTACGATTCTGTGCTCATAGTTCAACTCCATGAGAACATCTGACCTGTGCCAAGTCATCTCGGAATATTCCTCGCTTGAGTCGAACCCACTGCTTTGGCTTCAGGTACGCCGTCTCTTTGATGACTTTCAACACGTCGGTCATCTCTTTGATGGGAACCATCTGTCAAAATACTCGTTATCATCATTATCAACATTATCAATTCATCATCAGCAGCATCAGCAGTCCATCTTTACTAACGTTCAGAATAACATTTATAAATTAGCCGACCTGCATAACTAATCTCATAAAACTCGCTTACCATGTGCAACCTTTTCATTCGTCCAATCAGAATACTTTACATTGGTTTTAAAGCAATCCAACGCTTCTGAACTAGCACAAAATTCAAAGGGTAAACATCACATTACTATGTGGGACACATTTTAATGCCCTGACCACCATTAGAGGGCGTAGATGTCCGTAAGGTGGGACTTTATCTTAGGGATGTTAAACGATTATCGAAAATTCTATTATCGAATTAAATGTTCGATCTCGTTTTCGTTTGTCTCACACTCGATTCTCGAATTACTGATTTTTCGCGTAAGCGTAACCGTTCGGCAACAATGGCGAGAGGTGACAGACGGCATTACTCAATACAGACGTACAGTATTGAGTAACGCCGTCTGTCGCCTGATAAGTCCAGTGGCCTCTTGCCGTCGACTCCTCCCGCACGGTCGTGTGAGCGGCGGGGCACTGGGGGATGGAGGAGACTACCAACTGAACTCCCGCGCTGCGTTGGGCGATTGACCGAGACGGTCATTGTTGTTGACACGTGCCTTGATCACTGCCTTAGGCGCCAAGTGAGTCTGCCGCCCGCGGTTTCACAGCAGACATTTAGAGATGTGCGGATGCTAAAATTTTGAGTCCGCATCCATCCCCATATTCGGATTTAAGATCCGCATTTGTAAAGTATGCATATTGAATCCGCAGTCCGTGCATTTATCACCCTGTGAATCGGTAGTTCATCTCAGGGCAACGGTCTCTAATAGGCCTACCTACCTAGAGTTGCGTAATGTATTTAAAGAAAAGTTTAAAATATTTCATAGTGAAAATGAAAAACTACATTTTGAGTTACGAAAAATACTAAAAAATACACAGTTATAAAACTTTACTCAACGTCCATAAAGGATTAGGATCTGCATCCGCAACTTTTCATCTACGAAGATCCACAATCCGTCCGTGGATCTGAAGTATTCTAGTCCGCAATCCGCACATCTCTGCCATCCGTCTGCGTGCCTGCAGCTTCAGAGTGACAGCTCATATGCAGTGTTAACAGACTGTTGAGTGCGGCGCCGGCATCAGGACGTTAAGACTACTTCGCTATATAGCGGCGGTCGACAGCGAACGACACACAAATTCGATAATGGAAAAAAATCGATTTTTCAAAACGATAATCGATTTTTGGAAAAAAAACGAAATTAACATCCCTACTTTATCTACACTATAGAATGTTAGAAGTTTTGGCGAGATGGACATCTTGACGCCATCAGCGATTCATAGAGATCACAGAGGGTACTGAACCCAGGTTGCCTGCATGCTTAGTTGTGCAGGCACAACTGCACATGTTAATGCTATACATACTGGTGCAGTGGTGCTACTACAATACATGAACTGAAAGTAACTTTGCAGTAGTTTCCTTGAATATGCCATACAAACTGTGAACAGCAACGGCTTCGACAAGACGCAACGATCAAATAAAATTTTTAAAATCTTTAGAATTGTTATTAAAATTACCATTTGCTGCCAGCTGCCGATGCGGAGGTTACCAACACCATCAATGATCTGTTTGACGTGTGTCTGCTTGAATGCCTCAATGTATATGTAACCTCTCAGTCCTTCCTTTGCAATGACAGACTTTATTTGCAGAGGCTACAACGCACAAATACACAACTACTTCAGCCACTACATGTCATCAAACACAAACCCACAACCTCAATAAAAACCTCACCTACCACCTGATAAGGGCTTCAGGCCTACAGGAAAAGCTTGGCAATACATACCTCATCAGTGAACTGATAAGCGATAAATTTTCTCATCAGAGCAATTGCCGTTGCCTTCTCTTCACCCATACGGCACTTCACCAGCCACAAGTTGGGATCTCTGCACAGCACCACAGTAGGTCCAATGTACATCACAATAATGTTATAACAGAAATCTGTAGATCAAAGCAACTGCTTATGTATCACAGTTAGCATGGGCAATAGATGGCCACTACAGTAGTGTTAGCTCATGCCAATCACTTCTGAAATTGTAAAACACTACTGGTCATGACTGTGATGCATGTAACACCTTTACTGGTGGCCACCAATACAGTTTATCACTTTGCACACTGCACAGTTGCAGTTCAGCTATTCTTTCTGTCTTACTACTGTGTGAGTAAATGGAAATGATGTTTCCTATCACTACCTGTATTCAAAAATATCTGTAACACTGTTTCAAAAATAGGTCAGTGCACTGAGAATACAGATATCATTTCAAGCTCCCAGATGCCAAACACGAAGCAATCATAAAACACAACTCTCTCTCTGTGTGCATGTACTGACTCACTTGACACCAGGAAGGAGGCCTTGCTGTGTTATCTCATCGGACATGTCTTCACCATCACCCAGAATTCTTGCCACTGACTCACCACTGTACTTGTTCTGGAAATATTCAACCATCTCATCTTCACCTTTGTTGCTACAAAAACCAGAAGCAACACGTCAATCAAAGTACAACACTGCAATAAAAATAGCATGACAGTAGTCAGTGTGACACTGGGGAATTAATAAACATTAGATGGTGCTTGAGGTTCCACATTTACAGGATGTCCTTACTATGGTACCACATGTATTATGCAGAAAACGTACACAGCAAAGTTAAATATTATATCATTGCTTTATTACCTCATTATGTACCCACATGACAGTCACCCACATAGCACAGTTTAACTAGCCATTATAATAATGCCAGAGGAAACACTACAATCTTAAAATTAAGAGAAACAACTGAACAGTGAACAGTCAGGTTGCTTACAAATTTAACAAAATGAAATTCCCTGAGTTTTTCAGATTTTCTAGACCCTCTAAACAGTTATTTCCAGACAATTATAAAGAGAAAACTTGATGTAACGAATTAACTTAGCAGTCATTTTGGCAGCTTTCTTACAGAAGTACAGAATATTTTACTTAATGAGCATGGTGAATGGCTCCACGCACGCCAGTCACTGTGCCACCCAGCCAATCTATGCTACTGTTACTTACAATTATGCACAAAACTCTATGTCCAAGATCACACTTACAAAAATTCCCCGAGTAAAAAAAAATTCCCTGAGTTTTCCCTGAGCTTTCCAGAATTAAGAAATTCCCTGAGTTTCCAGGTTTTCCAGAGTTAAACACCCTGAGTGACAGTATTGAAAGGTGATTTACCGCCACATCTCTTTGCCTCGCAAGAGTCCATCGATGTCACGTGCACTTGGTCCTTCATCACGCACATAACCTTTGTCATGAGCTACAATCTCATCATAACCATCCTCAGCATCCTCATCATCTTCTTCATCATCGTCGTCAACATCTGCGAGTCAAAAACACATTCAAATGATTCTATAGTGTCAATATGAGCATCTGTCAAAAGCTCTAACACATTCCAACACATCCATTGTTATAATGGGACACTGAATATGCTAACCTGCTTCATCAACAATGAACTTGCTGACAGCATTGCGTTTCTTTTTCTTCTTAGGACGATCGTCATAATCTTCGTCTTCTTCCGAATCATATTCTTCCTCGTCATCTTCTACATCACGTCGATTCTCGTCTTCATCATCGTCACTCATTCTATGTTGGGTTTTGCGACGTTCAGACACAGACACATCATGGTCGCTGTCCACATCATAACCGTCACCACCCTGTTTAACAACAAGCAATAATTACAATATATAATCTGGCTAGATTCCAGTTTCCTGGGTGCTATTACTTACAATGCACCCAGTATTACAGTAATCTCCTAATAAAATCAATGTAATCCTATCTCACCCAGTAAACTTTACTGGGTGCTATTCACTACAGTTGTATATCCACTGCTGCCAATGTAGTTTCCTGGGTGCAGCTTAGCCACGCCCACAAGCTTGTTTACCGTTGACTGTGGCGTCAAGAAAAGTAGTACTTATTGTAATCATTTAATTTCTAAAATTTTCAATCAGTTACAGTGGGGGTGGGGTCTGCCCCCCTCCCCAGT
>Ga0209781_1000464_pt1 | contig 10535 bp, 15 predicted proteins | sample WorMetHERISLAND1_3_FD_187386 | JGI IMG/M metagenome (GOLD analysis project Ga0209781, IMG submission 187386) | Marine gutless worms symbiont microbial communities from Max Planck institute for Marine Microbiology, Germany - Olavius albidus HERON... | ecosystem: Host-associated > Annelida >...
CCGCCGATCCTGACCCGGGGGCATGCCCCCGGGTCAGGATCACAATGGCGCCAAGACCTCCCCCATACGCTCAAGGTGGGGAAATTTACTTCGCCCATAATCAGGGAGTTTTACGTTGCCGGTAACACTGACCGAGACCGGCCACATCACCGCGGCCATTCTGTTCCTGATCATCACCGCTTCCATGTACAGCCGCATGCTCGGTGTCGCGGCACTCCCGACCATGTTCGGTGAATGGATGCAGGGCCTCGACATGGGCTTCGTCGCCGTCATGGCGCTCTATGTGGTGATGCTGATCTTCCTCGGCACAATCCTCGATACGGCGTCGATCATCCTGATCGTGGTGCCGCTGTTCCTGCCCATTGTCGAGGAACTGGGCCTGGACCTGGTGTGGTTCGGGATCGTCACCGTGGTCGGCGCCGAGATCGGGCTTTTGACGCCGCCGCTCGGCATATCGTGCTTCGCCATTAAGGGCACCATCAACGATCCGTCCATATCGCTTGCCGATATCTTCATCGGCGCGTTTCCGTTTGCTCTCACCATGTTGCTTGTCCTGATCCCATTGATCATGTTCCCGCAACTGAGCCTGATGCTCCTCTAGTATAGGGAGGGAAAGAGCCGCCCCATGCGCAATATCACCTACGATACCATCACCGAAGCCGTCATCGCCTCCATCGACGGCACGACCGATCCGCGCCTCAAGGAGATCCTCTGCGCCTTCATCCGCAAGACCCACGAATGGGTCAAGGAGGTCGGCCTCAGCCATGAGGAGTGGGAGGCGGCCATGAACTTCCTGTTGCGCACGGGCGCCATCTCGGACGAAAAACGCAACGAGTTCGTGCTGCTCTCCGACCTCATCGGCGTCTCGTCCCTGGTCGACATGATCGCCAGCAACGCCGAGCCCGGCGCCTCGGAACGGAGCGTCCTGGGCCCCTTCTACGTGCCGAATGCGCCGTTCCTGGAGATCGGCGGTGACCTCGCCAAAGACAACGAAGGCGACCGCGTCATTTTCCAGGGTTACGTGCGTTCGACCAGTGGCGCGCCCATCGCCGGTGCCGTGCTTGACGTCTGGCGAACGCCGCCAACGGTCTCTACTCCAACGTCGATCCGGGCCAGGACGACGATAACCTGCGCTGCCGTATGCGGACGGACGAGAACGGGTTCTATTGTTTCTCCTCGATCCGGCCAATCGCCTACGAGGTGCCAGATGACGGCCCCGGCGGCGAGTTCATGCGGGCGACCGGGCGCCATTGCTGGCGGCCGGCCCACCTGCACGTGTGCGTAGGTGCCGAGGGCCATAGCGAACTGGTGACCGAGGTCTTCAATACGCTGGACAAATACATCGACGAGGACGCCACCTTCGGGGTTCGTGAGAGCCTGGCCATCCCTTTCGACCGTGAACCGACCGAAGAGGAACTGGCCCGCCATGCCAACCTGGAACATCCCTTCAAGATGGTCGACTTCGACTTCACGCTGAGGCCCGTCGGATGACCCGTCGATCCGCCAAAGGAGTTCCGTGATGGCTCCCATCGAATGGCAAGACAGTTTCCGCGTCGGCGAACCGGTCATCGATGAGCAGCATCGGGGTTTGGTCGACCTGATCAACGCCCTCGATGACGATGTCCAGGTCGGTTTCGTTCTCGACCAGTTGACCCTCTATGTCGCCGAGCATTTCCGGTTCGAAGAGGCTCTGATGGCGGAAAAGGAAATGGCCGGGCTGGATGCGCATAAGCGCCAGCACCGCGAGTTCGAGGAATGGCTCGCCGCGTCCAAGCAAGCCTACCGCACCGGCGGCATCACGCTCCGCGACAACATCCGGACCTATCTGAACGCCTGGCTGATCGGGCACATCAAGGGCACCGACCAGGTCACCTTCGGCGAGCCTTCGGAAACGTGAGCTCGGTGCCTGGGGAAAGGCCCGGCGGCTGGCGCCAGATCTCCGATTTGTTCAGACGAACGCCTGCATGGAGAAGTATTTGCTGTCGTCAACTCACGGGACGAGAACGGTCGCGCCCAGCGTGGTGCCGCTCTCGATGGCCTGGTCGGCCTTGACCGCATCCTTGAGCGGATACTCGTAATTGATGTTGGCGTCCAAGATGCCGTCGCCGATGGCCTTGAACAGGTCCCGGGCCGTCCATTCGAGATCCTCGCGCTTGGCAACGTAATGCATGATCGCGGGCCGCGTGATGAACAACGACCCGCGGCGTCCCAGGTCCTGGATGATGTCGACCGGGTCGGGCGGTCCCGAGACGTGGCCGTAGGCGGCACAAACCCCCATCGGACGCAGGCTATCGAGCGAGTCCTGCAGGTATCCTTGCCGATCGCCTCGTAGACCACGGCCGCCCCCTCGCCGTCGGAGATTTCCCGAACCTTGTCGACGAAGCTCTCCTGGGAGCGGACGACGGGATGATGACACCCGGCGGCGCGGGCCGCCTCGGCCTTTTCCTCGGTGCTTACCGTGCCGATGGTGGTGGCGCCGAGCGCCTTCGCCCATTGACAGAGAATCAGCCCCATGCCGCCGGCCGCCGCATGGACGAGGATGACGTCCCCGGGTTCGACCTTGTAGGTCCGGTGCAGGAGATAATGGGCCGTCATGCCCTTCATCAGCAGCGCCGCCACCTGGCGGTCGTCGAGCCCGTCGGGCAGGTGCAGGAGCTTGTCGGCCGGATAGTTGCGCACTTCCGAGTAGCTGCCGAGCGGTGGAATACCGTAGGCGACCCGGTCGCCTGCCGCGAAATCACTGACGCCGTCGCCGACTCCTTCGACGATGCCGACCCCCTCGAAACCGATGACCACCGGACAGGGCGGCACTGGCCAGGGATGGGAAATGCCGCCGCGATGGTAGGTATCGGCGAAATTAACCCCGACCGCCGTATGCCGCAGACGCACTTCCCCCGGCGCCGGATTGGGAACCGCCCATTCCTGCCACTGCATGGCACTGGGCGGGCCCAGTTCGTGAATGACCTGTGCTTTCGGCATCTTTCCCTCCCCTCGATCGCTCCTAGGCGGCGAGATGTTCGGCGACCTGGTTGAGGATCGACGTGTAGTTGGCGACGCCCTGGGCACCACTCACCAGGTATTTCTCGTCGAAGATCATGGCCGGCACACCGCTGATCCCCCTCGACATCCAAAAGGTTTCCTCTTCGCGGACCGCTTCGGCAAACTCGCCGGCCACCAGCACGGCAGCGGCGTCATTACGGTCGAGACCGATCCCGCCGGCGACGTCCGCCAGTATATGGGGATCGTCGATGTTCTTGCGATCGGTAAAAAACGCGCCGAACAGAGCCATCTTGAGGTCGTGTTGACGCCCCTGTTGGCCGGCCCAGTGTAATAGCTGGTGGGCCCGGAAGGTGTTGTAGATGCGCATGTCGTCGGCGTAGTTGAAGGCAAAGTCCAATTCCGCCCCCATGGCCGTCAGTTTCGCCCGGGCCCTGATGGAACCCTCGAGGGTCGTACCGTATTTGGCGGCCAGATGTGCCCTCAGGTTCTCGCCCGTCGCGGCCATCCGTGGATTGAGTTCGAACGGATGCCAGTGGATGTCCGCATCGATGCCTGTCTCGGCCATCGCTGATTCCAGCTGTTTGTAGCCGATGATGCACCAGGGGCAGACGACGTCGGAAACGATATCGATACGCAGGCTCCCGGTTTCCGTGGTCGTGGTCATGATATCGTTCCTCAATCCTTGAACCGCGCCGCATTGGCCGCGGCGGCGGCCTCAACATCGCCCTTGCCGAAGGCCGACGGGCGCGGTTCGGGCAGTTGCAGGGCGACTTGCGTCTTGGGCCGGGCGTCGATGCGCTCGAACCAGGCGCCCAGATTGTCCAGACCGTCGACGGAGACCGTCGCCCAGAAATAGGAGCGGGCCCAGGGATAGGTCGCCATGTCAGCGATGGAATAGTCGTCACCGACCAGCCATTGGCGCCCCTCGAGCCGCGTGTCCAGCACTTCGAGCAGGCGGCGGCTCTCGTCGACGTAACGCGTGATGGCGTAGGGCACATCGTCGCCGTTGGGTTTGGCGATGCGCTGAAAGTACATGGCCTGGCCCATCATCGGGCCGACACCGGCCATCTGGAACATCAGCCATTGCAGAGTTTCCGATTTGAGATCGGGATCGTCTGACAGGAATTTCCCGCACTTCTCGGCCAGGTACCATAGGATGGCGCCCGACTCGAAGACGGCGAAATCGTCGTTGCCGCGGTCGACGATGGTCGGGATGCGGCCATTGGGGTTGAGTTTCATGTAGTCGGGGGCCTTCTGTTCCTTTTTCGAGAAGCTTATCGCCGTCATCTCGTAGTCGATCTCGCCCTCGTGCAGGAAGATCAGCGGCTTCCAGCCGTTCATGGTGTTGGCCGTATAGAGGTGAATGTCGGGCCGCGGCATAGTGTCTTTCCTTTCGCTTGCGTCCGAAGACTTTTTTGCATGGGCTTGCTGAAAACAGATGTTAGTTTTAAAGTTACGGAAAACAACTAGTTGAATTTTGGTAACCTAGGTTGGACGGATGAAAGCACGAATTGATGAAGGCAAGAGGGGCCGCAAGACGGTTCACGACGCCTGTGCCCAACCCTGCGCCATCGAGCGCGGCATGCGGATCCTCGGCGGCAAGTGGACCGGCTCCATTTTGTGGCATCTGCAGGACGAGCCGGTGCGGTTCAACGACCTCGCACGGTTGGTCGGCGGTGCCAGCAAGAAGATGATCGCCGAAAGGCTCCGCCAACTGGAGGACCAGGGCCTCGTCGAAAGGCGGGTCCTCGATACGTCGCCAGTCGCCGTCGAATACAGCCTCACCGAATTCGGGGCGACAGCGCTCGGGTTCCTCGATCAATTGCGCCTGTGGTCGGAGGGTCTGCCCAAGGCACTGTCGGACAGCGTCGTCACCAATGACTGAGGGCCTGGCGCGCCTCAAACCGGCGCCGCTGCCGGCCATCCATCCGGTTCCCGAGTATTTGGCGGACGAGGCGTTGAGCGCCGTCTACGCGGATACCAAGTCGGTGCTCCAGGTTCCCTGGATGGGCGTGGTGACCATGGCCTTCGCCCACTATCCGGCCTTCTTTCGCACCCTGTGGGGTGGGCTGAGGGAACTGGCCGGCAGCCGGGAATTCGTCGAGGCCTGCCGCGATTTGCGGGCATTCGCCGAAGCGGCGGCATCACGGCTTGGCCCCGAACCCGTCACCCGTGATTTTGTGGAAATCGGTTATGCCGAACGGGAACTCGAAGACATCCGCGCCCTCAACGAAGTCTTTTCGCACGGCAACATGCCGTACCTCCTGATCGCGACCGCCGCCCGCCTGCTTCTCGAAGACCGCCCCCTGGACGAGCGGACTTCGATCACGCCTTACGATGGACGGCATGGCCCATCGTCCGCGAACCGTTTGCTGTTGATAGAGGCCCATCACGTCGACGCACCGACCGCCGCCGTCTACGAGTCCATCAAAACGACGCTCGGCCTGCCCTTCGTGAACACGGACTACCGGGCCTTCGCCCGCTGGCCCAGTTATCTTGCTCGGGCATGGCGAGGACTGTCGGAAACGGTGCCGACGACAGCATACGAGACCCAGGTCGCCGCGGTCCATGATTTCGCTGTCGAGAGGATGCTCATGCTTCCCAACCCGGGGAAATTGACGCCGGAGCGGCTTCAACAAGCAACCGAAGAAGACGCGTCTTTAGAAGAGATCCGAAACGTCGTCCGACTGTTCCAGTGGCTGCTGCCAGGCCTCGTCACCAATGTCGCGTTCTTCCGGGCCCAGTTGACCTGAGCCCTTTGCGCTGCCGAGTCAGACGAACGCCTGCATGGAGAAGTATTTGCTGTCGTCGTCGTCAGCGGCGAAGCTGAATTGGAAGCCGTGGGTGGCGCGGCGCGCGATCTCGATGAAACCGACGCCGGCGCCCTTGCTGCCTTCCGGCGCCTCGCCGCGGAGCGTCTCCTTGTACAGCGCCTTCAGGCCGTCGGGATCGAGGGTGCGGATATGTTCGAGCGACTTCTCGAGCCTGGCCACGTCCTCGTTGCGGATCAGGTTGCCGCAGGCGACGAAATGATGGCCCTCCTGCTCGCCGACCGTGAGCACGCCGTAACGCAGTTCGGCCGGTCCGTCGTCCAGCTCCCCCTCCTCGTAGTGGGCGGAATAGCGGATCACGTTCTGCACGGCCTCGACGAAGATCGAGAACACCCGTTTGACCTTCTGACGCTCCACGTCCTCGATGGCGAGCTTGGTCTTGATGGCGTTGCCGACGCCGACCAGTACCTCTTCCGTCATGTAGCCGCTGTAACAGAAGATGATCCCGTGTTCGCGCAGGTAGGAATTGAAGGTCTTCATTTCGGAGGCTTGCATAGGGCCTCTCCCCGCCGTGGCAACGTCGTCGATGCCAGTTAATCAAAGCCGGGGGATTCATAGCAAGAGAAATGGGGTTTTTTTCCGTCGGCGTGCGGCCGGTCGATGCCGGCCCGGCGGGGTGATCCCGGCCTAGTTTTTGCCTTTTTCGTCCAGGTAGGCCTCGATCAATCGGTATATCTGTTCCGCATCGCTTTCATCGGTGAAGGCCAGATTGCTCTTCTCACCGTAGATATTGAGCACGTAGCCGCGCGCCCCGCAGACGGTCTCGAGGGCCGCGATGAACGGCACGATGACATTGTCGTTGAGCGATTCGGCGTCTTTCTGGCGTTCCATTTCGTTCGCCAGGTAACGCATCAGCTGTTCGGGAGCTCGCGGCCCGGCACCGCCTTTTGACTTTTTTCGGGACATGTCTGAGTCAGCCGGCGCGGATCAGGCGTGCCCGGCCTCGTCGGACAGCATGCGCGGATCGATGCCGATCTTCTGCATGGCTTTTTCCCACTTGCCGTCGAGGTCCGTTCCGAAGACGAGGTCGCTGTCCGCCGTTACGCTGAGCCAGCCGTTGCTCAGGATCTCCGAGTCCAATTGGCCCGGCCCCCAGCCGGCATAACCCAAGGCCAGCAGGCAGCGACTCGGTCCCTCGCCGTCGGCGATGGCCTTGAGGATGTCGATGGTCGCGGTGAGCGCCACGTCCTGGTCGACCTCCATAGTCGCATCCTGGAAGTAGTCGTGGGTGTGCAGCACGAAACCGCGGGCCGACTCGACGGGACCGCCGAACAGAACCTTGATCTGCTGGTCCGGATGCGGCGGATCGACTTCCAGTTGTTCGAGAAGGTCCGGAAAGGTCAGCGACTCGAGGGAGCGGTTGACGACGAGCCCCATGGCCCCGTCCGCATTGTGGGCACACATGTAGATCACCGTCTTGGCGAACCGCGGATCCGGCATGCCGGGCATGGCGACCAACAGTTGACCGGCCAGATATTCGGTATTTTCAGTCATCGTTCTTCTTATTTAAGGAGCCGCAGTTATGACAACAACGGGTATATGGATATTATTACACAGCTTCCAGACCCGCGGAAGCTCAACCCGGTTTCCATACGTTTCAAGACGTTTCACGTGATCTCAACTGTACGTGAAGGGCGGAATCCGGCGTGAAATTGCCGTGTTTGCCGTCTATATTCCGGGGCGAGACGGCCAGTGGAACGATCGCGACTCCGTGGTCGAGATTTTGGCAGGTAAAAAGCCGCAAACAACCATGAACAAGCTTCGCCCGCTCCTGACCGCATTCATTACCATCCTGCTTCTGGCGGCAACGGCGACACGCGACGTCCACGCGGCGGCGGAACCGGCGGCGTCGAATTGGGATGGCATCGAACAGACCTCGGTGCGCCTGGTTGCCGCCTCCGAAATGCTCGGCGACGACGGCAAGCTGCACCTCGGCCTGCATTTCAAGATGAAACCGGGCTGGAAGATCTACTGGCGCTCGCCCGGCGACGCCGGTTTCCCGCCGAGCGCCGACTGGGACGGCTCGCGCAACCTGATGAGCGCCGACATCGTGTGGCCGGCACCGGGCCGGTTTTCCGTACTCGGATTCGAGACGCTCGGCTACAAGGAAGAAGTGGTGCTGCCGATCCACGCGCGGACCATCGCGCCGGGCCAGGCCGCCGACCTCAAGGCGGCCGTCAAGTTCCTGACCTGCGACGACATCTGCATCCCCTACGAGGCCAAACTGGCCATGACCATCCCGGCGGGCCCGGAGAAGCCGAGCGCCTTCGCCCATGCCATCGCCCGATTCCAGTCCCAGGTGCCGGGTTCGGGCGACGAGAGCGGTGTCTTCGTAGAGCGGGTAGCGGCGCCGGCGGCAAGCCCAGGCACGCTGCTCCGGGTCACGGCGACGGCGAGCGAAGCGTTCCGCAACCCGGACGTCTATTTCGAGGGCGAGCGCGAACTGGCCTTCGCCAAGCCGGCGGTCAGCCTCAGCCCGGACGGTAAAAAAGCCGTATTCGACGTCGCCGTCAGCGGCCTCGAACACATCGGCGACGGCTCCCAGAAGACCCTGGCCGGTAAGGAGCTGATGGTGACCCTGGTCGACGGCAACAGGAGCTCGGAAACACGGCTCAGCGTCGTCCCGGGGACGGCCCAGGCGGCACCGCCACCCTCGGCAGCCGAAAACGGATCGCTCGCCGTCATCCTGATCCTCGCCCTCATCGGCGGCCTCATCCTCAACCTGATGCCCTGCGTCTTGCCGGTGCTGTCGATCAAGCTCCTCGGCGTCGTCGGCCACGGCGGCGGCGAGGCGCGGATGGTACGCATGAGCTTCCTGGCCTCGTCGGCCGGCATCCTGGCCGCCTTCCTGGTCTTGGCCGGGGCGCTGGCGGCGCTGAAGGCGGGCGGGGCGCTGGTCGGCTGGGGTATCCAGTTCCAGCAGCCCTGGTTCCTCATCGCCATGACCCTGATCGTCGTCGTTTTCGCCTGTAACCTGTGGGGCTGGTTCGAGGTGCGCCTGCCGATGGCGGTATCGGACCTCGGCGAACACGCGACCCATGTTCACGGTCTCGGCGGACACTTCCTGCAGGGCGTTTTCGCGACCCTGCTGGCGACGCCGTGCTCCGCGCCATTCCTCGGCACCGCCGTCGGCTTCGCCCTGTCCCGCGGCACGGTCGAGATCTTCGCCGTCTTCACGGCGCTCGCCGTCGGTCTGGCCCTGCCCTATCTCGCTGTCGCCCTCTACCCGGCGCTGGCTACGCGGCTGCCGAAGCCGGGTCAATGGATGGTCCGCCTGCGCCAGGTCCTCGGTTTCGCGCTCGCCGCCACGGCCCTGTGGCTTTTGTCGGTGCTGGCCGTACCCTTGGGTATCACTGGAGCCGGGTTGATCGGCGCCTTGATGGTGGCCGTCACCGGGGTCCTCTATTGGGCCCATCGCGGCGACCGGCAGCCCGGCCGCGCCGCCGCCGCCGCCGCCGCGGTGCTGACGCTGGCCATCGTTTCCTTCCTGGTCCCCGCCCTTCCCGCGCCCTTGGGCGCCGTCACCGCCGACAACACGGCCCTCGCCGAGGGCCGGCTCGACGGTGTCTGGCAGCCCTTCGACGAGGCCGCCATCGGGCGCATGGTCGCCGCCGGGCAGACCGTGCTGGTCGACGTGACGGCCGACTGGTGCATCACTTGCCAGGTCAACAAGAAGGTGGTGCTCGCCCGCGACCCCGTGTTGAGCGCGCTGAAGACCGGCGAGGCGGTCGCCATGCAGGCCGACTGGACTCTGCCCAGCGACGCCATCGCACGCTACCTGGCCGGCTTCGGTCGCTACGGCATCCCCTTCAACGCCGTTTACGGACCCAAGGCGCCGGCGGGCATACCGCTGCCCGAACTGCTGACGACGGAGGTCGTCATGAAGGCCATCAGCGAGGCTGCCGGCGACTAGCAGTTGTTCTAGAAAAAGCTCTGAACCGGGGTGGACACGCCACCGGGAATGACTATCTTTCAGTGAGAATTTCAACTTTGGGCCGCACCGCCGGCCCGCGCCGTCAAACGATCTCATCGAAAAGGGGGGACCCAACATGACCATTCAAGCTGGAGACACCATTCCGTCCATCGACCTCGCCACCATGGGCGCCGAAGGACCGGAAGGCATTTCGAGCGACGACATCTTCAAGGGCAAAACGGTCGCCATGTTCGGCGTGCCGGGCGCCTTCACGCCGACCTGTTCGGCCCGCCACCTGCCCGGCTTCGTCGACAACGCCGAGGCGCTCAAGGCCAAAGGCGTCGACACCATCGTTTGCATCGCCGTCAACGACCCCTTCGTCATGGGCGCCTGGGGCAAGGAACACAGCGCCGGCGACAAGGTCATGATGGTGGCCGACGGCAGCGCCGTTTTCGCCAAGGCCACCGGCCTCGAGCTCGACCTCACGGACCGCGGCTTCGGCATGCGCTGCCAGCGCTTCGCCTTGGTCGCCGAAGACGGCGTCGTCAAGTCGGTCGCCATCGACCCGGCCGGCGAGTTCGGTGCCACCAACGCCGAGACCCTGCTGGGTCAGCTCTGACCATAGAGCCAATCGGAATTGAAAAGGGCCGCCCAAAAGGCGGCTCAGACCGCTGACAAAGTCCTCGCCTTTGGCGGGGGCTTTTGATTCAATGTGGGATGCTTAAAAACCGCTCACCCCAGCAGACGGAACTGGAGATGGTGACTTTGGAGTCTCTGGTTCCGTCGGATCA
>Ga0209781_1000465_pt1 | contig 10533 bp, 10 predicted proteins | sample WorMetHERISLAND1_3_FD_187386 | JGI IMG/M metagenome (GOLD analysis project Ga0209781, IMG submission 187386) | Marine gutless worms symbiont microbial communities from Max Planck institute for Marine Microbiology, Germany - Olavius albidus HERON... | ecosystem: Host-associated > Annelida >...
GTAAAGGGTAAAGCAGCATATAGCTGTTAATGGGTCTCCCATCTCACAGCTACCGGACGTCACTTGCCATATGGGATCACACAGTGTTACCTGCCACCCAACACAAGTGAATGCGCCCGCCTTAACCCCAGCCAGTAAGCCGATACTCGATTTACCTACCCCAGAGGGATGGAAGGCTGAGTTGATCTAGGCTACCCGGCAATGCACAAGCCGGGAGTCGAACTCGCAATCTCTCAATCACAAGTCCGACGCCCTAACCACAACACTACCGAGTAGCATGCAGTCTGTGAAAATCCTGCTATGTAAGCAAGCCCAACTGGCTCTTTAACTTAGCAGTAACTTTGAAAAAGTAGGCTGGTTGAATTGAAACAAAATGTAGCAATAATTGTGGTGGTAGCAGTTGTAGATATTGTAATAGCAGTAGTCTACTAGCTGTATCATGACGTAATTGTAGTACACTTGTTCATAATAATACTGATAAAACTGTCAATGGTTGGTTTCCATGAGATGGCTGATGAACGAGTTGTGTGCGTTGTTGTGTGAAGGTGGATGAAATACTGAGAACGTTGGGTCTGCTCGATGCCAAGCAGACAAGGACAATGAATCTATCAGGTGGTCAGAGAAAACGTCTGTCAATCGCTCTGGAATTAGTGAATAATCCTCCAATCATGTTCTTTGATGAGCCGACAAGGTACATCACTGATATAGGATTACAAAACTGGCTATCTTGTTATACAATCTTAACTGTGCTTATTATAGGTTATTGTTAAAATTTGCTAACTTATTTTTATTTCTTTATTTTTATTAGGCTGCTTTCAGCACTAGCAAGTGGCAACAAGTAATGGAAAAGAAGGCAAAGAAGTCAACAAAAATCACAGTAAATTTTGTAGACCGATGCAATGACTGAACTCTACACCAGCCTTAATGCATTTTCTCCACGTATGGACCCGTGTGGTTCAAGCAGTGCAACCATTTGGGCCCCGACAAAGCCACCTGCGTCACGACACTGATGAGTCTACTGGTATTCTGGCAGACTTAAAGAACTGAGAAGAGATAACGACTGACAATTTAAAATTCTGCTATAGCATGGTAGAGTGTGACAATTAAATCTAGTAAAAAATTATATGATTTGGAGAAAAATGGAGCCTATGCTGTACATTTGTTACAAATTGTATATCTGCACCAATAATTTGAAGTAAATACAAAACTAAAACTCCATACTCGTGTGCTTAAAAGCTTTATAAACAATAACTGTGATAATAATGATAATAATAAAGATTTAAGAATATTTCATATTAGTGGCATGAAAAAAAACTACAATTGGATTTAAATTGCGGTTGTTTTTTACCGGGTTTTTAAGTGGGTTTATCCAAAAAACCACTGGTTTTGGGTGTATACCCGAGTGTCTGAACCCTGGCTGTAGGGACATGCGAAGCTTTGAGATTCGATTCGAATTCGAATCGCCCGTCCCATTCAATTCGATTCGTAAGGGATTGGCCGATTCAAAAATTTTTGAACTGAATCGGCCATACTAAGCTTAGTTAAATGACTCAAACCATAAACGGCGCTTAATGGGACAGTATACAGACTAGCTAGCTCTATGAGTGATCATACGCCAGTAGTTTAATGTGTTTGAGGATTGTAAATGAGCAATACGTAGTTCTTTGCTTCATATGTAATTATTGATTTTAATAATTAATATTCGTTGGAGTTGAAAATATTCGATTCGAGATTCAATTCGAATTCGAATCTTAACGCCTGATTCGATTCGAGATTTAATTTGAACGCAAATGGCCGATTCGCAGGTGCCTACCTGGGTAGTGGTGGTGGGCACCGTTAATGACTCTGCGCTAGTGACTAGACAGTAAATTGCTAGCCATGTGATTGAGGGGTTGTGGAAACAATTGGTCACATACTGTGGCTTAGAAAGAACTTTGCTTTTACGTATTTAACGTAATTGTGTTGCGAGTTAGCAGTTATATTGTACTGATAATAGAATGTTGATGATTGCAGCGGTCTTGACAGTGCTTCATGCTTCCAGTGTGTCTCATTGCTGAAATCGTTGGCTCTCGGTGGTCGAACTATCATCTGCACCATTCACCAGCCGAGTGCCAAGCTCTTTGAGATGTTTGACCATGTCAGTACTTGGCAGTTTACAGCTTGTTATGACTTTGTGATCACTAGATGTAATAATAATAATAGTAATACCGTAATAATAAGACAACAGTGATGACAGCTGTGAAGAAGAAAAACATTAATGATTAATGATTGCTATCATGATCATTAATGATTAATGATTGCTATCATTCATAAAGTACCGTACCAACAAGTGTATGGCAAACAATCTGGTATGGAGAGGTTAAATGAAAAGGTGAGTTATAAACAAGTGTTTGAAAGTCCCTCATGCAGTCAAGCCATAGCAGTACTACATTCTTTGATAGAGTATTTGTAATTAATTAATCTTTTGTCATTTTATTGGAACTGTGATTGGGAAAACACTGATTAATTGAATGTAAAGTGCATGAGACAGAGTGGGTTGACCGATGACGTCATGTGACCCTGAAAGGTCAAGGACTCAAGGTCATGAGTGACCCTAATATGTTTGGGGCCTAATATCTTGGAAATGGCTGGAGATAGAGACATGGTTACAATGAAGCACCTATAGATGATGTCGTGTAACCCGTCGAGGGTGGGTGGCGTTGATTACCGTCTCTGGCTGCTTGTTCTAGTTCTTGAAACATTGAGCTCACAGTAAGCTTACAGTGGATGGTAAAGCCAACCTGCTGATATGTTTCTGTAACGAATACCAGGTTATCTTGCTTAGTGATTATACACAAGGCAGTCGCCACAGAAGCTCTTAAATATTAAAAGTGGGATGGTGGACATAGGCATAGGAGATGGGGGCATGGGGCAGTTGCCCCACTCCCCCCCAAAATTGGGAAAAGTATTTTTCGGTCAATTACCATGTAAAATTTGGGCATTTTGTTACTTTTTTCATACATATATTTTAAGGCAAAATGTCTTGCCCCAGAGTTGACTAATCTCGTATGCCTATAACGATGGACACACACCTAGAGATAGGAGTATGGGCATTAGGGGGAAGGGACTTACCCGGCCTTTCCATTTATGAGGCCCAGGGTGTTAACCCGGAAAATATTTGAAAATTTAGGTGGGTACGAATCGGTGTAATGTGGTGCAATTTGTGGTAAAAGTACACATTTAAACAACTCAGTTTAATATAGATTTTGGGAGACCATTTGCTGATATCAGGTCATCGAAGGGGGATGGAATTTATTGTTCCTGCTGTGTAGGTTTTGCGGCCCCTGACACAAGGATGTAAACGTTGTGCACAAGGTTGTTAGTTTGTTATGCACTAGAGGGCTCTGTCGAGTAATCTAACCGTTACATACTGTCGATATGAATTCATGGCCGTCAAATCAAAGTTTATTACTGCGTTGATATGATCTCTTCTTATCATCTGATTGTGTGTTTGTGTTTGTAGCTGTATATGCTTGCAGAAGGTCAATGCATTTACTCTGGAATCATCTCCGGGCTTGTTCCGTACCTTGGCTCATGTGGTCTCATTTGTCCACCGTATCATAATCCGGCCGACTTCGGTAAATGACAAATCGTTGCCTTGTCAGTACTTAATTTTTTCACAGTAGTTTGGACTATTACTGCATTTACATTGTATAAATTGATTTGTACCCTTGTACTGATCTATAGCATGGTCCAATAAGAGTCTACTAAGTTTTTGTCAAACCTTCATTAAATGTTGGCCAATTTTCAAAATTCTGTCACTGGTGCTTATTTTATTGTTCTGAATGTGAACAAGTTCAATTCTGCTGCTGCTGCTGCACGTGCTGTATCCTAACTGTACCAGCAACCAGCCCGGCAATGACTCGCTAATGATATCAGTCTGCAGCAAAAGTCTTGTTGTCCTTTTGCCGTATCTGATGGAGTTTTGATACATTGATTGCATATTCCTGTTCCCAATAGTACTCCCGCTTGTGAAGTTCCTCTTCCGACAATTACTGCAGGAATTACAGGCTCCTAACTGCCATTCCCCTGGTTTACCGTTCTGTTCCCACGCAAAACTTTAGTGGAATGTTAAATTATCACTTCTACCAATCAATCAAGACACATTTATATAGCACTGCTGCACCATATGTCACAAGCGAATCAGAGGCGCCTGTTGGTGGAGCTAGGCAGAGTGTTCACGTTCACTGTAAGCAATGTCAAACAGTTCTGTCTTTAAAATTCACTTGAAAGTACTGAGAAGTTCAGCAGATCTACAATAATTGTATGACAGTGAGTTCCAGACTGAAGGGGCGATAATGCAAAATGCTTTCGCCGATAATACTAGCGGCATTCGTGGTACAACAAGTAACAGTTTACCAGCATCAGTGTCACTTTATTGCACATTTACTGTTGAGTGTGCCAGTGAAAGAATTTTGCAAATGGTGAGCAGTTGGTAAACTTTTTGAAGTTAAAAATTTGCTTTCTTATTTTTTTATGTATTACCGGGTACAGTTTGCTGTGACGCAGTGATGGAAATTGCTTGTGGGGAGTATGGTGACGTCGTTCCAAAGCTGGTGGTCGCTGCACAGAATGCCAGCCGTGTCAAGTTCCAGAATTCATGTTCATCTGAGATAAAGCCGATTAACTGTGACAAGTCAGTGAAACATTGTGATCTCATGGATGCAAAGAATTTGCTGCAAGACGGCGTCAGTGTCGACAACATGTTAGCAGGTCACAATGAACTGCTGAGTGTCGAGAAACTGCAACAGGATATAGGCACTGGTGAAACAAATGATCAGATTAATTCTCCGTGGAAAGCCATGGATGTTTGCAGCAGTGATACAAGTATTGCGTCCTCTAAACAAGTAAGTATAGTACTCAAATGTTTTAGCCATGTCCATACTGCTGTAATTATTTAATGGTGTTTACTGTTTATGTCAGCAAAAGCGTTCAAAAATATTACCGGTAGTTTTGTTTTTGTGCAACTGTAATAGATCAATCATCAAGTTCTCAGTCAGTCGGTCATTGGTCAGATGATGACATCCAGTAATTCAGTCATTGCCTGTCTATAGGTGTTATTGATAGTGAGTCTGTGACTGACTCTGTGTGTTATTATCAGTGATGTCAGCTGTGTGAGAGCAGTTGTTCTGTGCGTATGTTGTAGGACTGTTGTGATCTCGAGTGTCGTACGTTTGCTACAAGCTGTCTAACTCAGTTTCGCGTTCTGTTCATTCGCACATTCATGTCTATCGTCAGAGATACTGTAAGCCCAACCAGCAGATGTTGGCATAGTTAAAGTTTTTAATTTGATTAGTGTGTGCTACTGATGTAAAATTTCATTTGTTTATAGTTCAGTTCTCGTTGTGGTTTTGGTCAGCTTAAAGTTACATGTAAGTAAATAATTTACTGTTAGGACATGACATTTCAGCATTGAATGTATCATTTTATACAGAATTTTAAATTCTCTTTTAAACTCCATACAGATTGTTAGTTATTTCTAATAATTAATGAAATACTGGTAACTTGATGTTGCTTTGGACAGGCAAACTTTTGGCCTACTCTGAATATCTCTGTAGTGACATACACTTGATCTGTAAACATAACAATGTGACTAGAATTGCCTCCTCATGCTGTAAATATTACAAAATGCAAGTGGGGTGACTGATCAAAAAAATGGTCATTTCTCTTTTTACCTGTCGGTCATCATTGTTGCTGCAACTCACCTTACCTTGAGGGCAGGCAGGCATTAGCTGCCCAGTGCTGAGGCCATACCGATGTAACTGTAGGTCACAATAGCCTTTTAGTGGTTCTTACAAACCGCATAAGGGACAAGGGTTTAATCTTACCTGACTCGTCGAGTTTGAGTAAGTGTGAGCCAGAAATGGAGAATCTATCTTAGGATATCTTCGTAAGAAGTGAAATGGCATGGAGAGTGTCTAGTTGATTGTGAGTGGTATGATTTATAGCGTTTTGTTATTGTGATTGACAGACGTTGACCCGTCTTCGCCTGCTGTCACACGTGTGTATTGGAGTTCTCATTGGTCTACTGTATCTCGGCATTGGCAATGAGTCAAGCAAGGCGTACAACAACGCCGGCTGTCTCTTCTTCTGCATGTTGTTCCTCATGTTTAGCGCTCTCATGCCAACTGTACTCACATGTATGTTGCTCTCTACTCCATTCATTCCATGTTTTTATTGACATTTCATTAATCTGTTTTTCATGGTTCATGATTATATGTTACATGTATATTATTTGTACCTTGCACGTTATTTCAGTGCTTTAAAGTTCATTTTTGGGGGGACCTGGCCAAACCTGTAATACTTGCAGCAATATTGGCCGGTCAAACAAAAGACAAAATAATAATAACAACAACAACAACAATAATAATCGGCAGTAGAATACAGGTTTGTTGTTAAAGTGTTCACATTTTTATTAATAAGTTAAATGCTGGCAAGTGATCAAAAGTTTGTTACATCAATAAAGATTGATAAGTCAGACATATTCAATGTGTGTTAAAGGCTTTCTGGTGAAAATGTTTTGTAATGTTACAACTTGGCCATTTAGGAGGACCAACAACTAGTATTGCTGCTGCTTACAATTTTTGTCATTTCTGAAATTACTCCAGGAGTCCAGCTACACTAAAAGTTGATTTTCGGGAATTTTTGTATCCAGATGTTTTAGTTACTGGATGTTCTAGTTATGACCAAAGCAATGAATTTTAGTAGCATTGTACTGGATTTGACTTTCAAATCTGGCTCTGGTCGGACTTGAGAACTTGTTCTGGGATCACAGAACAATACTAGCGATGAAACTAATGGCGTCAACAATGCTGTCAGCTGCTACAAAGAAGCACCGCAGTTCAGTGCTTCCTTTCTTGTCACTGTTTGCCAGTTTTGGACAAAATGTGTGTAATAACAATGGATTTTGTATTTTTATTGTCCTAGTAAAACCAATTAAAATTGCGAATACACCAATTGACAGTTCAGCAGCGTTACCGTACTTTTACTTAACTGAACGTACTACAGCTGCAATGGCATCAGCAAAACCTGGCTAGAAATTTGGCCGGAGCTTGACTTGACTGGCCGGATTTCCAAAAATGGCCGGTTTCTAGATTTGCTGGAGCCAAAATCCCGGACAACCGTAAATTTTAGTCATAGTACATATTTTTTGTTGATAACACAATGCAACGTGATGTAATTTCAGTTCCTCTGGAGATGGGAGTGTTTGTGAGAGAACATCTCAATTACTGGTACAGTTTGAAGGCATACTACCTGGCTAAAACAATGGCTGATATGCCATTTCAGGTGAGCTGATCTGTATACACGTAGTCACTGCTTCTGTGATATAGTGCAGCTGTGCGCAAATATGTGCATCATTACCTAAACAGCATTGATAATTTTGTCCGCTTAATAACAGCACTTTGGAAAATGAAATTTTGATTGCCACAAATAACAGACACACCGCTATAACTTAACACACCGCTATAACTTAACACACTGCTATAACTTAACACACCGCTATAACTTAACACACCACTATAACTTATACAGTTATCAGCAGTTTTCATCATCATTATATGTCTCTGAATGAATATCATGTATTTGTAGTAATAAATAAATAATGGCAATTGTTGGTCACATGTTCCAGTGTAGTTTAAGGGACTAACAGTTCCCGAAAGTTTCTCTTGAGGGCATAGCCTAACCCGCAGTAACTGTGGAAAAGTCGGCTGGTTGAACCAAAATTGCTGTCATTGTATACAAGTTTAAAATGATGCAAATACAACTTTGATATTGGGTCTTTTGATTTGTCATTCGTCATTGTCGACTGCCTGTTGTGTATTTGTAGGTGATATTTCCTGTACTGTATGGGACCATTGTGTACTGGATGACTAACCAGCCGAATGACTTCCTTCGGTTCTTCATGTTTATGACTCTGTCAACACAAACGTGTCTTGTAGCGCAGTCACTAGGCCTGCTCATTGGTGCTGGCACGTCATTACAGGTATGTCATATAATGTGAAACCTTGTCAACACAGACGTGTCTTGTAGCGCAGTCACTAGGCCTGCTCATTGGTGCTGGCACGTCATTACAGGTATGTCATGTAATGTGAAACCTTGTCATCAGCGCAACAGTGGTTTTTCATTATTGGTAATTTTCCATTAATTTTCTGTTTTGGTTTCTGCTGTTGCTACCAGATATCTTTGAGTGTCTGTTATGGTTTGTCATATCATAATGTGAAAACTGACTGTAATTCATGTGCGGCTTTAAATCTAGTTTAAAGACATACTTATACCACCGGGACTATACTTAGCCAGTGTCACCCAGCGCCTACAGTTAATCAGCTTGAATTATGGCGCTATATAAATTCTATTACTTACTTACTTATCGCATTGAGTGCTGTCAATGTATTATGTGAATAGATTTTGTTAGTAGATAAAGATGAATGGTTTTATGTGCAGTTTACAAACAGTTTGAATTGGTAGTTGTGTGTGTTGTAAAATATGGCAAAAATTTGTTTCCCAAGTAATTGAAAGGATAAAGAATTGAACACTGAACAGTATGGTCTTATGCATAAGAGATGAGTCTTTTTTAGATCTCAGTGTACAAGATAAATGTACTTTGATGTACAACTTGTAGGTTGCAGTGTTTGTTGGGCCAGTGACGGCAATACCAGTTCTTCTCTTCAGTGGATTCTTTGTTAATTTTGACACAATGCCCAAGTACTTGCACTGGTTGTCATATCTGTCATACATTCGGTAAATTTCTATTATCAGTCTTCTTGCAGTATGTGAAGTTTTGTCGATGCTAGCAGTCTAGCACTATAGCACAGTAGCAGCTACTAGCAGTAGATTACAGGTAAGCTGTCGCCTCCCATCCTATCCACCCATGTGATCGCTGCTGCTGATGCAGTTGCTATGCTAGAGCGTTCCTCAGTCTGATCCTGCAGTTGTAACACTGCACCACTCTGGTTTTTATCTGTTACAGTATCCATAGGTTTTACTGCAGATAGGGACTGACCTGTGCTAACAGTGTCGTAATGTATGTATTAGAATTGTATTGTCACTCTTCCTTACAACCTAAGCTCGAGGTGCACTTCTTTGGAAGCATTTTCCACACGATGCATTCATTTCTGGAAGCATTGGTGCTTTTGTATAATGCTGCTGTAATATGTTACCAACCCTGAAACTGTCGCATTAATCTTTGTAACAGTTATTACATTAATAATAATACCATAATAATGATAAAGATAATCACAATAAAGAGTAGGTATTAGGTGCAATCATCTGCACTGTCAAACTGTGTAGGTATTCATTTGAGGGCGTCCTGCAGGCGATCTATGGATATGACCGCGAACCATTTGAATGTGAGAAGGATAGCAAGCGTGCATGCATCTTTCAAGAAGGCGATGATGTTCTCAAAGAACTGGATGTCGAGCATGCAAATTTCTACATTGATTTCATTGCTCTGTGCTCATTCTTTGTCGTTCTTCGGGCTGCTTGTTACCTGGTGCTCAGATGGAGAGTCAAGATGCACTAAGTGAAGACAAATGCAATCAAATCAGTCAGTTGTCTGTTAAACGTGACAGCAACAATGCTGGATTAACACATTCACGCACACACAAACAAACAAAAATAGAATACAATCAGCATTTCTTGGATTGTTTTCTGTTACTTCATACACCAGTCATTTTACAAAATTCGAGAAGTTACGTGGTTTTTCCCATGGCCATGTAACCACTATAATACATGGCTCTGCATCAAAGGCCCACTGGAGTGCTGCATATTGGAAGTTTTTTTAATGTTTATATTTTACACATTTTAAATACTGTATTATTGATTATATTGGTGATTGCTAAAAAGCAGAGATATATCAACGACCATAACATAATGTATAAGCAAAGTTTGGTTCTTTTGCAATATTCCCAGTTACTCCAGATAAAGCAGGGTCCCCAAAAGCAAACTTTTGGGAGTTTTTGGAGTGCAGTGGTTTACAGACCGGATATGCTTAGTATAACTGACATTGTGAGAGCACTGAAGGGTAAATAATGTACAGAGTTACTGTAGTGAGTATATTGTGAAGTAGCATTTGAAGACTGCAGCTGTGATTAAGACTGTTTCGAATGATTGCAGTACTGGTAGACACATTTAGAGCCATTATAGTGTTAAAATTTGTGTTGTGTAGTTCCGCCATTTTGTTCCCATACCGTATGTAATGTTTTATTGTTTTATTTGCTGACCAATTACACTAGTCAGTGTTGTTTCTCCACCATTCTGCAGTGTATTTATATTTACTTTTTACAACAATTTTATTTGAAGTTAATGGCTGTAAATGTGTAATGTCGTATTTTGACTTGTTTCATCTCTGTGCATTTATTTTTTATGTAATTTTTATGATTTCGTTAGATTTGTTTTGTTACTGAAGCATGCATGTACAGTGTGAGTCAAAAAAAATCCCCCCCCCTGAGGACTTGTGGCAATATTTCCAAAACGGCTGGGAATTTTTCAACCAAA
>Ga0209781_1000466_pt1 | contig 10529 bp, 5 predicted proteins | sample WorMetHERISLAND1_3_FD_187386 | JGI IMG/M metagenome (GOLD analysis project Ga0209781, IMG submission 187386) | Marine gutless worms symbiont microbial communities from Max Planck institute for Marine Microbiology, Germany - Olavius albidus HERON... | ecosystem: Host-associated > Annelida >...
GGGGAATTCCCAAAGCTAAAAATAGACGTATGAGTCATCCAGGATCGTGTAGAAGTCGCTGAATCAGCTGTCAACTAGGGTTAAAGCCATCAATCATCTGATCTCGTAAGGGCATCTTATTACTACTTGCCTGGTTACCCTCCTACCGAGTCCCTATCAGCACAGCACAGAATTCCTGTCTGTGTTTCTCACACACAGCTGAGTGATATCCGAAGCTCGGTCTACTATCGTCGTGGCTACGACTGCACGTCGTCTATATGAGTACATGACCACGAATCGGGTGATCAGCATGACACGAGCTTCGAAAAATTTTTCAGGGATTTGGTGTAAACAGAACACTAAGAGGCGCAGTTTTTAGACCCGAAAACGGGTCTCCAAGCGGTACGAACGTTGTTCTTGTTCTTCTTGTTGTTGTTAGCCCTAAGGCTTTTTCATTTCACAACCGATCGTCGTCAGACTTCGCATACACATTGCTGACAAGTTCTACAGAATCGCACCGTGTCGGATTTTCAACCTTTTCAACTTAAGCTCTAATTAGTTGATAATAATTAACTTTTAATCAACTACATTGCTCTACGCCACAGTCAGCAGCAACAGCAGCAACTGCGACGGGGCGTGCACGAGTGGATACACGGGCATGGTGCTCTCAAGAAGAAGTCGACGACGCACGCTTTAGTCGACATGACACATCACTGGCACAGTGCTGTTGACAAATGCCAATCAGTGCGATGTGTGTTTGTTGACTTCGTTAAAGCTTTCGACCACATCGACCACAACATACTGGTGGACAGGATGCGATCACTCGGTCTCTTGGACTTTATTGTCCGGTGGATGTGCGCATTCCTTCAAGGTAGACATCAGCGGGTTAAAATAGGCGACGTGTTGTCGGACTGGCTGCCAGTCATCGCTGGAATGCCCCAAGGGTCGTACCTTGGTCCACTGACATTCATTATGTTGATCAACGGACTGGAAGTAGAGATGGGAATCGAACCGAACTCGAACCGAACGAACCGAACTAGAACTGGACAGCTAGCAACAGACGTAGAACTCGAACAGAACCGAACCCGTCGTCATAAAGAACCCGAACCGAACAAGAACCCTGCTGTGTGGGTTCTTAAAAGTTCTAGAAATTGATTAAATGCGACTTATTTGCATAATTAGCTTATTCCTCAAACGACGGCATGCACATCTCAGTCTGACTCCATTGCTTCACAGGTCTTTGGATGGACTGTGTCGTCGTAAGTGACCAGCATATACAGAGTGAGTCAAAAAATCCTTTCTGAGATTTTCTGACACTGTTTCCCAAACAGTTAAGTATTTTTAGTCCAAACTTTACACGCCTATTACACGTTCCTATCTACGCTAGTCTACAAATTTTTATTCAATTATCTGCAACTTTGACGAGGTTATTCCATATTAAGCACGACCACCCAGTTCACATCATAATCAAAATGTCCACCATCAGCCGATACGCACGGGTGGTCGCACTTAATATGGCATGACTTTGTCACAGTTGGCGATAATTGAATAAAAATTTGTAGTCTAGCCAATAAAGAAAAATAATAGGCAAGTAAAATTTGGACTAAAAATTCCCAACCGTTTGGGAAAAAATGTCAGAAAACGCCGGGTGGATTTTTTTTGACTCACACTGTGTATTCTATGTAAATTGTAAACATGTAAACTAGGTAAATTTGGATAAGAACCCGCATAGAACCGAACCGAACAGAACCGAACTCAAGCAGTGAGGGTTCTTTCCCATCTCTAACTGGAAGCAGCTGATCTGACCCACAAATATGTGGATGATACTACGCTGACAGAGTTCCTCAGCCATGCATCAACCAGCAACATGCAGACACATGTTGATGAACTGATTCATCAAGCGACCAACATCGGCATGATGATCAATGTCAAGAAGACCAGAGAGATGATCATTGGCAGAGCACTAAAGGTCTCTATACCGCTGGTAGTGCTTAACAGCGAGCCGATCCAGCGAGTCGACACATTCAAGTTGTTTGGTGTTCATATCAGTAACGACTTGAAGTGGGGTCAGCACGTGAATGTAATCCTATCCAAGCCTGCATCCCGCCTATATTTTCTCAAACAACTCAAGCGAGCTGGTGCTGGAACAGGCGATCTGCTTTGTTTCTTTAACATGGTTGTGCGGCCTGTTCTGGAGTACGCTAGCCCAGTATGGCACTCAAGCTTAACAGTTGCTCAAAGCGAATCACTTGAATCGGTACAGAAGCGAGCAATGCGAATTATTTTCCCACACCTGGACTACAGTGGGTCACTGTTCATCGCTAAAAAAAGACACGGTAGAGGATCGCCGAGAGGAACTCGCGAAACGGTTTTTCCGACGTAATGTTCTTGATGAGACATCTTGTCTGCACTATCTACTCAAATCACAGGAACGCTCACAGGAAATAGTTATGCGATTGCGCTCCTCACAAACTTACGAACATTATTCTGTGCGAACTGAAAAATTTAGGAAATTTTTTATTCCGTTTTCTGTTAATAGTTACCAGTAACATTTTATCCAGCGTTTATGTAGTGACCATCCAGGGAACGTTATTTAACATTTTATGTGATGTACTGTCTGTATCATTGTTTTGGTGTAGCATAGGCTTTTTATGATTGTCTTGTGTTGTAATCCAGCCTATGGCTGCAACACCATTAAACGTTCATTCATAAATTAGGCTTAGTGATGGGTAACGTGTCAAGATTTTCGCAATATATCGGCGACACCGACATTATCGCGCGTTTTCGGGTCCGACAACTACGCGCTGCTGTTCTCGTTTATCTACATTGTATAAGGGTGCGATTATTTGGCTGTTTTACGTCGCACATAAAGCGTATGATCTAGCAGCTGAACAACATGACTCCAACGTTTTTTTTGCGAACACCTGGGTGGACAGCGATTGAAGTCCGGGGTTCGACAGGGGAGGCTGTTCCCATGGCGCTGGGTCTGACCCCGCCAACGCCGGCCTGGTGTGCGGCACGACAAGGCCCGCTCTCGGTCGTCCGCCGCTGCCACCTGCCGACGACTGACGAAACGGGGATACAGACGTCAGCCAGGAATGACGGCGGCAGACCATGCATGCACTTGAAGGCCATTCATCACTGCCAGCTTGAACACTGCCATGAAATGGTTAGACGCCGCTTGTTTAGCTGGACACCCTGTACGTATGGCTATACGACCAAGCTGGTGCCGATACACACTATTAGCCTTAGCTATTATACATGTACTAAAGGTGACCATCCGTCCCGAATTTTTCGGAACATTGCCGAATTTTGAGAGCCTGTCCCGAAAAAAATACGAGGTCATTCGGGTCGCCAAATTTTCCCGAATTCCGAACCCTGTACGGTACCGGATTTTTCCCGATTTAACGTCAAAATATGTTGCAGTTTATCAAAATGCAGTTGATCATCCTGACTTTTTTGCCTGACAGAGATGCGTTCTGTTGCAGAGCTCAAAACGCACCAAATTCACTTTCGACCAGGGCTCCGCCCCGGACTCCGCTGAGGGAGCTTACGACGTTCCCCCAGATCCTCTAGTCAGATGGGGGGAGCTATCCCCCTCCCCATACCTTTCCCCCTCGACGCCTTTGGTGTCTTGATCTCCGCGTCTTTGCCGCCTCGAAAAGTGTCCCGAATTTCTATCATAGATTTATGGGCACTTTATTAAACCTGTTCATAGTATTAGGATTAATACATGTAAACAAAAAATATATTTGTGTGATAACGGATAAGCTGTATGTGTCTGTCAACCTCATAACATATCAGTATAACATAATAACGTAGGCCTAATAACGGTATAGGCCCTACGTGAACATGACTACATAACAGTGTAGAGTGCATACGATCTACGAGTGTCCTTTATTACTGCTGCTAGATATCCGATCACCGGAAGAAACCGACTTCACTGGGTCGTTCGTTATACAGGAAATATGAAAAGATAGGCTTACGCCTTGGCGCCTCGATCGCATGAAGAAAAGCACCACGCTGCCACGTTGGATATATATCCCCTTTATGCTATATAACACACCGTTACTGGCCAAAATAATACGAATAGCACGCTAGAATGCACAAAGAAATAAGATATTGATCGAGCCTGCAGACCCTACAGTATGATAGGATCATGTAGACAGCTCCCAGCAAAGCAGACTGCAGCCTTAGAGTTTCGACTTTCGAGACATCGAAACACTTTTAACTTCATTTCAGTAATCATTAGTAATGTGCATTGCGTAGCACAAAGGCACTAAAGTTTTTTTATTGACCCGGAAACGGGTCCCCAATGGCTACGAACGTTGTGCTTGCTGCTGCTGTTGTTGTTCTTGTTGTTCTTGTTGCTATCAGATTTTCCATTCCCTGAGGCTCTGTCATTTCTCAACCGATCGTAATAAAATTTTTTACACATATTAATGACAACAGCGGTGCATTACATTAATAAATATTAATGTAATGCACCGCTGTTCTTATTTTATATGTAAACGGCGCACTACAATGTTTCTGCGGATGATGATGCGGATGCGGATGCGGATGATGATGATGATGATGATGAATATTCTGCATCAAACTACCGTGGCGGATTTTTTCTCATTTAGGCCCTAATTTAATTAGTAATAATTAATTATTTACTAAATTGCCTCATAGCAGCAGCAGCCGCTGCAGCAGCATCAGCAGCAGCGGGCCACATTTCAATGCCCGCACTTGCCGCGCCGCAGCGACACCTGGCGAACAGACATGCACTGCGCGTTTCCGGTCCGACGCCTACGCGTTGCTGTTCTTGCTGTGCTACAGCGTCGTTGCAACTTGTCAGTGCAGTATAGGCCTAAACAGAAAAGATTTTAAAATCGCGTTTAATGTCAGTGGAAAGCGCTGGGTTTCTAAGACATCTGCTTAAGAGTAAACTTCATACTTTAACTCTTTATGCTTTACCTGATTACTTCGCTTAATGTGTAATTTTGTTTAAAGAAAAATCAAAAGGTACGAATTCCGATCGAACTAGTATCCGTTCAGCTATGTGTAGAACTGTGCATCAAGCCACTGTAAAAATGTAAAAAGAAGTACACATATACACGACATTGTTGACACCGATCTAGTGCAGTTGTGACTGGCTGTATATTGGTACATTATTAAAGGCTGCCGGTTAAAGTTCGTTCCAGAAACTAAGATCTCTGGGCTACATTTTAGCCGCAGATAGTACGGGCTACCTTCCCGTATTCAGATTTTTTTTGTGGTGGGATCCGAAGAACTTGTGTGTAATGTGACGGGGCCCATAATGACCGTTCAATTAAGGCCAATGCAGGGTCAACCAAGGTCGTTGATTTTAATACCAAGCGAAAGTTCGTATACATTTTGCAACTTTCTATTAGTGACCAGTAGGAACATTTGGTCATATCTTGCACGGTTTCGGAGATACGAAAATCGCCCATTCGTATCTACCTTAGTCTCATGTAACGCCCTCGCTCGGGATGACTCCTTTCGAATTTCGGGATGAACCTAATATCTGCAAAATCTAGTCTTCGGGCTCTCTGTTGATGACGAAATCATGACGCTAGGTTTGTTCGTTTTGATACAATACTAGAGTGTGACAGACGGACAGACGGACGGACGGACAAACGGACGGTCATCTGTGCTCTGGCTATACCAGCGCTTGCATCCCCCTAGCTTACCATGGTACCGTGCTGGTAAAATGCTATAGGCCTAAAATGTGACTGCTTAACTTATAACGCCACGATCAATACTGATATCACAAGCTGTAACCCCTTAGTTGCTACAGGGAACCTTGGTATCCGATCTCTTAAGGATGTCAAAGAAGATGAGTGGATTGCAGTATTGGAAAAAAAACAGTGCATGAAATAGTGTCAAATGAAAGAAACACTAAGCCACACTGACTGTTGCAGGCAGTGTGCGTGGCTGCAGGCAGTTTCAGGAATATTATTGTTGCTGAGACTGCGGTCATGGTCGTGCATGACGCCGTAGCTTGGTTCTCGGAATTATGACGTCCAGTCTGTTGCATAAAACATTACGAACTAGATCGAGCATGCATCTTCCGCAGCAGCGGCGTAGCCATAAAGAGAATAATCCGGGATAACAAACAGAAGTGTGGTGTAGGCCTACAGTAGTCTGTAGGAAACAAATCGGAGAAGACGACGTTGTTGGGTGGGAAATATAGAGACGAAATATATATTCTCTAGTTGATTAGGCGGTTGGGAGCGTTTGAGCTCACTGAGTAGCCTATAAGTCTCTGCTAAAAACGATTTTATTGCTTATTTACTGTTTAGAATAGCCTATACGAACATAAACTCAGTTGAAGCAAAGTAACAACGCGGTAACTACCGGTATGCATATTGTTTGCCCCGTTTCAGAGCTTTTGTGCTCTGAACAAACCACTTTTGCCATACCCCACTCCTGTTCCAGTTAAAAGTTGGAGAAGTTTCTTTTGGACTAGATTGCTAATGTTAGGCGCTGCCAAGAGCGGAAACCATAGCCTAACTATGCGTGCAGTGTTTTTCGAACTAACCGGAACCATGTGGCCACAGCATAACTCAACGTCACAGACAGACGGACGGACTGACGAGTGACGACTTGCCATGGCAATACCGCTCTGTGCATAGCATCACGCGGTAAAAGGACGACTAAATGGACGGTTTAAAAAAGCAAACGAATTAAACCAGTAAAGATGTTGTTGCTATTCTGAGATTCTGAGATTCTGGTGGTTCTAAAAGTAAGTAAGATACCAGTTTTTGTAATTTAATCAAATAGTATTATTTTAATGTTGACAGATTTTTGAAAGTTCTGAGCAATTTGAGCTTAGCAAAATAAAAGATCTCATCACACATTACACGTTTCTCCACACTATCTTCTAAAATAACAGTATTCATCTATTAATCATTCAATTAATCAATCAGTCTATAGGTTTATAGTTACCTCAGGAAATAGTCAGGGAATTATTTCGAAAAATGCGTATTTATCCGCAGACGGACTTTAGACGACTCGGCAGACGTCACATCAGCAGTTAGGTCGTTCCAGATTCGTGAGCGGACAACCTGAACCTGGAAAGCTCGGTGGCGACAGTTGACTGCCTGACAGGACTGGTGCCACCACCAGACGGTTATACCTCTAATATGGGGTTGATGATGATGATGATGATTAACGAATTTACTTTAACGTGGCATAAGTCCTACGACTGCAAGGACACGTAACAGTAATAGTGGGGTCACGTGGTAGTTAGTGCAGTGAGACGTTTATTAGTCAGAGCAGCTGTAAGACCGGGCAAAAAGTTCAGTGAGGTCTGCAAGGCCTGTACAAGTCTTGCCGGATTTCTTGCAAGTTTACTGGTAGATGTAATATACAGGATTCTGTTGTAATTCTAAATTGCAACTTGCAACTTGTATGTTTTATCGTAGTTGTAATAACGGTCTAGTGCCGGCAGAGCAAAGAGAAGCGACGCGATTGAACGAACATCCGTATTTAAACTCCAAAGTCCACGCGTTCATCTTCTTCTTAGCTACTTTTCATCCCACATCATAACCTTTCATTTGGTTCACGGGCTGTCCGCGTCTCTGCCCCTAAAATTTGGAATACCCTACCTCTTCACATCAGCCAATCACAATCATTCTCCACTTTCAGACGTCATCTGAAGACGCATTACTTCCACTTAGCTTATCCTGCCACCTAGCGTCCATTCACCTACACGCCCTGACTCTGTTCATTCAGACTTTGGCGCTTTACAAATCATTTACTTACATTTACTTACTTATTTCACACGGTATAGTGCAGTCTGAGATGCGATGGAGTCTTTAGTGATCACTTTATTGCATGTTATTGCTGAATATGCCAGTGAAAAATGTGAAAATCAGTCAACTTAGTTTGATGTGTTATTGACAAAAACTTGATTGGCTTATTTTTTGGGACCACCATGTAGTTGATATGAACAAATACGAGTTCATGGAGTTGTTGAAGTTGTTGACGAAACTTTCGATGCACCTGGGCATTTTATTATAGTCTAGGGCCTACGTAATATTTGTTTTCAAGATTCCTCATTTAAAAAGTAGAGGATACAATTCGTTGTCGTTTTGTTTGGTCAAATCATATTTTATGTTCCATTTTCCACCCTTGAAATTTGGTTCGTCAAGTTCCAGGTCCTGCATTTTCCTTTTTTCTGACCTTGTATTAATTCAGTCAGCCGCAGTGTGCGTGTAGTAGGCCTAGCTGCAGCATGAGAATTAATTATTCAACATTCGCCAGGTGCCACCACTGGATAGTCGTGGGACTCGTGGCGTACAGAATAATAGCATTACATCCTGCGGCAAAAAAATCGGCAAGTGTGGTAAATCGGTAATGTACAGCATAATGCATACGCCTACTACAAATTACGGGTAGCCTACTTATGTCCAAATTCCATTAGGCTATTTATATCCTGCTCAAAACTTGTTTAACTTTGAGGTTTGTGTAAGTGCTGCTTGTATCAGCCTCCAGTATCTCAATAAACTGTCAGTCAACTTCAAAGCCAGGTTTTGAGCAAGTCCGTCTTATCGGCGACAAGTTAGGCTACTTAGGCCTACAGACAAGTGGTCGGCGACAAAAAGTCTGAAACTTGTCGTAGACCTAACTTACCAGGTAACTATTACCAGGTGCGGCCGCACCTGTTCCAGAGGACAATATTCTCACCTGCTGGACCTGACTCTATGAATGTGCGACAATCAAACTTCTTTGGCCAGAAACATGTTTCTGACAATTCTCAGACTTCTATCTGCTCAAAACTTATCGGCGATTTTGTCTCCCGTCAAGATAGTAGGCTTACATGTGACTCAAAAAAACACCCAACCAGACTTTTGATTATCTTCGCTAATTGTGGACCAGTTTTAAAAAAGTTTTTTTTTCACATCTACTATCAGCGGTATATTTGCAATGAAGCGACCATTAAAAATCTCACCTCACTCAAAACGCGTCGCTACTCGCTACACTACCTTGTGAAATACAGTATTACTGGTTATTAAAAATTGAGTAACCAACAGCCCGCCAACAATAATTAAACACGTACACACATTTTGCCATAACTCAGTAAATGCTAGGCTAACCGATGTTCTTTTAATTATATTCAGCAGTTTTCGACAGTAATACTGTATTATAATTATAACACTGGGGTTCCACTTCCCTGAAGAGAACTGTGTCTCCGTCAAGCAGGAGAACTGTGGCTCATATATAGCTCCCACATCTGCTGCTCACTGAAGTCTATAAAATAGGCTACCAGGATATGTAAATCACTGTTGCTGCTTAAAGTCAACCATTTGTCTGATGTCAGAAGTATAGGCAAAAGACGACGGATATGGATATTAAACGGGCTGCAACCAAATGCATAGCTATATCATCCGCCTCGTCTCTGAAGGCAACCGACGGTCCCTCTGGTCTTCCTTTCACAACATGTGTGCGGTGCCACGTACAACGCACAACAGCTTCGGAGACAGAAGCTTTGGAGCTGCCGGTCCGCGAATTTGGAATAATCTGCCTCGTGGCCTGCGATCACTTGATATCAGTTACAAACATTTTAAAACGCTACTGAAAACATATGTGTTTGACTAGGCCACGGCGCCTTGTGACATTTATATATAGACGCCTTAGAAATATTCTTACTTACTTACTTACTTACTTACTTACTTATACCGCGCTGGTCTGTCAGCCTTGCTGAGTTTCTTGTCATATAGTGTTCAACTTTAAACTTATGATGAGATTTCTGCTCCCCCCTCCCCCCCCCGTACTTCCTCGATTCACTGACGTCGGCATAGTTCGAGAAAACGTGTGAAGCAAAGCAAAAAAACGTAAAAAGTCGCGTTTTTTTCGATTTTCAAAAACAAACGTAAAAACGTAGCAGTAATAACATGTATTGTAGGCCTATATAGCCTAGACTTAGGCCTAAAAACCACCCTCAATCACATTTATTGTCGTTTATGCAATACTAAGGGCATTATGCAAGAATCAACAATTTATTTTTATGTTGTATGTATTCTGAAAATTGAAATTTTTGCATTACGTTTTTTACATGTTTTTGAAACGCCACTTCAAAAAACGTAAGAAGTTGCGTTTTTTTGGATTTTCAAAAAAAAACGTAAAATACGCATTCTCGAACTATGGACATGAGTGTTGTCGCCGTAACTCGTAAAAAGTGTTGTAAGCTTATACAGCAATGCAAAGCGTTTCGCTTCTCGTTAAAAAACGACAAGGAAGGAATGTGGAACGAAGGAGGGGCGGAACCCGGCGGATGTTAGGCTATAGGAAATGCAAAGAGCAGTAATTCCAGATTCAACTCTCATGGTTAGGCCCTTACAGTCCACGCTGCATATGGGGCTGTAAAGTGTCGACTCATCTGGCGCTTCCGGGGCCAAGCGCTGCTGCTGCGCGTACTGCATGTCGTAGCCTGTGACAATGTTCGTGATTGCGTCTTTCTTAAAGATGATTTAAATAGTGTAAAGAAAGGGTTCAATTCATACGAGTTAAACTTTTCGTTACCAACTAATTCACAAAAT